>UMJL01066793.1_pt1 | contig 65115 bp, 63 predicted proteins | sample 1966071 | NCBI WGS metagenome assembly UMJL01 (sample SAMEA4836148, study PRJEB28245) | human gut metagenome | biome: gut microbiome; material: fecal sample | place: Denmark | collected 2008
AATAATTGCATTTTCTATATTTCTTATGGTAAAAACTATGAATAAGTTAACTAGAAAAAAACCTAAAGAAGAAGTTAAAAAGAAAACTCAAGAAGAAATTTTTACAGAAATTAAAGATATCTTAAAAGAAATTAAAGAAAAGTAATAATATATTCTAAATTTTATTTTATAAAACAAACGCACCATTTTAAAAATACATGGTGCGTTTTAGTTTATATTTATTTACAATATTTTTCTCTTAAAATATGGGAAGCTTTAACCATATTAGATAATTTTTCTTCAATAATGTTATAAGGATTTAACGGTCTTTTAGCAAATGTTGCAAATCCACAATCTGGATTTAACCAGATTTTTTCAGGTGGTAAAAATTCTAAAGCTTTTTCTACTTTTCCTACAATTTCATCAACAGTTTCCACTCTTGGTATTCTCGGATTAACGCATCCTAGTCCTAACATAATTTTCTTATTTAAATCATTATTTTTAAATAATTGACTTATTTCTCCAGCACGTGGAGTTGAAAATTCAAGTGCTAACATATCTACATCCAATGAGTCAAAAAATTTACTTAATTTATCATAGGCCCCTTCAAGTAATACACTTTCATCACAAGTCCAATTTCCACGACAAACGTGCATAACTGACAATACATTATCATATTTTCTAATTTCAGCAAAAATTTCTGAAAGTAATTGCCCTGCAAATTTTAATTCTCGATCAACCTTGACCTTAGCAGATAACGCCCCTCAGTAAAAAGAATTAGAAGAATTTGTATTTGTAAAAACTACTTCAGATAAAATCGGTTCATCAATTTGTATAACTTTAACTCCTAGAGAAACTAATCTTTTAATTTCATTTATCAAAAGTTTTACAACATCATTACCTAACTCATTACGATTTTCATAAACTTTTCCAGTTACTTCTTTAAGCCACATAGACCTTGTAAGAAGATAGGGACTTGGCAAAGTCATTTTAAAATCAGAATCTGTAATTTTTTTTATCATCCTTACTTCATCAATATCCAGTTCAACATCTGTTTTTATTCGATCAACACAAATTGGACTATTCATCGAATTATCAGAAGCATCCATTTCTTCTAAACTTTTATTAAAATCACCTTTATTTTCTGTTAAACTTAAAATTTGATCTGTTGCCATAAGTTTAATTCCATCAACATGTTCTGCAACATAACTCATGTAATTATCACGAGAAATTTCTCCACTTATTACAACATCTATACCTACTTTATCAAGCATATTTACAACAAATTTAGTTTCGTCAAATACCATTTTATCATATTCTTCTTTTAAAGATGAATCTTTTTGTAGCTTTTGCTTTAAGCTAAGTAATTCATTTGACCTTGGCATACTTCCGATTAAAGTTGTTGAAAAAGGTTTAAAACTTTTCATATTTCCTCCATAAATTTCCGATATATTTTTAAATAAAAAAGTTATAATAAATAGGCAAGAATAAATTCTTGCCTATTATTAATATTTTACAAAATAAACTATGGTTCAACTACTAAATTGCTATTTGATAGTATTTCAACAACAGCACCCATTGTAGTTGAACTTCCAACTTCAAGTTTATCTAATAATTCATAGTAATCTAAGCAAATTCCACAAGATAAAACTTCAACTCCCTTATCAGACATTGCTTTTAAATCATCTAAGCATTCTGAACCTTTTGTAGCTAATTTTACGCCTTCTCCATAAAAAATAATATGAGATGGTAAATTTTCTCTTTGAGCAACAGTATGAACAAAAGCGTTCATTAAATTATCTGTTAAGACTTTTTCTCCTTCTCCCATACCAGTTCCTTTAATTACAATATCGTATGTTTGTGCCATTTTAAAATACCTCCTATATACAATTTTTAGCCAGCACGACTTAAACTATAAATAGCATTTATAGTTAAAATAAAAAATAATTATATTTTTATTTCATACATATTATATAATAGTAAATTTTGATTGTCAATAGCTATAATAAAATATATATATAATTTTATTTATAATTTTTATTTATAATAGTTATAAGATTTTCTTATTAATAATATAATTATTTATATTTTATACTAACATATTTTTTATTATTATAAATTATTTTATTTTTGAAATTTTTAAACCTTACTGGCTAACTTAATTTTACAATATGGGTTTAATATAAGAAAATAGTAATATATAGTCAATATAATAATTGCTTATTTGAGATGTTAATTGAAATATGATAAAATATAAGCAACTTCATTTTTTATGGCAAATAAATTTTACCATAATATTATATTTATTAGGAGGAAAGTATGAAGTGTATAATGTTTGATATGGACGGGACTTTGATAGATTCAATTGGGGGTTGGTTTGGAAGTTGTTCTTATTTTCTTAAAGAGATGAATTTGGAAGAAACTGACGAACTAAAAGAAATGTTTAAAGGGAAAAAACTTTATGCAAGAGGAATTGCTATTGGAAAATATTTTAATCTTGATTTAACTGCTGATGAAATTTATGCTAGAAATTTAAAATATGTAAAAGACGGATATGATAAACTTTTTGATGCAAAAGAAAATGTGATTGAGGCTCTTGATTATCTGAAAGAAAAAGGATATAAAATTTCTTTAAATACTGCTACAAATATCGGACTTTGTAGAAATTGTTTAGAGAGAACAGGACTTATGAAATATTTTGATTACATACAAACTTGTGATGATTGTGGATATTTAAAAGATGATGAAAGATATTATGACTGGGCGATAAAAAAACATAATGAAAATGTTGAAGAAATTATATTTTTTGATGATACTAAAGCGCCTCTAAAAACTGCAAATAAAAAAGGAATAAAAACAGTTTTAGTATATGATCCACTTACAAATGGGGAGTATTTTGAAACGACAACAGACTTTGACTACAAAATGGATACAATTTCTATTGAAAATTTAAAAAAAATAGGACTTTAATTAAAATTATAATTTAAAAAAAGAGCTATGTTATGAAAATAGAACATAGCTCTTTTTGTTTAATTTTTAAATTATTTCAAATAATTTTCAAACCAATCGAAAATTTCTTTTAATCTTCTTATTCTGTGCATTGGTTTACCACTTCTTGAAAGTTCGTGATTTTCACCTTTAAACATTACAAGTCTTGCCGGTACGTCATGATATTTTAATGCTGTGAACATTTGAATACCCTCAGGAATCCAGCATCTATAATCTTCATCTGAATGTATGAAAAGTGTAGGTGTTTGCGCTTTGTTTGCATATTTAAGTGGTGAATGGTACCATAACTTTTCGTAATTATTCCAAGGAGTTGCAGAAATTTGGTCGTCAATGAAATAATATCCAATGTCTGTAAGTAAAAATTCAGAAGTCATGTTGGCGATTGAACGTTGAGAACAAGCAGCTTTAAATCTGTTTGTATGTCCGATTGCCCAGTTAGTCATAAAACCACCGTAACTTCCACCCATGATTGCAAGTCTTTCTTCATCAAGTGCAGGATAATTTTTGATTACTGCATCTGTAAATTTCATCAAATCGTCAAAATCAATTTCTCCATATTTTCCACGAATATCCGCAAATTCTTTTCCACGACCGTCTGAGCCACGAGGATTTGTAAAGAATACAAAGTATCCGTTATTTGCTAAAAATTGCATTTCGTGGTGGAATACTTTTCCAAAAACTGTTTTTGGGCCACCATGAACATGAAGTACGCCCGGATATTTTTTGTTTGGGTCATAGTCTGTCGGTTTCATTACATATCCGATAAAGCCTATTCCGTCATTAGTAAAGTTTATTTCTTCAACTTCTGAAATGGAATACTCAGTTGTATCGTTGTGGAATGAAATTCTATTTTCTTCTTCTTTAGAAATTTCGTAAATATCTTGTAAATTAGAATCTTTTAGAGCAATAGCATAAATTTTCCCATCTTTTGAAATATCGATACAATCGATAGAGCCTGATTTTTCATTTAGTCTTTCAAGATTTCCGTCTTTGTCGATTCTGTAAATGTATGAACTGTTTACTTCAGTATTTATAAAATACATAAAGCCGTCTTTAACCAAAGTGCTTTTTCCGCCTGTTAATCTCATATCAGTTCCAACAGAGTTGTTCATACACATATCAAAATTGTCATTTACAATTTTTTCAAAAGATTTTTCTTTAATATTTATAATATAGATATTTGAATTTTCATTTAAGCCGTATTCCTTCATATCTGTTGCTATAGTTATGATGTTTTCAGAATCGATAAAGTTTGCATAAGCGAAAGAATAATCTTTAGCTAAAACTTCAACAGCTTTAGATTTAATATCTAAAATTTTTACTTCATTTACAAGTGGCATTCTGCCCGTAAAACTTGTTGCTATAAAAACGGCCTTAGTTTTATCTTCATTTAGTTCTAAACCGTAAATATCAGTAATATCATCACTTAAAGGGATAAGTTCAGAAGTTTTTTTGTTGAAAAGATAAAGCCTACTTCTGTCCTCATTTGTAAAGCCGATATTATTTCCCCAGAAAGGAATTTCCGTTGCAACAAGATAGTCCTTAGAATCGTCATATAAGTTTTCTTTATTTTTTTCTTCTTTTTTAGTTTCCTTTTCAATTTTTTCTAATTCCTTTGTTCTGTTGAAATTAGCCAAAACTAAAAATTCATCATCATTAATTTGTTTTATTTTATTTACTAAAGCAGGAACTGTAAAGTCTAAAACTGCCTCACCACCACAAGGGCATATTCTATAAAATTTAGTTGTATCTGAATCGTCTTTTTTATTTTCTCTGTCCCCTGCAAAAAGGATAGAACCGTCTGAAAGCTCAACAAAAGAACTTTCCCTAGCGCCATTAGTAAAAACAAAAGATTTTTTAGTTTCTAAATCCATTTTGTAAATTCTATGTTCGTAAGAATTTTTTTCTAAATTCATATTAGAAACAGTGTAAAATAGATTTTTTTCATTTTTACTTAAATGCAAATTTCCTAAAAATTTAAAGTTTTTAAATTCATCAATTTTTATACTTTTCATATTGCCTCCTTAAATAAAAAATTTACAATTTAATTATAATACAAAAACAAAAAAAACACAAAATATTCTTTTTGATAAAATCTAATTATATTATAAAATATTTATATTAAATGAAACTTAAAATTGGAGAAATTTATGGAAATTAGAAAATTGCTAGATACTGATGCTAAAGATTTTTATGATTGTTTAAAAATTATAGATAGTGAAACAGACGATGATGTATGAACCTGACGAAAGAATTTGGAATGAGGAAAAAATTATAAAAAATTTAAAAGATGAAAAGAATTTAATTTTAGCAGTGGTAGATGACGGTAAAAGTAGAACCTAATGCAATATTGAGATTTGTTTATGGAAGAGTTAAAGATAGTATGGGTTTAAAATAAGACAATAGCTTATTAGGACTGATTTTTTGTGATTTTTGTTTATATTTAGTCAGTCCTATAAGCAATACTTTTATATTAATCCCTCTTTTTTCATAAGAGATAACTCTCTCGAAAGGGCGGGTCTATTACAAGCTAAAAATTTCGCCAAATCCTCTCTGGATAATTTATTAGAAAATAGGGAGTCTTTACCATATTTGTCTATATATTTATTAATTTTTTCCCTAATCTTAGGTTTAGAATATATATCTAATTTGTAAGTTAAGTATGAAATTTGTTCATTATACAATTTTATAATATTTTCCATAAAAATCGGTCTGATTGGACAGGCACTTTTATTTTTTTCGAAGATTTTGCTAACATCAAGGACCAAAATTTTAGAATCTTTTTTTGCAACCATAAATCTATCATTTAGGGAGGAAAAATTTATAGAAAAAGAATCGGAAATATTATAAATCCTATCTATAATCTCTCTATCATTATCTATTGTTAATAAATCAATTCTTCCGTTTAAAACAATACCGGCCTTAAAACCTTTTGAAAAATCATATAGATACTCATCTTTAGCAAAATTTAAGATCTTATTGTCGATACAAGAAAGTATGTGCTCTATAGTATATTCATCTAAATCATAAAATAATTCGCTTTTTAAAATAATTTTGTCCATAATAACCCTTTCCTGTTGCTTTAGCAACTGTAATAATAAGTATTTATGTTATAATTATATACGTAATGAATATTATTGTCAATAAGGAGGAAATAAATGGAACAAAACAAAATTATATTTGGACATGATTTTTTAAAAATGCTTGGTAGAACAAGACTTAGACCGGGTGGCGGTCTTATGACCGATTGGTTACTTGATCAGGTTCAAATCGATAAAGATATGCGCATTTTGGAAGTTGCTTGCAATAGAGGGGATAATCTCATAAGACTTTATACTAAATATAAATGCAAAATAATAGGCATAGACATCGACCAAATTGCCATAGACCAAGCCTTAGAGAATATAAAGCTTTTAGGTTTAGACAAAGAAATTGAAGTTATGAATATGAATGCCTTGAATTTGGAGTTCGAGGATGAAACATTTGATTTAATAATTAATGAGGCAATGCTTACCATGCTTCCAAACGAAGAAAAAGCAAAAGCTCTTAAAAATTATCACAGGGTTTTAAAAAGAGGAGGATACTTATTAACTCATGATGTAGCAGTGGAAAATCAAAGTGAAGATATAAGAAGACAACTTTCAAAATTCACAAACATGGATGTGTATCCTCTAACAGTAGAAAATTGGAATAAACTGTTTATAGAAAATTCTTTTAGACCTTTTTCACAAAGAACCGGCAAGATGATTCTCTTAGATAGAGATACAATCATAAAAGATGAGGGACCGATTGGGGCTGCGAATTTTTATAAAAAAGCTTATTCAGAAGAAAATAGGGATAGATTTACAAAAATGTTAGAGAGATCTAAAGGTACAAAAAATTCTTATATAGTTTCAGCAAGTAAAAAGGAGGATTAGATGAAAGCTATTAAAAAAATATCATTAATTTTATGTTTGACATTGCTTGCCTCAACAGGTCTGACTGCTTGTGGCAATAAGAAAACTGAACAAAAATCAGAAAACAAGAACGCGACTCAAACTGAGAAAAAGAAAAAAACTAGAACAATCACAGACCATGCAGGTAATAAGGTAGAAGTTCCGGAAAAAATCGAAAGAATAGTAATAGATCAGATTCCTATTTTATCTACTTACATGGCTTATCATCATGGAAAGGCTCCAAATATAGTGGGATATGCCGGTTCACTTAAGCAAGTAATTTCAAATACAGTATTAAAGGATATAGCTCCGGAACTTCTTGATAGTCAAAATACTGTTAAAGCTCAATCTGACATAAATATTGAGGAAATAATGAAACTTAAACCAGATGTTATTTTCTACAACGCATCAAATAAAGGACATTATGAAGCCTTATCTAAAACGGGCATACCATGTGTAGGCTTTGCTACTGTTGGTACAAATGGTCCGGCTGATCCGATAGATAGATACACACAATGGTTAAAACTTCTTGAAGATGTTTTTGGTGAAAGTGGAAAAACAAATGACTTTATAAAAGCAGGTCAAGAAATTGTAAAAGATGTTGAAGAAAGAATTGCAAAAATAGATGATAGTAAAAAACCAACCGGCATGATTTTATGGAAATATACTCAAGGTGTACCAATGGTTGCTGGTAAGGGAGTTTTTGGAGATTTTTGGCTAAAGAGAATTGGTGTAAAAAACTTAGCTGACGAGGTAAAGGGCTTTGCTAAAGTTTCTGTAGAACAAGTTTATAAATGGAATCCAGATATACTTTATCTTGATGGACCAGGTCTTCTTGACATTACAACAAAAGATGTATTCGCAAATTCAGTAGAAGGTATAAATTTTTCAAATATGAAAGCAGTCAAGGATAAAAAAGTTTATAACACAAAACTTGGTATGTGGAACTGGTTTACACCAAATCCAGACGGCCCACTTGTACTAGCTTGGCTTGCAAAATCAACATATCCGGATGAATTTAAGGACTATGACCTTAAAACAATGATTAAAGATTACTATAAAAAATGGTATGGATATGAATTAAATGATGAACAAATTGAGGATATGTTTAATATATGATTAAGAGAATCTTTATTAAGGATAAAAAAATAAAAGCAAGCTCGTATGCGATACTTATAATTTTACCAATATTAACCAGTATTTTTGCACTTGCTATTGGTAGAATGCCTTTAAGCATTGGACAAATTTTAAATTTTTTCAATGCTTATCTATGTGGTAGAGACTTTGATCCCATGCTCGAATCAGTAATAATAAATGTAAGATTACCAAGAATTATTACAGGTTTAGTAATAGGAGCAGGTCTTTCCGCAGCTGGTCTTGCTTTTCAAGGGGTTTTTTCAAACCCCTTGGCAACTCCAGACATTTTAGGCGTAAGTTCAGCTGCAAGTCTTGGAGCTGTAATCGGCATACTCCTATCATTTTCAACCCTATCAATCCAAGCCTTAGCTTTAGTTTTTGGATTAATTGGAGTTGTATTAACCCTATATATAGGCAAGACTAGGACTAAGTCATCGACAATAATGCTTATCTTAGCAGGTCTTGTTGTTTCGTCATTGTCAAATGCCATAGCATCCTTATTAAAATATACGGCAGACCCGACAGACAAGTTGCCAGCCATCAGTTATTGGCTTATGGGCTCTTTTGCAAGATCATCCTACAAAAACTTGATGCTTTCAGCACCCCTAATAATTTTTGGCATAATTTTAATAAGACTTTTGATATTTAAGCTAAACATTATGAGTCTATCAGAAGATGAAGCAAAAAGTCTAGGAGTTAATGTAAAAAAAACCAGACTTCTTTTCATATTTGCATCGACACTTATTACAGCCTCATCTATATCAATGTGTGGCCAAGTCGGATGGATTGGTTTGATAATTCCTCACATGGCAAGGATGATGGTGGGAGCTAACAATACTCACACCCTACCTTTTAGTATATCTTTAGGAGCAAGTCTTATGGTACTAATTGAAGCTTTATCAAGAACGGTTTCTGTAATAGAACTACCTATTTCAGTTCTTACGGCAATAATTGGAGCTCCAATTTTCATAAGCCTAATTAGAAAAACTGGGGGTGGTTTCAATTAAATTAGAAGTAAAAGATGCAGGATTTTATTATGATGAAAATCACGTATTATTTGAAAATTTGTCATTTTGTCTTAATCAAGGTGAAGTTTTTTCCATTTTAGGGCCTAATGGAGTTGGCAAAACAAGTCTTATAAGATGTATATGTGATTTTGAAAAATGGAAATTAGGCAGTAGTTTTATCGATGAAAAGGATGTTTCAAGTTATAGTAGAAGGGAATTATGGTCTAAGATATCATATGTTCCACAAAAAAGGTCATTTTCTTTTGAATATTCCGGAATAGATATGGTAGTGTTAGGGCTTTCCAGCAAGATTGGACCATTTGCAAAACCGGGTGCAAGAGAATATGAAAAGGCAGAAAATCTTATGAAAAGCTTAGCTATAGAAAATCTTAAAGATAAGTCATGTTCAGTGATGAGTGGAGGAGAACTCCAGATGGTTCTCATAGCCAGAGCCTTAATTTCAGATCCAAACTTAATCATATTAGATGAGCCGGAAAGTGGCCTTGATTTTAAAAATCAGCTAAAAATAATTTCATTAATCAAAAAACTATCCAAAATAGACAATATCAGTGTTATTATAAATACTCATTACCCGACCCACGCTCTTGAAGTAGCGGATAAATGTTTGATGTTAATGCACAATGGCAGACATAAAATAGGCAAAATATCTGATATTATCTGTAAGGAAAATATGAAAGAAGCATTTAGCGTAGAGGTTATACTTGAAAAAATAAAAAAAGATAAGAAAGAATATAATACTGTAATACCCATTAGCATAGTAGGTGATTAAAATGAAAAATATCAGTAAGGGAAAAATATTGACACTAGAAGAGGTCATACCCATAAAAGACAATCAAACTATAAGCAAGAAACTTGTAGATTTATATAATCTTCACATCTTACTTATGAGTCTTGATCAAAACACCAGTATTTCCCCTGAATTTTATGCTGAAGAAAGATTATATTTTGTTTTAAAAGGCGAGCTTAAATTTAATAATGAAAGACTTTTAAATAATGAACTAATACTTTTTGAAAAAAATAAACTTTTTGACATAGAGACAAGGGAAAAAAGTATATTTTTAGAAATTGCAATTAACTTAGAGGAGGAAGAAATGAAAAATATTGACAAAGGAAAAAAAATTAAACTAGTTGACTATTTAGATTATGTTGACGGAGGAATCGCAAACATTGACTTTGTATCAAAAGACAAGTTTAAGGTTGTTCTACTAGCTTTTGATGCAGGTGAGGGTCTAAAACCACACAAGGCTCCCGGGGATGCTCTTGTCGTAGCACTTGAGGGCAAGGCAAAGCTTCTTGTTGGAGATAAAGAAATCGAGATTGAATCAGGAGAACAAATAGTATTTCCGGAAAATGTAATCCATAACGTAACTGCAATTACAAGATTTAAAATGTTGCTAATTTTATCAGTTGATAAATAATAAAAGATTTTGAACGATTTTTCAATCATAAATCTGATACTATCGAAGATGATTATATTTTTGTGAGATTGAAATTGTAATAAAACATATTTTTAAACAGTAAATCAAATTTTACTGTTTTTTTTCTTGCCTAAATTAATGGCTGAATACATTTATTTATAATTTAAAATGTGATATAATTAAGCTATTAATAAAAAACTGGATAGGAGTTTACTTTTGTAAGTAATCTTTTTGATATAGAGGTAAGAAATGAAAGATAGAAAAATATTTTTATACTATTTTTTAAGTATGGCAATGGTTTTGTTTCCAATGCTTAATATGTTGAGTTTTGTTCCAATGGTGATTTTGTATAAGAAATCAGATTTAAAAACATATTTTATTTCATCTGGTTTATTTGTCGCAGTCTCTCTTGTTATTTTAGGAAATTTCACTTCGCTTATTCCTGTTTTGATTTCATTTGTAATCATAAAGGGAATGGACAATTCAAAAGATGGATATAAGGTTTTACTTGGTAGTGCATTTGTTATGACGGTGTTGCTTGTTAGCGATTTTTTATTTATTAAACTTGACGCAAAGTCTTATGAAACTCTTTTGAATACGATGAATGAGGTTTTGAATGGTCTTGGGGGATATAAGGAAGTTTTAAATATAAAAGATGCAAAAGAGCTTGTTAGTCAAATGTTAAATGTTTATCCGGCTATTTCTTTTGGATTGAGTTATGCTTTTTGTACTTTAGGTTACACTTTCTTGACTAAAAGAATTTACGGATTCAACAGAAATTCTGATGATATAATTTTACCATTTGATTTTAAATTCTTTGTTTTTAGTGTTATTACTATTTTTTTGATGGTTATTTCAAGTGGAAACAAAGGGGAGAAATTTTATAAGATTTCTCTAATTTGTTACAATTTGATTTTAATTTTTATAGAGATTATGTTAGTTCAAGGTTTTGCCAAATTTAATGTATTTTTAAAGAAACATTTAGGCAAAATAGTTGCAAATATTATCAGTATAGTGTCGATATTTTTTATAATCATTTATCTGATTTATTTTGTTTTAGGAATTTATAGTTCTGTTATGAGAGGGTCGAAATGGAAAAGAAATTAATTAAATTATCAGATTTTTATATTTTGTTTTTGTTTATGATTGTAATTTCAGCATTTTTGCTTTATTTTCAATTCATATTTGGGATTTTGTCATTTATATTAACATTCATTTCTTTTATTCTAATTTTGTATTATATAAAGAGTAAAAATAGTGAATATGAAGAAGACGTAAAAAAACATAGAGATTCTTTAAATAATATTGCAAGTGAAGTTGTATATAAGATGCCATTTCCTATTGCTGTTCTTAATAACAAGGGTCGTGTTAAATGGTATAGTCCGGAGTTTTCAAAACTTTTTGCAGGGCAAGACATTGTTGGGATAGATATTAACGCCAGAATTTCGAGCTTTGATATTTCAAAAGTTTTAGAAAAAAGTTCGGGAAGTGTAGCTTGGAAAACTGAAAAGTTTGATTATATAGTTTATTATAATGTTGTAAAAGATGAAGATAACGGCGATGTTAATGTAGTTATATATCTTTTGGATAATTTGGAATTTTCAAACTTAAAAAAGAAATATGATGGTGAAACTTTGAGCTCTGCTCTTATATATATTGATAATTATGAGGACGTTAGAAGTAATACCAGCGAGGACTTTAGAACATTGTTAGTTGCTGAAATGGACAAAATGATTATAAATTATTTTTCAAGTTTCGGTGCAATTGTTAGGAAATATGATTCAGGAAAATATATTGTAATACTAAATAATTTTATTTTGCAAAAAGTTAAAGATGATAAATTCAGTATAGTTGATAAATTAAAGGAAATAAAAATCTCCGGAAATATCAAGCCGACTTTAAGCGTTGGTGTTGGTATTGGAGGGAAAAATCCTTTTGAAAGATATAAAGAATCACAAACGGCGCTTGATATGGCTTTAGGTCGTGGCGGGGCTCAAGTGGTTTTCAAAAATGGAGAAGAATTAGAATTTTACGGTGGTAAAAATAGTAAGGGTGTTGAAAGAAATAAGGTTAAGGCAAGAGTTATTTCACAAGCACTTGAAAAGATGATTAAAGAATCTTCAGAAGTTTTTGTAATGGGACATAAGAATCCGGATATGGATTGTTTTGGTGCAGGTCTTGGAGTTATGGCGATTTGTAAGGAATTGAAAAAAGATTGCTATATGGTATTGGAAGATGTTCCCGTTACAATTAAAAATGTTTATGATAGAGTTAGAGTTGGAGAGCCGTCTTATATCAATATGATGATTTCTCCGGAAAAGGCTTATGATATTTGTAAAGATACAAGTTTGGTTATTCTTGTTGACAATTCAAGAAAATTATCGACAGAGGCACCATATCTTTTAGACGTAACTTCTAAAATAGTGGTTATCGACCACCATAGAATGGGAAAAGATTTTGTTGAAAATCCAATGCTTACTTATCTTGAACCTTATGCGTCATCTGCTTGCGAGCTTGTAACGGAAATAATTTATTATATGTTTGAAAAATTCGATGTAAATAAATTAATTGCAGAGGCTCTACTTGCAGGGATTGTTGTCGATACAAAAAATTTCTACTACCAAACAGGTGTAAGAACTTTTGAAATGGCATCTTACTTAAAGCGTTTTGGAGCAGATAGTATAGCAGTAAAACATCTTTTCAAAGATAATTTCAATACGATAAAATTAAAATCAAATGTATTGTCAAATGCAATTTCATACAGAAATTATATTTGTATTGGAGTTTTCCCTGAAGAACTTGAAGAGTCGATGTTAATTGCAGCACAATCTGCTGACGATTTGCTTGGCGTTTTGGATATAGAATGTAGTTTTGTTTTAACTATCGTTTCAGGACAAATTCATATCAGTGGAAGAAGTCTTGGAAAAATTTCCGTTCAATTAATTTTAGAAAAACTTGGTGGTGGAGGTCATTATACTTCTGCCGGAGCAAGACTTAATTGTTCGATGAAAGAGGCAATAGAGAAATTAAAGAGAGCGATTGATGAATATTTAATGGAGGAAAATATAGATGAAAGTAATTTTAATTAAAGACGTAAAGAGTTTTGGAAAGGCAGGAGAACTTGTTAATGCAAAGACAGGTTATGCCAGAAATTTTTTAATTCCTAATGGATTGGCTAAAGAGGCAACTAAAGAAAATTTAGCAATTTGGGAAGAAGAACAAGCTGAATTAAAAAGAATTGAGGCTGAAAATATAAAAAATGCAAAAGAATTAAAGGAAGTTTTAGAAAAATTAGAAGTAGTTATAAAAACTAAAACAGGAAATGGAGATAAACTTTTTGGTTCAATAACTTCTCAAGACATTAGTGATGCTTTGAAAAAACAACATAAAATTGAAATAGATAAAAGAAAGATTGAATTAAAGGAAAATATAAAATCACTTTGCTCTATAACAGTTCCAGTTAGAGTTTATCCAGAAATAGTTGCAACTGTTAAGGTTTCTGTTGAAAAGGAGTAATTTATGCATAATATTTACGACTTAGATGCTGAAAAATGCGTCTTGTCGATTATGATTACTGAGCCAACGAAGAGAGAATACGCTTTTGAAAAGTTAAAAAGAAAAGATTTCTACTCTACTTGGCACAAGGATATTTTTAGCTCTATCTTAGAATTATCAAGAGAAAATAAAAATATTGACCCACTTACGATAACAAGCAAAATGGAGCAAATGGGTTTTGATACAGAAAGTAATAATGGTGTTCTAGGCGTTGTTGAAGTTATGAATACCGTAGCTTTTTCTTCAAATATGGAAAGTTATTGTAAAATCGTAAAGGATAAAGCCGATACTAGAAATTTACTTTTTATTCTTGATAATGTAAAAGATAAAGCATATAAAAACGAAGATTATGATAAAGTTTTGGAGTCTATTGAAAGTCAAGTCTTTGAATTATCACAAAACGAAAATAGAACAGGGCTTACTCATATAAAGGATACATTAAAAGAGCTTATAGAGATTCTTTCTGAAAGAAGTGAAAGCAAAGGCTCAGTAACAGGAATACCGACCGGCTTTGTGGATTTGGATAGAATTTTACTTGGTATGCAAAGAAAAGATTTAATCTTACTTGCAGCAAGACCTTCTGTTGGGAAAACTGCATTAGCTGTTAATATTGCTTTAAATGCAGCTAAGAGCGATTATAAAGTTGCGATATTTTCTTTGGAAATGAGTAAATCGCAACTTGCACAAAGAATGTTAAGCGCTCTTTCTCTTGTGAATTTAAAACAATTAATAAGTGGAGATATAAATGAGTGGGACGATATTTTTGAGGCAAGTTCCATTATAGCAACTAAATCAATCTATATGGACGATACAGCAGGAATATCTATAACTGAGCTTAGAAGTAAATGTAGAAGACTTAAGGCAGATGGTGGTCTTGATTTTATTATGATAGACTATTTACAACTTATGACTTCCGAGGGAAGAAATGAAAATAGACAACAAGAAATTTCTACAATTTCAAGAAATTTAAAGGCATTAGCAAAGGAATTGAACGTTCCGATTTTAGCACTAAGTCAGTTATCTCGTGATAGTGAAAAGAGTGGAAGAAAACCGAAACTTAGCGACCTTAGAGAATCAGGGGCAATCGAACAAGATGCCGATGTTGTAATTTTACTTTATAGAGAAGACTATCAAAATGAAGAGGCTGAAATAAAAAATCAAATTGAATTGATTATTGCAAAGCACAGAAATGGTGAAACTGGAAGTGTTGAGCTTAACTTTATCAAGGAATGCACGAGGTTTGGAGATATTCAAACTGATAGGGATAAGGAGCTTTTTAATGGATAATTTTTTAATTGAAGATGAAGATATTAAGATTAAAAAATTTGAAAAGAGTGATTTGAAAAGTTTTAAAAACTTTTCCCCCTACGAAGATATTTTACTGACCGACTACAATCTTTGTTTTTTGACAGACTCGGAAATAAAAAATTGGGAAAAGAGGATAAAGTCGAAGAAAAATAATTATTTTGCAATTTTTTTGAAAGATATTTTAATTGGATATGTGTCGATTAGTAGGGTTAGTTTTTTTAACAGCAATTTTGAATTATCTTTTAGCTTAGATGCGAAGTATTCCTCAAAAGGATATGGCTTTAAAGTTTTAAGATTGTTTTTAGAATATTACTTTGAAAATTTTGACAAATATTCAATTTGGTTAAACGTAAATGCTTTTAATCAAAGAGCGATAAAACTCTATGAAAAAATTGGCTTTGAGAAGATAAGTGAATTTTTAGGAGATTTTGAAGTTCAAAAAATGCAAAAATTAAAGAGATATGAAGAAAGTAAAGAATATTTTGAAGAAAAAAACGGAATAATTTATTCAAAAATTTTTACGATGAAATTAGATAGATTAAAATTTTTAGAAAAGGTGGGATAGGAGTGGAAATAAGTTTTAAAAAGTCAATTATTCAACCGGGAGTAACTCCTATTGAAAATATGTTTTTGGATAACTATTTGCCGATCGTAGATGAGATTTCACTTAAGGTTTATTTGTTTTTATACAAAAGACTTTTTGGCTCATATAAAAGTGAATTGTCGATAGATTTTATTGCAAAAGAGTTGAGATTTTCGAATGTTCAAGTTATGAATGCTTTAAAATATTGGAAAAACAATCAACTTTTGGATTTCACTTTGGATAATAATGGCAATGTTGAAAGAATCGAATTTGTAAATAATTTTGCTCTCTATGCAGGGGGAGTTTATGATGACGGCGAAGAAATTCCAAAAGAAAAACCTATGATAGACAATAAGGAATATTTTAAAAAGATTGAAGAGATTACCGGCTTAAGTTTAAAACCTCATGAGATAACTAAAATTATGGAGCATATCGAAGAAACAGGGCATAATATGGACTTGGTTTATAAGGCTTATGAGTATGCTAAAAGCCTTGGAAAAAGTATGTCGGCAGATTATATTATCGGTATTTTAAGAGCTTGGAAGAGGGATAATAATATTTCTACTATTGAAGATTTAAAAAATCATCTTGAAAACAAAGATAAGAATAAAATTAAAAGATATAGTAGAAATACTAAAAAATATATTGAAAAAGAAGATATTTTAACAGAAGAAGAGAAGAGAGAAAAGATTAAAAATGACAAAAATTCTGCGATGTCTGAATTGTTTGATAGGTATTAATTATGAATTTAGAAGATTTAGTTTTAAAAAGTCTTAGTAAAAGACCTTTGATTAGAGAAAAGATTAAAGAAGATAGAAGAAAAAAAGTTTTTTCTTCGATTGATAATATTGAAAATTTAATATCTAAAAAAAATAGTTTGGCTACAAAAATTATGAAAGCTACACTTTCAAACATTGATTGTTCTTCTGATAGAAAAGAGTTTGAAAAAATTGAAAAGAGCATTTCGGACTTGCTTTTGAAAAACGGCTTTTCGAAAGACTATTTTAGCAAATTTTATTGTTGTGAAAAATGTAGAGATACAGGATATGTAAACGGAAAAGTTTGCGCTTGTATAATGAAGGACTTAGTTGAGGACAGAGTTTTAGAAAGTGGTTTTTCAAACAAAAAGAGAGAACAAAACTTTTCTAATTTTGATTTTTCACTTTTTGAAGGAAATTTTGAACTTGGAAATAGACTTGTTGATTCGAGAATTTATGTTGAAAAACTTGTAGCATTTGCTAAAGATTACTGCGATAATTTAAAATCAAAAGATTACGGACTTTTTTTTCATGGCAAAAGTGGTGCAGGAAAAACATATTTCGCATCAGCAATGGTAAACTATATGCTTGATAAAGGAAAGCGTGCCTGTTTTATAACTGCGACTGAATTTTTTGAACTTATGGCAAATTACAGTTACAGTTTTTATAGGGATAAAAAAGAATTACAAGATAGGATTGATTTTATAAGAAATGTTGATTTTTTAGTTTTAGATGACCTTGGAAATGAAATTTTAAGCAAAAATAATAATAGCTTTTTAAGTTCTCTTTTAGATTATAGGGTTGAAAAGGGATTGAATACTGTTATAACTTCAAATTTTGGAGAATATGATTTGGCTGAAAATTATGATTCAAGAGTTGCAAGTAGAATAAGAGGGAATTTTAAGTTTTTTGTCTTTCCACCTTTTGATTTGAGAGATAAAATTGGAAAAAATATAAAATTGTAGGAGGGAGTTATGAGATTTGATTGGGAAAAGAAAAATACAGTTAATGTTATAACCGGGGTTTTAATATTTACTATTTCAATACTTTGTTATTTCATATTTTTAAATATGAAATCTATAATTTCATATACTACAAATATCAGATATGTTTTAACTCCTTTTATATTAGGGGGTTCAATCGCATATATTTTAAACTTTTTTGTAAAGTTTTTTGAAAATTGTTTTTTGAGTTTTGAATTTTTTAAAAAAGTAAAATATAAATATGTCAGAATGATGTCGATGCTTATAACTTATTTTATATTTTTTACTTTTGCAATTTTGCTTTTAAGATATATAATTCCACAATTTTATTCAAATATAAAGATGTTTGTAAATCAAACGCCATATTTTATTGAGGGCGGAGTAGAAAAGGCAAAAAATATTTTACAAAATATTGAAATAAGTCCGGAGGTTAGGGTTGTAATTAATGGAAAGCTAAATGAATTTACAAATTTTTCAACAAAGTTTTTAGCTAATATGATTCCTTGGGTTGCTAATTTTGCAACTAGAGTCATCTCCTTGTTTTTAAATATAATTTTAGCTATAATAATATCGATGTATTTACTATATGATAAGGAAAATTTTTCAAGACTATTGAAAAAATTTATGATAGCAATTTTCCCTAAAAAGGCAAATAAAATAACTTTTAAGATTGTAAAAAGATTTGATTACACTTTGAAGTCTTATCTTTTAGCAAAGGGAATTGGAGCTATAATCGTTGGAATTATTTTCTACATAATTCTATTGTTTATGAAAGTTGATTACGCTCTTTTGTTTGCATTCATACTTGGTTTTACAAATTTGATACCATGGTTTGGTTGTTATCTTGGAGCAATACCGATTTTTATAGTTTTACTTTTCACAGCAACTTTTAAAATGGCTTTATGGTTCTTATTTATTGTCGTTATTGTTGCTATGATAGATGCAAATGTAATTTCGCCAAGAGTTTCAGGCAAAAGCTTGGGAATAAGCTCGTTTTGGGTTATTTTTGCACTCGTGCTTGGAGGAAGTTTATTTGGAGTTATAGGATTTTTACTTTCAGTACCTATTTTTGTTGTAATTTATACGACATTAAAAGAATATGTGGAAATTAGATTAGAAAAAAAGGGATATTCAATAAAAAATCCCGCAGAAGATTTTGAAAAGGAAGAGGTTTAGTAATGTTAGATATAAAGAGAATTAGAGCGAATAAAGAGGAAGTAATAGAAAGATTAAATTCAAGATTTGGAAATTATAATATAGATAGAGTTCTTGAATTAGATGAAAAGAGAAGAGAAATAATTTTTGAAGTTGAAAATAAAAAAGCAAGACAAAATGAAGTTTCAAAACAAGTTCCAAAGTTAAAAAAAGAAGGTGCAGATGTTTCAGGACTTTTTAAAGAAATGAAGGCTCTTTCTGATGAAATAAAAGAGCTTGATGTTAAAGTAAAAGATTTAGATGAAGAAATTAAAAAAGCACTTTTAAGTATTCCAAACACTCCTAACAAAGAAATTCCTATTGGAAAGAGTGATGAAGACAATGTGGAAATCAGAAAATTTTTAGAGCCTAAAGAATTTGATTTTGAAATTAAAGCACATTGGGATTTAGGTGTTGACTTAGATATTTTAGATTTTGAAAGAGCTGTTAAGATTGCCGGCTCAAGATTTTCAGTTTTTAAAGGATTGGGTGCAAGACTTGAAAGAGCACTTACAAACTTTATGTTAGATTTACATAGTGAACAAGGTTACGAAGAAGTGGGAGTTCCTGTTTTAATTAACAGAAATTCAATGTATGGAACAGGACAATTACCAAAATTTGAAGAAGATATGTTCTATGTGCCATCAAAAGATATGTTCTTGGCACCAACTGCAGAAGTTCCTGTTACAAATCTTTTATCAAATGAAATTTTAGAAGTTGAAAAAATTCCAACTTACTATACAGCTTACACTTATTGCTTTAGACAAGAGGCCGGCTCAGCAGGAAGAGATACGAGAGGCTTAATAAGAAATCATCAATTCGATAAAGTAGAAATGGTTAAATTTGTAAATCCTGAAAATAGTTATGATGAATTGGAAAGACTTACAAATGATGCAGAAGAAGTTTTAAGACTTTTAAAAATTCCTTATAGAGTTGTTTGCCTATGTACCGGAGATATCGGTTTTTCAAGTGCAAAGACTTACGATATAGAAGTTTGGATGCCAAGTTATGGAAGATATGTAGAAATTTCTTCTTGTTCAAACTTTGAAGATTTCCAAGCAAGACGTGCAAATATCAGATTTAGAGATAATGACGGAAAAGTTAAATTTGTTCACACTTTAAACGGTTCAGGACTTGCAGTTGGAAGAACTTTTGCAGCTGTTTTAGAAAATTATCAAAGAGCAGATGGTAGCATAGAAATTCCTGAAGTTTTAAGAAAGTATATGGGAGTAGATGAGATAAAAAAATAGGAGAGTGTTATGAAATTTAAAAAATCAATACTTAGTTTAGCGCTAATTTTTTCAATTCTTTTTGCAGGAGCAAGTAAATCTTATGCAATATTTGGAATTGAAAAGAAAACTACTGCGTCTTTAATCGGTGATGCCGATTCAGGAGCTTTATTCGTTGCTGAAAATATAGATGAACCTGTGTCAATAGCAAGTATTTCAAAACTTATGACTTTCTATATTGTAAAGGAAAAAATTGCTGAAGGAAAGCTTAAAATGGAAGATAAAGTTAAAGTTTCCTTAACAGCTGGTTCGGAACAAGGCTCAAGTTTAGATTTAGCTCCCGGAGAAGAAATTAGCATTAAGGACTTACTTGACGGGCTTATGATTGTTTCAGGAAATGACTCAGCTGTTGCTCTTGCAGAGACAGTTGCAGGAAGTGAAAGTAAATTTGTTACTATTATGAATGAAAAGGCAAAAGAACTTGGACTTCAAAATGCAACTTTTTCAAATGCATCAGGTCTTATGAAAAATGGACAAGATAATAAAATGTCATCAAGAGATATTTTTATAATGGCAAAAGCAATTATAGAAAAATATCCTGAAGTTTTAGAATATGCAAAGACTACCGTGTTGGAACAACCTTCAAGAAATTTCAAAAAAGAAAGTACAATTCCACTAGTTGGAGTGGTTGAAGGAGTTGACGGACTAAAAACTGGCCATACAGATGAGGCAGGATATTGTTTAGTTTCTACGATGAAGATAAAAAAAGGACAAAGTGAATTTAGAATAATTTCTGTTTTAATGGGAGCAAAAACACCGGCAGATAGAGCCCAATATATGAAAGATATGCTTAACTATGCAAAGGAAAATATAGAAACTAGAAAACTTATAGACGTTCAAAAATTTGTAAAAAAAGTAGAAGTTAAATCGGCAAGCAATGGTTTTGTTGAATTAGTTCCGGCACAAGATGTTGAAAGAGTTTCAATGAAGGGAATTAACTACGATACGGAAGTAAATGTCGGAGAAGTTAAATTACCTTTAAAACAAGGCGATAAGGTTGGCGAGATAAAAGTTAAAAACTCACAAGAAGTTATTGCAACGATTGACTTAGTAGCAAAAGAAAATTATTCAAAAGCAGGTTTTGTAAAAAGAATCGGAAGATTTTTCAAAACAATATTTGAAGTAGTAGATACAATATTACCATAGATAAAAATTCGACTTAAAGGTCGAATTTTTTTTTGTGTATTTTTAGCAAGTTGTTTATTATCTCAATAAAGTTATGTATTGTGTATTCAATGCTTTAAATGATATAATTATAATAATGTATTAATTTTTTAATATATCGGAGGATTTATGAATACTGTTTTACAAAATATGTGTATGATTTATGATAGAAAAAATGATAAAATTTTGGTTTTAGATAAGGTTAAAAAGCATGGCTGGGAAGGTCTTACTTTTGTTGGGGGTCATGTTGAAGATGGAGAAGTTTTGTATGATTCTTGTGTTAGAGAGGTTTTTGAAGAAACAGGTTTAACTGTAAAAAATTTAAAGCTAAAGGGAACTGTTAGTTGGATTGATGAAATTAAAGCTAAAAGAGAATTAGGTTTTCTATACTATACTGAAGATTTTTCTGGAGAATTAATCGAAAACAATGTCGAGGGAACTTTGTCTTGGTTTGGGATTGATGAGTTTAGAAATGCTGATGGGAAGAGTTACAGCATAGATAAGATTTTAGATTTGTTTTTAAATGATGATTATAGCGAATTAATCGTAAAGTGGAATAAAAATGATGAAGTTGAAACAGAAGAATTTTTTTAGGAGGTAGCGATGAATTTTATTAAGGGAATTATTTTTACAATTATTTCTGCATTTGTTTTTGGTTTTACGCCAATACTTGCAAAGTTTACTTACGATGGAGGGAATAATGCAATTACTCTTACTTTTTTAAGGGCATTGTTTGGCATTCCGTTTTTGTATGCAGGTATGAGGAAAAATCAAACTCCTATGAAGATTACTAAAAGAGAATTTTTACATTTTATTGGTCTTTCTTTTTTAGGTATAGGAATTACAACAACAGCACTTTATGCTTCATATAATTACATTTCAGTCGGAATGGCTACTACGATACATTTTATTTATCCATGTGTTGTTTATTTTATTTGTATTTTGTTCTTTAAAGAAAAAATTACTTTAAAGAAAATGTCAGCTCTTGTTTTTTCAATGATAGGTATTGTGATGTTGGTTGATGAGGTTACCGGAGGAAGTGCCTTTGGGATATTTCTTGCTGCCTTATCAGGTATAACATATAGTTTGTTTTTGGTTTATCTTGATAAGAGCGGTTTTAAACATATGGACCCATTCAAATGTACTTTGTATATCAGTTTATTCAATATTGCAGGACTTTTTGTGCTTGGAAAAGTTACAGGACAATTAACTTTTTCACTTACTCCGATAGCTTGGGGACTTACAATATTGATTTCATTTTTAACTTCAATTTTCGGTAATGCCTTTTTGCAACTTGGAGTTAAATATTGTGGTGCTACAACAGCATCAATACTTTGTACTTTTGAGCCGATTACAAGTGTAATTTTGGGTATAATATTCCTTAATGAATCCTTAACAATTTTTAAACTTATTGGTTGTGGATTGATTGTATTGGCAGTTTTACTGTTATCTTTAAATAATGATGTTAGAAGGAGAAAAAAATAATGAGCGCATTTTTAGCACCTATACATTTTTGGATGTATGATAAAATTTTGATTGCACAAAGATTGACTTTTGCAGTTGAAGAAAAATTTTTGAATGAAGAAGAAAAAAACGAGGTAGAAAGTTTATTTCCTGCTTTAGTTTCAGAAGATTTGGAAGAAGTAATCGACCAAAGTAATATTCATGGCTGGTTACATACAGCCGTTTCAAATGTTGAGATTAGATTTGCTTATACTGTGAAAAAACTTTTGGATAAGGGAGTTTCACTTGAAGAGATAAAGAAAGCCTGTTTTGAATATGGAACAAGTTTTCCTTGTTATGAAATTTCAAGCTTGAAAGATGCTTACGAATTACTAATGGATACATTGCTTGACGGACTTCCTTGCGACGTTTCAATTTCAGTTGTTAGAGAAGAAGAAAATGAATTGGAATTTGTACTTTATAACGATATACACAAACAATATTTCAACGAATTTGATATGGAAGTTGCTATATATCATGAAATCAGAGAGGCTTTTGTAAATGGACTTTTCGAAAAATATTCATTAAAATACAAAAACTTAACAGATAGCAACAAGTTAATAACAAAGTAATGAAGATTAGAATTGATAGATTTCTTTGTCACATGGGGATTGGCTCAAGAAGTGAAATTAAAAAGTTTTTGAAAACTTGTAGAGTTAAAGTAAATGGAAAGCCCCCAAAAAGTTCAAATACACAAGTTGATACTGAAAAAGATGAAATTTTGTTTGACGATGAAATAGTGATTTATAAAGAATTTACCTATCTAATGTTAAATAAGCCAAAGGACTATATCAGTGCAACCTTTGATCCGAAACTTTCAACGGTTTTAGATTTACTTAAGTTTCCATATTCAAATATGGATCTATTTCCGGTTGGACGACTTGATATAGATACGACAGGATTTCTGATTTTAACAAATGACGGCAAGTTTTCCTACAATGTAACAAATCCAAAGAAAAAAGTAAATAAAAAATATTTTGTTAAGTTAAGAGATGAACTTACAAAAGAGCAAAAAGAAAAAATAGAAAATGGAATTTACTTTGAAAAAGAGGACTTTACAACTGAAAATGCAAAAGTGAAAGAGCTTTCAAAAAAAGAAATTTACCTTACAATTTCTGAAGGGAAATTTCACCAAGTAAAAAGAATGTTGGAATATGTAGGAAACGAAGTTTTAGAACTTAAAAGAGTCAGCATCGGAAACTTGAATTTAGATGAAGAGCTTGAACTTGGAGATTATAGAGAAATTACAAATAACGAAATAGAAAAAATATTTAGATAAAGTTTTGATTAATGTCAAAACTTTTTTAAATTCCAAAAAACGGAATATATTGACTTTAAATATATTTATAGTATAATATAAATAGGGGTGAAGATATATGATAGTTTTAAATGTTAAAATTGACAATTTATATATGTTTAAAGATTTTGAAGTGAATTTTACTTTTCCAAGAAAAGTTAGTAATTCAATATTAAAAGATGAAACTTTAAAATATGCACCAAAAATAAGGTATAAAAAAGTAAATATAATTATGGGGTCAAATGCTTCCGGAAAAACTACTTTTGGCAAGTTGTTGTGTAATTTTGAAAATTTTTTATGTGGAGGAAATGGAAATAAATTAATAAATAGATTTTATTCTGATAAAAAAAGTAATTTTGAAATAATTTTTACAGTTGAAGATAGATTATTTGAATTTATTTTATCAACGGAACCAAAAGATGCTAAAAATTATCTTATCAGTGAGAAAATAAGATTTATAAAATTAAATAGTTCCTTTAATTATAAAGAAAATATAAATTTATTAAATAGTAAAAATTTTTTAGAAAAAGAAAGAATACTTAATTTAGATACAAAGGAAGTTTTTGTTTCTGATGTTATAAATGAAGAGTTTGAGCCGAATTATAATACTGAAGAATATTATTCAAAGTTTATATATACTTTGAAAAATTATTTTTGGGATAACGCATCTTTTTACTATAGTTTTGACAAGGATTTAGAAGAAAAGGAAAAAGTTAGAAATATATTAGATGTTGATTCAATAAAGACTGTAGAAAAATATTTAAAAGTTATAGATGATTCTATAGTTGAAATTAGAAATGCAAAATCTACCGGAATTGATAAGATTGATGAAGAAGTTGAGGAAGGATTTTATATAAAATTTAAAAATGGAGAAAAAATATTAATAAATAGAAATACTTCATCATCAGTAAGAGAAAGATTATCCAGAGGGACTGTTGAGGCGATTTTTTTAGCTAATTTTATTTCAAAAATAGAAAACTATAATGGACTAATATATCTTGATGAACAGATGGCTTATATGCATACAAAATTATCAAATTCATTGATTTTACAGATAATTTATAATCTTGAAGAAAACAGTCAACTTTTTATTACAACTCATAATGAAAATTCATTGGATTTGAATATTCCAAATCATTCATATACATTTTTAGCTAGAAATAACGAAGGTGTTTTTGTGGTAAATCCTGAAAAATATATTATAAAAAATGATAGAAAATTAAAAAATTATGTTCAAAATGATTATTTTGATATATATCCTAATTTGGATGGTATTTGGGAGGATTAAATTTTGAGTAATTTAATAATTGTTGAAGGTGAAACTGAAGAAAAATTTTTTAGAATTTACAAAGATTTATTGAAAAAACAATCTTTAATTAAATGTTGTAATTTGTTCCAAAATAGTAAGAAAAATAATAGAATTTTTGGAGAAAGGTACGATAATGTATATATAATACTTGATTCTGATATTTTCAGTTCAGCCAATTGGGGTATTTTTAAAGAAAATTATAAAAAGATAAATGCAACTAAAAAATTTGTTTTTATTCAAAATCAAAATTTTGAAGATGAATTAGTCTATGCATTAGGAATTAATAATAAAAATAATTTATATAAATTATTTTCCGTAACAGGGGATAAAAAATTTAAAAGTATGTTTTTAAAAATTCAGGGTGATGACTGTAAGAATAGGTTAAAAAACTTAGATTTTAACAAGTTATATATAAGGTTTGATGAATGTAAAGAGCAGATTCCAAAAGATATTAAATTATCTATTTTAGATAATAAGAAAATTTTTAAAATTAAATAAATTAGATAAAGTTTTGATAGTTTTGATGATTGTCAAAACTTTTTTTATTGCTCTTTTTGTGATAAAATAATTATATAATTATTTAATTTATAGAGAATAGGAGTTTTTATGAAAAATTTAGAAAATCTTAGTGATAATCAGAGAATTGAAGATGTGAAATTACTTTTTTATGGGATTTTAGTAGGAATTTTTGCAGGTGGACTTTCAAGTTTTTATCGTTATATAATTCATGGAATAGAACATATTTTAGAAATTATAATAAATTTTACTAGAACTAATTTTTATGCTTATCCTATTATTATTGCTTTACTTGTTTTAATTTCTTTTTTAGTAACGAAATTTAAAAAATTCTCAAAACTTTGTGGTGGCTCAGGGATACCACAGGTTGAGGCTGAAATAAAGGGTTATATCAATCCGAATCCTACTAAAGTTTTGTTTGCAAAAATTTTTGGTGGCGCTTTAACTGCATTAGCCGGTTTTTCTGTTGGTCGTGAAGGTCCGTCAATCCAAATTGGAGCTATGAGTGGTAAATTAGTTTCAAGGAAACTGAAGAAAAATAAAACTGTTGAAAAGTTTTTAATAACTTGTGGAGCAAGTGCAGGACTTTCTGCCGCTTTTAATGCACCGGTTGCCGGAATTTTGTTTGCCGTTGAAGAGATACATAGACATATTAGCAAAAAACTTCTTGTTGTTTGTATGGGAGCTACGATTACTGCAGATTTAGTTTCAAAAATTCTATATGGAACAGAAACTGTATTTAGTTTTAGCTTAACGGAAAAATTGCCTTTGATTAACTATTGGACATTGATTTTGTTTGCTATTGTTCTATCTCTTTTGGGAGTGCTTTACATTTTTTTAATGGATGTTTTTATGAAAGTTCAAGATAAATTAAAACTAAAGCAAGAATATAAAATGATACCATACTTTTTATTACCTATTTTAATTTTAGCATTTATGCCAAATTTATTAGGTGGTGGCGGATTCTTGATGAAAGAATTACAAAGCGCTAATTTTCCGATTTATACTTTAGTTTTAATTTTTATAGTAAAATTATTATTTTCAATAATTTGTTTTAGTTCAGGAGTTCCGGGAGGAATATTTTTCCCTATATTAGTTTTAGGGGCAACAATCGGAACAATTTTTGGAAAAATAATCGACCCGATATATATAAATAGTTTTATTATTCTTGGAATGGCAGGATACTTAACAGCAATCGTTAGGGCACCACTTACTTCAATAATTTTGATTTTTGAAATGACAGGAAATCTTTCATATTTATTGCCACTTTCAATAGTTTGTCTTATAACTTACGCATTACCGAACTATTTAAAATCTCTACCAATTTATGAATATCTTTTAGAAAGATTGATGGAAAGAGAAAATATTGCATCTTCAAAAGATGGCGAAAAAATGACTATGAGTATAGTTGTTGAAATAGGAAGTGAAATAGAAAACAAGAAAATAAAAGAAGTGAAATTTCCAAAGGGTATGTTAATTATAAATATTGACAGAGGTGTTGAAGAAATCATACCTAACGGAGAAACAACAATAATAAACGGCGACGTTATAAATATACTTGTTGGAGAAAATAAATTGTTTGATACATTCAATGAGTTACAAAAAATTTGTCAAAATAATTAGGAGAAAAAATTATGATTAAACTTTTAACTTTGGAAGAAATTAAAAATAAAAAATATGAAATTGCAAAAATATATAAAGAAGTTTTTAAAACAGATGATTCTACTGCAGATTTTTTGGTTACTAGAATTGATGAAAGTTTAGGATTAAATATTATTATATGTGGAGCTTTTGAAGAGGAAAAACTTATTGGATTTGTATATGGAGTTGATTTTTTAAAAGAAAATTGGTGGGCTATGCAGATAGATGAAAAATTACCAAAAGGAACTGATTGGTATAAAAATACTTTTGAATTAAATGAACTTGCTGTTCTTGAAAAATACCAATCAAAGGGTTATGGAAAAGAATTAATGAAATGTTTAATTGAAAATTTTAAAGGAGATAAAATTTTGTTATCTACAAAAAAATTTGAAAATGAAAAAGTAATTAATTTTTATCATAAATTAGGATTTAAAGATTTGATAAACCCATTTGAGTATCCGAATGGAGAATATGAAACTTCAATTGTATTATATTTAAATAAGTAGGTTAAAAAATGATTAGTCTAATAGGCTAATCATTTTTTTATAAAGTTAGATATTTGTTATCAAAAATATTGACAATAATTTAGTATGGTGCTAAAATATAATAAGTAAGAAAATGTTTTTCTTATTAAAGATTTATTTTAGGAGGTTTTTTTATGATTAAAGATGGATTTCAGTTTATAGCTTTATTGTTTTTCGTTTCAGGTATAGTGATTTACTTGGAAAAGAAATTCAAAAACGGAAAATTTTTTAAATATATTCCGGCATTAGTTATAATCTATTTTGGTTCAATGATTTTATCAACATTGGGCGTATGGGATATGAGTGTTAAAAGCGTTTCCACAGCAAGAGGAGTTTTGAAAGATGCAATTTTGCCTTCAATGATATTTTTAATGTTATTAAGAGCAGACCTTAGAGATATTGCAAAGTTGGGTCCAAGAATGATAATTTCGTTTTTTACTGCGACTTTAACTATTATGGTTGGCTTTATTGTTGCATTTTTGATTTTTAAAGGAAAATTAGCTCCTAATGCACCTTTAACTTTTGGAGCATTAGCAGGAAGTTGGGTTGGTGGAACTCAAAATATGGTTGCAGTTCAACAAGCAGTAGGTCTTGAAGGCTCCGGAATGGGTTATACTTTGTTGATTGACTCAATAGATTATTCAATTTGGATAATGTTCTTGTTGTTCTTGGTTCCATTTGCAAATAAATTTAATAAATGGACAAAGGCTGACACTTCAAAAATTGACAATATCAACGAACATTTAACTGCAAAATTCTCAAAAATAAGTAAAGAAATAACTTTCCAAGATATATTTTTCTTATTAAGTATTTCACTTGCTGTTACTGCGGTTACAGGAATAATCGGAAATGAAATGGTTAAAATTCCTGCACTTGCATTTATGGGAGCAACAGGTTGGACAATCATTATAACTACAATTCTTGGTGTTCTCTGTGCGATGACTCCACTTGCAAAAATACCTGGTTCACCTGAAGTTTCAAATGTTTTATTATATATGCTAATCGGTTTAATTGCATCAAATGCAAACTTCTTAGAACTTACAGAGGCTCCTTATTATATTTTAGCAGGTTTTGTAATTCTTGGAATTCATGGAATTTTAATGGCAATAATTGGAAAACTATTCAAACTCGATTTATTCACTTGTGGTATAGCATCACTTTCAAATATCGGTGGAGTTGCATCATCACCAGTACTTGCAGCTGCTTATTCACAATCATTAGTACCAATCGCTGTATTAATGGCTTTAATCGGAGTTATTACAGGAACATTCTTCGGAATTGGGGTTGCAAAATTCCTGGAAATGCTGGCTTAGATAAAATTTTTTAAGAATGGTTAATTTTTTAACCATTCTTTTTTTATAAAAATTAAAACTTGTAAAAAATTTTTGTTTGGTATATACTATCTTATGAATGTTTTAAAAGGAGTTTTGTATATGAAAAAAGCATTACAAATGTCTGAGTCCATTGAAGTTGCAATTTTTTTAGCTTTAAGTGGTGGTCTGATGGACGCATATTCATATCTTTTAAGGGGCGAAGTTTTTGCAAATGCTCAAACTGGAAATATGTTACTCTTTGGAGTTTATGCCTCTAAAGGAAATTTAGAAATGTGTTTGAAATATGCTTTTCCAATAGCTTTTTTTGCTTTTGGAATTTTTTTAGCAGATTTATTTAGAAAAAAGGATAGTTTTAAATTGCATTGGCGACAAACGGCTGTCATCTTTGAAATTATTTTACTTTTTATAGTTGGATTTATTCCTCAAAATATGAATGCACTTGCAAATGCCTTAACGTCTTTTGCTTGTGGAATTCAAGTTCAAAGTTTTAAAAAACTTTGTGGAATAGATTTTTCAACTACAATGTGTATTGGCAATTTAAGAGGGGCAACTCATAATTTGTCGGAGTATTTTTATACAAAAAATAAAAAATTTTTAGAGCATAGTTTAATGTATTTTATTGTTATATTTTGTTTTGTTGTGGGTGCGATAATTGGTAGTAAATTTAGTGAAATCTTAGGGCTAAAGACTATTTTATTAAGTACAATTTCACTTACAATCTGCACGATTATTATGTTTATAGATAGAGAAAAAGAAAAGAGGTAGTAAATTTTGTTTAATATAGTTTTATTGGAGCCGGAAATCCCGTTTAATACCGGAGCGATTGGAAGAACTTGTGTTGCGACAGACACTAAATTACATTTGATAAAACCGTTAGGTTTTTCACTTGATGATAAAATGGTAAAAAGATCAGGACTTGATTATTGGGATAAGTTAAAACTTTTTGTTTATGAAAATATTGAAGATTTTTACGAAAAAAATCCAAATGCAAATGTGTATTTTGCAACTACAAAGGCAAGGAAAACTTATGATGAAGTTAAATATTCTCCAAATGATTATATAATGTTTGGAAAAGAGAGCAAGGGAATACCTGAAGAAATTTTGGTTAAAAATGAAAAGAATTGTGTAAGAATACCTATGTGGGGGGATATTCGTTCGCTTAATCTTTCAAACTCTGCATCAATAATTTTGTACGAGGCTTTAAGACAACAAGATTTTTCAGAACTTGAAAAATTTGGAAATTTACATAGATTAAAATGGAGTGAATAATTGACAAAGAATTATATGATTTTTTCTTTAAAGCATGAGTCCAGTTGTGACTTGTGCTTTAAATATAGAGGGATGGATTATGAAAAGAGTTTATTTTATTTTATTAGTAGTATTTTTAAGTTTATTTTTGATGTATGTCCATATTAATACTAGTAAAAATGAATTGATATTTTTTAAAGGTGAATCTAGAGAAATTAGGAAAAAAAAATTAGAGGAAGATTTAGAATATTTTGAGAATGTTATGTTAAAAAAGTATCAAAGAGAACATAGAAATATTTCTGATGATAATTTTAAAAAAGAAATAAACAATTTAAGATTAAAACTAGATAACTTAACTGATAATGAGTTTGTAGTAGAGATTCAAAGAATAATGTCGATGTTTAGAGAAGGACATTTAAGTTTTAATATTTTGAATCAAGCATTATTACCGTTTGAAAGTAAAGTTTTTGATGATGGTATATATATTATTAGAACAGAGAAGGAGTATGAGAAATATATTTATTATAAAATATTGGCTATAAATGATATTGATATCAATACAATTTTGAAAAAAATTGAAAATATAGTTTCTGGGGATAGTTCAAAGTGTTTAAAGTATGGAGTAGATAAATATATTAATAATGTTGACTATCTTTTAGGGCTTGGGATAGTAAAGAATATAAATAATGTTAAATTAAGTATAGAAAAAAATGGAGAAGTGATAGATGTTGTTTTTAAAACTAAAATTAATAGAGATATAGAAGTCAAAAAAGAAGTATTTTCTGAAATTGAAGATTATAATAATATAAAATTAAAAATGAAACAAAAAGTTCTGGATATTTTTGAAAATTTAGATGATGAAAAACTAAAGAAGTATAATTTAAATCTTGAGCAGTTATTGAATGAAATCGAAAAGTTTGATTATATTAGCTATTATACTACTTCAGGAGTGTTTTTGAAACTTGGAGATATTCCATATAACTTAGATAGAAATAAAGCTTACGATTTTAAATTTTTTCCTGAAAGTGATGCGGTAGTCTTTCAGTATAATAAATGTGAAGATGAAGAAAATGAAAATTTAAAAAGTTTTTCAAAAAAATTTTTTGACTATATAGAATCTAATAAAAAAATTTTTAGAATAAAAAACATTATAGTGGACCTAAGGTATAATTCTGGAGGAAGTTCTCTTGTTATCTTACCATTTTTAATTGATTTAGAAAACTATTTAAAAATGAATCAAGATATTAGATTATCGGTTATTATTGGCAGAAATACATTTTCTGCGGGAGCGGATGCTTTTTACCAATTTAAAACTAAGTTTAAAAATGTAAAATCATATGGGGAAGAATTGTCTGGAGGAATTTATGCTTCAGGAGATATAACTACTGATATATTGCCTAATAGTAAATTAATTTTTTCATATGGTCAAAGGTTTATAAACTCTATAGATAAAAGATTTTTTACAAAAAAGGAAATATTTGAAAATGTTATAAGTCCTGATATTTTTATAAAGCAAACAATATTAGATTATGAAAAAAACAAAGATTTTGTTTTAGAAAAAATTCTAAAATTGATAAAAAATTAATGGAGTTGTTTATGAAAAATAAAATTTGCTTTATCATGTATTCCATATTAACTATATCACAAAAATTATATTATAGAAATGTATGTTATAATAGTTTACAAATTTTGACATTTTAATTTGTTTGTGTTAGAATTTAAGTGATGTAGAAATATATCAAAAATTAATAAAAAATTTAGGAGGAAGGAATGATTATTAGATAACTGATTATGAAACGAAAATTTAATAGCTTTTTAAAGCTTAGTTTTTTGTTGCCATTTTTAGTTATACATTCCTTTTTGTGTGCTTATTTTTTTAGACTCCTTTTTTTAGTACATAATTTTGAATTTTAAAATGGCAATAAGTGAATTATTAGCCATTTTTTTGTGGCAAAATTTAGGAGGATATATGCTAGTTATAAAAAATTTGTCAATATATTTAATTAAGGATTTAAGAACTGTAATAGAGGATTTTAATTTTTCTTTAGAGCAAGATATGAAAGTTTGTATAATCGGCGAAGAGGGAAATGGAAAATCAAGTATTTTAAAGGCGATAGTAGATGATAAAAGTTTAGAAAAATATGCTGAAATAAGTGGAGAAATAATTAAAAACAATGAAGTGATTGGATATTTACCACAAATTTTAGAGGAAAAGACTTTAGACTTTTCAACTAAAGCCTATCTTGAAGAAAAAATTTCTGCTATGGAGTTTGACTACAATCTATTTTATAAACTGTTAAAAGAATTAAATTTCAATGAAGATTTAATAAATTATGAGCAAAAAATAAGGGAGTTGTCAGGTGGAGAAAGAATTAAATTTATTTTACTTTGCGAACTTATGAAAGAGCCTACTTGTCTTTTATTGGACGAACCTAGTAACGATTTGGATATAAATTCTATTGAATGGCTTAAGAATTTCATAAAAAACATTGATATTCCAATAATTTTTATTTCTCACGATGAGGATTTAATTGAAAATTGTGCAAATACAATTATTCACATTGAACAGCTTATGAGAAAGAAAAAATCTAAAATTTCTATTGAAAGACTTGATTATGATGATTATGTTGAAAATAGAGAAAATAGGATTGAAAAACAGGAAAGAATCGCTAAAAAGCAAAGAGAAGAGCTTGACAAAAAGCAAAGAAAGTATCAAAAAATTTATGAAAGAGTACAACATGAAATAAGAAATACAAAAAATGATTTTTTGGGAACGGAGTTAAAAATAAAAATGCATACTGTAAAATCTATCGGAAGAAGGCTAGAAAAGGAAAAAGAAAATTTGCTTGATTTTCCAGATTATGAAGAATCGATTTTTATAAAATTTGACGAAGATATAAAATATTCTACAAAAAAGGAAATTTTAGATTTGAATTTGGAAAAACTTGTTGTAAAAGATAGAATCCTAAGCGAAAATATCGAATTAAAGGTCTTTGGAAATGATAAAATCTGTATAATCGGAGAAAATGGGATAGGAAAAACTACACTTTTAAAAATAATTTTGGAAAATATAAAGAAAAATGTTAAGATTTCTTATATGCCACAAAATTATGATGATAAGATGAATATTGATATGAGCATTATAGACTATCTTAGTAAAACTTACGAAAAAGAGGAAACGACAAAGATTAGAACTTTTCTTGGCTCAATGAAGTTTACATCAGATGAAATGCTACACAATTTAAAATCTCTTTCCGGAGGACAAAAAGCTAAAATTTATTTTTTAAAGATGATTTTGGAAAATCCGGAAGTTTTAGTCTTGGACGAGCCGACAAGAAATTTATCTCCTTTTTCATCGGTTGAGATTAGAAAACTTTTGAAGTCATATAAAGGAGCGATTATTTCCGTTTCACACGATAAGAAGTATATTTATGAAGTCTGTGATAGAGTGTATGAATTGACAAAAAACGGATTGGATTTGTTTTATTTATCAAATATTTTGACTACTTAGTGTATTTATGGTAAAATAAAATTTAATGAAAAATATTTTTAACATAGGAATACGGAGGAAATATGGATAAAATTTTTGAAATTTTAGAGAAAGTTTTTTCAGTTGAAACTTTTGGTAGTCTAAAGTTATATGATTTAATGGCAATCATTTTTAAATATATTTTTGTAATTATTATTTATTACTTTATTTACAATATAATAAAGATGATTTATTTGGATATTAGTACTACAAGTGAAATGACTGACGTTTCTAATACTTATCTAAAACTTATAAACAGAAAAGAGAGTTTGCCTTTTAAGGTGCATGAGCATTACTATATTGCTGATGAAACTACTCTTGGTCGTGGAGATTCTAATGATATTGTAATAAATGATAAATTTATTTCTAAAAATCATATGAGAATTATTAAAGACGACGGTATTTTTTATATCGAAGATTTAGGCTCTGCAAACGGAACTCTATTAAACGGAGAGCCGATTACTGAGGCTATTGAGCTTAAAGATAAGGATTTAATTGACGTTGGAAGAATTGAATTTTTATTTGTAAATGAGGAAGTTTATGATGATTAAGAAAAGATTGTTGTCAAGGCTTAGGACTTTAACGGTAGATTCCTATGTCAGTACAAAGAGTATTCAAGGTCTTTTGTTATTTTTCCAAATTTTAGGTTTGTTTTTGATTATGGCAAGAGATTTTGCTAATTTCGATAGAACTAAACTTTATTTTATGGTTGGTTTGATTAGTTTTGTATATATTTCAGGGAAATTGGTGCAAAAGTTTACAAGAGGCGATTATTATATAATGCTTATTGCAAATATGCTTTTTTCTATTGGAATTTTGGAAATTTACAGGCTGAATAACAAAATGGCTTTTAGACAAATTATATGGTTTTGTATTGGAATTATAGCTTTTTGGGTTGTATATTTGATTTTAAAATATATAAAAATTTGGAATAAAATGTATTATTTTTATGCCGGAGTTTCTTATATTTTATTTATCGCAACTATTTTATTTGGTAAAAATATTAATGGTGCAAAAAACTGGATAAGACTTGGTGAAAATTTTGCATTTCAACCGTCAGAGCTTATAAAGATAGCCTTTGTTTTTCTTATCGCTGCCTTTTACAAGAATAGAGATAAGTTTGAAAAAAGTTTATTAAAAAGACATAGTCTGCATTTCTTTTTCTATACATTTGTAGGATTTTTGTTTTTACAAAAAGACTTGGGCTCAGTACTCGTGTTTTCAGGAGTATTCATATTTGCACAATATATGTATGAGCCACATAGAAAATATATGATTGTAAACTTTTTAATCCTTAGCTTTGGGGCGATTTTAGGTTATATTTTGTTCACTCACGTCAAGGTTAGAGTTAAAATTTGGTTAAACCCTTTTAAATATGCAGACGGAATGGGATACCAAATCATTCAAGGTTTTTATGCAATAGCAAGCGGTGGTTTCTTTGGAACGGGACTTGGACTTGGAAGACCGGACTATATTCCTTTTGCAGAAAGTGATTATATTTTTGCAAGTATTTGCGAAGAAATGGGAATTTTAATGGGAATGGGCTTAGTTATGTTGTTCTTGATTTTGACTTACAGAGGAATAAAAACTTCTATGGAACAACAAAATAGATTTTATAAATATGTAGCCTTTTGTCTTTCATTAATTTTCGCTTTTCAAGCATTAATAATGTTCGGTGGGATTTTAAAACTTATTCCACTTACAGGAATTACAATTCCTTTTGTTAGTTATGGTGGTTCATCAATTCTTTCGAGTTTTATCGCACTTGGAGTTTTGCAATACGCCTCTGAAGAAAATATAATAGGAGGATAATATGACGGAAAGTAAAAGATATAAAAGAGTTTTAACATTTATAAGTTTATTATTCATTTTAATACTTGGATATATGACTTATTTTCAAGTTGTAAAGTCTGATAAACTAAAAAATGATGAAAACAATAAAAGAAATTGGGTTGACGATAATAAATTAAAAAGAGGAAATATTTTAGATTCCAACGGAAATATCTTAGCTGAAACAAAAGAGGACGAAAAAGGAGAAAAATATAGACATTTTCCTTATGGAAGTGCTTATGCGCATATCGTTGGATATAATAGTAAAAAGTACGGAAAAACGGGAATTGAAAAGAAATTTAATGCAACTCTTTTAAATAAACAAGATAAAACACCGATTGGAGAATTAAAGAAGATTTTAGTTGACCAAAAGGAAGGAAATACAGTAAAATTAACGACAAATACTGAATTGCAAAAATATGCTGAGGCTCTTTTAGAGGGACATAAGGGTTCAATGATTTTGATGAATCCACAAACCGGTGCAATAATCACAATGGCAGACAGACCGACTTTTGACCCGAATACAATAGAGTCTAATTGGTCTAATATAATTGCTGATGAAGAAAATGCACCACTTTTGGCAAGAAGTATTGGAGGACTTTTTCCTCCGGGCTCCGTTTATAAAATTGTAACCGGAACTGCTTTACTTGAAAAGTTAAGCGGAGAAGATTTGAAATACGATGACAAAGGCTCAACTATTATTGAGAATTACAAAATAAATAACTATGCAAATGAATATAATGGAAATATTGATTTGAGAAAAGCCATAGTAAAATCTTCAAATACTTACTTTGCAGACCAAGTTCAAAAAATTGGCGTTGATGCTATGATTGATGTAAATAAGAGATTTATGTTCGGTCAGGAAATTCCTTTTGAATTAAAAACTGCAATCTCTCCGATTCCATTTAATGAAAAAACAACGGCATTAGAGCTTGGAACGGGAGCATTCGGACAAGGTAAAGACTTGGTAACACCATTACAAGTTGCATTATTTACAAGTGCAGTTGCAAATGGTGGGAATATGATGAAACCTTATATCGTTGGAGAAATCTTAGACCCTAAAGGAAAGATAATTGAAAAAATTTCTCCGGAAATTTTAACAAGAGTTTCAGATAAAAAAACAATGGATACTATGAAAGATTATTTAAAATCTTCCGGTGATGCAAACTTTATAGGCTTTATAAGAGGAAAAAAAGTTGCGGGAAAAACGGGTACTGCCGAAAAGACAAAGGACAAGATACACTCTTGGGTAACTGTCTTTTATCCGGTAGATAATCCGACTATTGTTTGTACGGCCTTTTTTGAAGAAGAAAACAAAGTTGCTTACGAAATGATTCCACTTGTAAAAAAACTTGTAAACAAAGCAGTAGAACTTGGATATTAGGAGATAATATGAATTATAAAGTACTATTTAGAATTGAAAGATTAAAACTTGTAGATAAGCTAAAGGCGAAAATTGTAAATTACAGAAGATATTGTGAAGAAATGGGAGATACTTGTGAAATAGAAATTGTTTGCGCAGGTAATGTAGTTACACATTTCTTAGAAGAAGATGAGTTTTTTAAAGACGAAAGCTTACAAGTTAGACTTTGCAAAAATGCCTTAAACGGATTGAAACCAAAATATGAACAAAAAAATATTCAAATAGTATCAGCCGGAATTGGTGAGATTATAAAAAGAAAAGCAGAAGGTTGGATTGAATATACAATAGATTAAAATTTATTTTAAAAAGAATGTGCAAACATTCTTTTTTTTATGGTTATACATTTGTAAATGATGTTGGATTGAGATTCATGGAAGATAGTTATTTATCACTCGTTTTTTAAAATTATATAGGATGCTATCTTTTTTTGATATAGTTAAATATAAATTGTATCACGGTAAATTTTTTTAAATAACTTTAATAAATTATCATATATATTGATAAAAAGTTAAAAAAATGTTAGAATTAATGTGTGAAATTTTAATTTTTTGGTTTGGAGGGTATGATGGAAAAATATAATTGGTCTTTGGAAAAGATTTACAAAAATGTAGATGAGGCTAGGGCTGAAATCAAAATTTGTGATGAAATTATTGAAGAAATTATAAAAGCGGAAAAATCTGTTAAGAATTTAAAGCATATTATGGAATTATCTGAAAAGTCATCTAGACTTGTTGAAAAGTTGTATTGTTATTCATATATGAAAAGAGATGAGGACAGTAGAGTTCCTGAATCTCAAAAGTTAGCTTTAGAAGTAAATTCACTAGGAACAAGATTTAGTTCAGCTATGGCGTTTTTTGACCCATTCCTTATGAGTTTATCTAATGAAGAGTTGGAAAACTTTTATAAAGAGGGAGATAACGAAAAGTATAGAGTACATTTCGAAAATATTTTAAGATTTAAACCTCATACTTTAAGTGAAAAGGAAGAAAAATTACTTGCTAATTGTGGAGAAATGGTTGGAACAGGTCAAAATTCATTCTATATGTTAAGTTATGCAGATATGGATTATGGTAAGATTGAAAATAAAGACGGAGAAAAATTAACTCCGGCTAATTATAACAATTTCCTTTTAGATGAAAATGAAGAAGTTAGAAAAGAAGCTTTTGAAAAAATGTATGGAACTATTTCTAATTTTAAAAATACTTATGCGACAACTTTATACAGTGCGATTAAGAATTTGACTATTTTAGCTAAGGTTAAAAATTATCCTTCAGCAAGATATATGGAATTATTCCAAGATGCTGTTCCTGAAAAAGTTTATGATTCATTAATCGAAAGTATTGAAGAATATTTGCCTTCTCTTCATAAATATTATGGACTTAGAAAAAAAGCGTTAAAGAAAGATAAACAATATATGTGGGACGTTTCTGTAAATTTGGATAAAAATTTCAATCAAAAATATCCTTATGAAAAAGCTAGAGAATTAATCTTAACTGGTCTTAAACCACTTGGAGATGATTATGTTGAAGTTTTAAATAGAGGTTTTGATGAACGTTGGGTTGACGTTTATCCAAGAGAAGGAAAAGCGGGTGGAGCTTATTCTTGGGGAAGTTACGATACAGAACCATATATCTTAATGAACTATACTGATGATTTAAACAGTATGTTTACATTAGCTCACGAGTTCGGACATTCAATGCACAGTTATTATTCAAGACTTGACAATGAATTCCTTTATTCTCAATATAAGATTTTTGTTGCAGAAGTTGCATCAACTTTCAACGAATTAACTCTTTTAGATTATTTGTTAAAGAATGTTAAGGATAAAAACGAAAAGATTTACATTTTAAATTATTACATCAATATGTTTATCGGAACTGTATTTAGACAAACTATGTTTGGTGAGTTTGAAAAGAATACACATTTAGAAGTTGAAGCCGGAAATGCTTTAACTGCTGATGATTTCACAAGAATTATGGGCAAATTAAATGATAAATACTATGGAGAAAATGTTGAAAGAAGTGATTTAGCTGATTACTTATGGGCTAGAATTCCTCATTTCTACAACAATTTCTATGTATATAAGTATGCAACAAGTTTCTGTGCTGCAAGTTTCTTATCCAATAGAGTTGTTAGTGGAGATAAAGAAGCGCTAAAGAGTTATAGAAACTTCTTAAAAGATGGTTGCAGACATCATCCAATAGACCAATTAAGAATGGCCGGTATAGATATGGAAGATAAAAATTCAATCGCTAAAGCTCTTGAAATTTTCAAAGGTCTAGTTGATGAATTAGAAAAAGAATTAGAAGCGTAGAAATATTTAAGGAGGGTTTTTTTCGTGTCTAAAAAAAATAAGAAAAAGGATAAAATTGAAAAAAATTCTTCAAATTTTTCAGAAGGAGGATTTGATAGGTCAATTTTATCGAACTATTCTCAATGGAGAGAAGAATACTCTGAAAAAGAAATTCCTAAAGAGGAAGTTTTGGAAGAAGTTATTTCTGAAGAAATTGAAAAAGAAGTTTCTAAAGAGGTCAATAAAGTTGATGATTTAGATTTTAAATCAAATCTTATCAATTCAGAAATAGAAGTACATACATTTTCAACTGATAAAGAAAACAAAGAAATAAATTCTGAAAAAAAAGTTGAAAGTGTTGAAGAAAATAATGAAGAAGATGAAATTTTAACAGAAACACAAAGACTTAAACTTATTTATGGGAATGTAGTTCCTCTACACGAAAGACGTCGTAGGGGAAGTAATTCCTATGATAAGAAAAAGAAAAATAAAGAAAAGAAACAAAAAGTTAAAAATGTAATTGAGGAAGTTGAAAAAACTCCGGTAGAAAATATTGAAAAAGCGGTAGAAATTGAAAAGAAAGAAAATGTTAAGCCTAAAGAGGAAGTAAAAGCAAAGAAAGAAAAAGATGTAAATAAATATGAAATGCCAAAAGTTCCAAAAATGTTAAAGATGATTTTTGCATTTACCATTATTTTTGCTCTTTCTATTGTTGGATTCTTTGGACTAAAGGCATATCATTCTTTAGGTGTTAAGCTACCAAATATTTTATCAGGGGTAGAGTCTAAAAAAATTGGTTTTTACACTACAAATATGGTTTTTAATGGAAAAACTATCGATAAAAACAAGGCGGAATCTTTTATAGCATTGTTAGAAGAAGATGAGTTAAGGCTTACAACTATTAATAAATGGCTTAGAGAAGATGCTGAGAATTTGAAAAAAGATAAAAATTACAAGAGTGAAAGACCTGTTAGACTTCAAAAGAGTGGAAAAGTTTTAGGTATTTTTGATGATTATAAAATTTGTTTAGACCCTGTAAAGTTAAAGGTTGAAAAAAGTGATAAGGTAGAAACAACTATTTTATTAAATGAAAAGGAAGAACAAATTTCTGATAAGGAATATGAGTTATTTCCTGGAAAATATACTATTTTCTACTATGACAATAATGTAAAATTAAAAGATGAAGTTTCTCTTTTCTATACTGAAAAAGCAGAGGTTAAAACTGTTTCTTATGGAGAGGGAACTGACTATAAACTTGCAAATGAAGTTATAAAGCTTGATACAAATTCAAAAGAAAGTTCTTTTAAGATTGTAACAAGAGATGAAGATAGTATTTTATTTGTAAATGATAAGAATACAGAGCTTACTGTAAGAGAGTTCAATAAATTATCAGGAACAAATATAAAGAAAGATGATGTTTTAAAAGTTGTAACAAAGATGCCTTGGGGATATACAATTTCTGATGGAGTTACTTATTCCGGAGAAAGTTCAATAAATGTTAGCACTTCTCTTTCAGATAAAAGACTTTTGGACTTTGCAATTTCAAGAACTGTTGAAATGTTAAGAGAAGATGTTCAGTCAAGAGGTAAAAAAGATTCCTCTTTATTGACTATAATGAGAGACCCGTCTTTACAGATAGAAAAGAACAGAGTAGATTCTTTAATAAATAGTGGCAGAGAATATGTTGGAGGTTATCCGTCAGTAGAGTTTGACCTTAATTCTTTTGAAATAAGAGAACAAGGGGATACTTACGAAATGTATATCGGTGGACATTTGTTAGTCCAAGAAACTACTTACGGAAAAAATGAAAAGCCACCTCAATTATCTTCAATAACACCTGTTGAGTCAAAAGTTGGATTCCATTTTATTTTTGATAAAGAAAAGAAAAATTGGTTCTGTAACATTTGGGGCTTTACAACAAGAACAATTACAAGAGATAATATTAAAAGTGTTGACATATCAAAAGATATGATTGCAAGATAAATTTATAGGCTGTGTTGACACAGCCTATTTTTGTATATAAGGAGTATTATATGAATATCGATATTGAAGTTATTTACACAAATTTAGAATTTTTACTGAAAATTTTACTTGCAACTTTTATGGGTGCTATAATCGGTTTTGAAAGAAAAAGTCGAAATAAAGAGGCGGGTATTAGGACTCATGCAATAGTTTGTTTGGCATCGGCACTTATGATGATAGTTTCAAAGTATGGTTTTTTTGATGTTGAAAGAATTGATGCCTCTCGTATTGCATCACAAGTTGTAACGGGAATTGGGTTTTTAGGTGCAGGACTTATTTTTATAAAAAATAATTCAGTAAATGGACTTACAACAGCAGCCGGAGTTTGGGCTACGGCAGGAATCGGACTTGCTATGGGTGCAGGTCTTTATGCAGTTGGAATTTTTGGAACAATTTTGATTGTAATAGTTCAAATTTTAATGCATAAAGATACTTTCTTGAGCAAAGACCATTTGACAGTTACATTTGAAGTTACGATTGAAGACAGTTTTAATCAAATTAGAGAAATTAGAGAATGTTTAGAGAGATTGAAATTAGAAATTCAAAATATCGAAATTGTAAAAAAGAGAGCAACTGTAACTGTAAAGTTTTATACTTTTGTTCCGATTGATTTTGAAAGGGAGCATTTGGAAGATTTAATTTTTGATGATGAAAGAGTTAGAAAAATAGAAATGTATTGACATTTTTAACTTTTTTCTATATAATTATTACTATATTTAATATTGAGTGTTGATTGTGCATACAACACAGGAGCTCAGAAGTGATTGTGCTTAAACATTATAAGGCCTATGCGAAGAAAGGTGGTACCACGATAAGTCGTCCTTTCAAAGTTATAGGTCTTTTTTTATAGGAGGTTTTTATGGAATACAAAAATGTTTTTGAAGAGCTTGTTGACAGAGGATATTTTGAACAAGCAACTTATGAAGAAGAGTTAAAAGAATTGTTATCTAAAGAAAGAGTTAAATTTTATATCGGTTTTGATGCGACAGCAGATAGTTTAACAATCGGACATTTCATTCAAATAATGGTTATGAAGAGAATGCAAAACTACGGACATATTCCAATCGCTCTTTTAGGAGGGGGCACTACAATGATAGGCGACCCTTCAGGAAGAAGTGATATGAGAATGGTAATGACTGAAGAAAAAATCAATCACAATGCTCAAAGATTTTTTGAACAACTTTCAAGATTTATCGACTTTTCAGATGGAAATGCAATTATTGAAAACAACAAAGATTGGCTTTTAGATTTGAATTTTGTAAAATTTATGAAAGAAATTGGAGTGCATTTTAGTGTAAATAAAATGCTTACTTGTGATGCTTACAAAAACAGAATGGAAAGAGGACTTACATTCTTCGAATTTTCATATATGTTAATGCAAAGTTATGATTTCTTACATCTTTACAGAAAACATGGTTGTAAATTACAACTAGGTGGTAGCGACCAATGGAGTAATATTCTTGGTGGATATGACTTAGTTAGAAAGATTGAACAAGACAAAGTTTATGCTATGACTTTCAAACTTTTGACAACTGCTGACGGTGTTAAGATGGGTAAATCTCAAAAGGGCGCTATTTGGCTAGATGAAGAAAAGACTTCTCCTTATGAACTTTTCCAATATATGAGAAATGTTGATGATAGAGATGTTGAAAAATTCTTACTTATGCTAACATTCTTGCCAACTGAAAAATGTAGAGAATTAGGTCAATATAAAGACGAAAAGATTAATGAGGCAAAAGAAATTTTGGCTTTTGAAGTAACAAAAATTATTCATGGCGAAGAAAAAGCTCAAAAAGCATTAGAAACTGCAAGAGCATTATTTAGTGGAGAGCTTTTAGATGAAAATATGCCTTCAACTGAAATTAAAAAATGCAATTTTGAAAATGAAGAAATCGGAATTTTGGATTTAGTTAGAACTTGTGGTCTTTCAAAATCAAATGGAGAGGCTAGAAGACTTATAGAACAAGGTGGAATTTCTTTAAACGGAGAAAAAATTACAGATACAAATACAAAAGTTTCTCTTAACTTAGAAGAAATTGTTATTAAAAAAGGTAAAAAAGTATATCACAGAGTAATTGCTTTATAGGAGTTTTTGATGAAAAATGAAGATATATATGTTGTAGGAATTGCCGGAGGTTCTGCCTCCGGTAAGACTACAATTATTGAAAAATTAAAAAAACAATTTAAAGATGAAATTGTAATGATTAGCCACGATTTTTATTACTGGGCAAATGATGATAAGACAATGGAAGAAAGAGTTAAGTTGAATTATGACCACCCAAAATCATTTGAAACTGAAAAACTTATTGAAGATTTAAAAGTTTTAAAATCTGGAAAAGAAGTTGATCTTCCAATTTATGACTTTACGATTCATACAAGAAAAAAAGAAACTCTAAGAGCATATCCAAGACCTGTAATAATCGTTGAAGGGATTTTGATTTTGGAAGATGCAAGACTTAGAGAGCTTATGGACTTAAAGGTTTATGTAGATACAGATGCAGACGAAAGACTAATCAGAAGAATTTTAAGAGATACAAAAGAGAGAGGGAGAAGTCTTGAAAGTATTTTGACTCAATATCAAAATACAGTTAAACCAATGCACGAAGAATTTATCGAGCCAAGCAAAAAACACGCCGATATAATCATTCCTCGTGGTGGAGAAAATGCTCCTGCAATAAAAATGTTGGTGCAACATTTAAAGACTTTTTTAAATAAAAATGAAAAAAATTAGTAAAACAAATGTATGTAGAATTTTAGATAGCAAAAAAATAAAATATGATTTTGTTGTTAGAGAAGAAACTGAAGAATTTGAAGAAATAGGAATTGACAGAAATATTTGTTTTAAAACACTTGTCTTAGAGGGAAGTGATAAAAATCATTATGTCTGCGTCATTCCTATTGATGAGCATTTGGATTTGAAAAAGGCAAGTAAATACTTTGGAATAAAAAGTATTAAAATGATTTCTCAAAAGGAACTTGAGCCACTTACTGGATATGTTCATGGTGGTTGTAGTCCGGTTGGAATGAAAACAAAATTTAAAACGGTTTTTGACAAAAGAGCAAAGACTATGGAAAAATTTTTGATTAGTGCCGGAAAAGTTAGAAATTCCCTTGTCGTAAATCCGATTGAATTTGCGTTGTTTTGTGATGCAGATTTTACAGATTTGGTAGTAGAGTGATGATAAATTGTATTATACTTGCAGGAGGAAATTCCAGAAGAATGACCTTTCCTAAGGAATTTATAGAAATTGACGAAAAATATCTGGTGCACAATTCGATAGAAATTTTAAAAAATATTTTTGAAGATATAATTGTGGTTTCAAATAATAAAGAGCATTACAAAGATTTAAAAGTTAAAGTCGTTAGAGATATTTTTTACAAAAAGGGTCCACTTGCAGGACTTCATAGTGGGCTTTGCTATTCTGAAAGTGAATTTTCATTTTTGACTGCTTGTGATATGCCGAATATAAATGAGGATTTTATAAGATTTTTAATTTCTAAGCTGGATAAAAACTTTGACGGAGTGATTTGCGTTTCAAAGGAGAATAAATTACTTCCTATGAATGCAATCTACAAAAATTCTCTAAAAGAAAATTTGCGAGAAGAATTACTCAAAGACCACCGAAAATTTGTAAAATTCATCGAGGACAATAAATTTAAAACTATACCTTACGAAGATTGGGAAAAATTTGACAAACAAAACATATTTGAAAATTTGAATACAATTAGCGAATTGGAAAAATTTAAAATGGAAAAGAATAATAAAATAATTTAGAGAATTTAATTATTATACCATTATTATGCACTTATTAAAGTTATATTTTTTAGTTGTTACTTTTAATAAGTGTAATTTTTTTGCACGATAATTTGTCAAATCAAGTGCAACTCTAAATTGCAAGAATAAATTAAATAAACATTCTATTTTCTTTTGTTTTTCGTAAAAATGTGATACAATAAATAGTTGTATGAATGGAGGAAATATGGGTTTAAGATTTTGTCCACTTTTTAGTGGGAGCGACGGTAATTGCTCATTTTTAGAGATTGACAATAGAAGATATTTGATAGATGCAGGTTTTAGTGGAAAGAAAATTGAATGTAATTTAAAACAATTGGGTGTTGACCCAAGTACGATTGACTTGATTTTTTTAACTCATGAGCATATTGATCATATTAGAGGGGCCGGTGTACTTTCAAGGCGTTACGATATTAAGATTTGTAGTAATGTTGAAACTTTAACTGCTGGTGCATCTAAGCTTGGTAAAATTAAAGATGAAAATATTGTCGTTATCGGTACTGAAAAGAAACACAAGTTTTCTCTTTTTGATTTATATACTTTGGAAATTTCGCACGATTGTGCAAGGGGAATGGGTTTTGTCTTTAATACTGATTATGGTAAAATTACGCTTTTAACGGATACAGGAATTGTTACAAATCATATGAAGGAAAAAATTTATGGCTCAAAGATTTTTTATTTTGAGGCGAATCACGATTTGGAAATGCTTAAAAAAGGTCCTTATGATTATAATTTAAAGCAAAGAATTTTGGGAGAGTTCGGACATATTTCAAATGTTACAAGTGGAAACGCATTGTCCGAGGTAGTAACCGACAAGTGCAAAAAAGTTTATCTTGGACATTTAAGTGAAACAAATAATGAAGAAAAACTTGCCTATGATGAGGTATATAAGATTTTGAATGAGGAAAATGTAAGTCAATATACAAATCTTGAAGTTTCTAAAAGATTTGAAAATAGTAGTGTAACGGAAGTGTAATATGAATATAAAAATTTTGTGTGTTGGGAAATTATCGGAAAAATTTTTCAAAGATGCATGTGAGGAATATAAAAAAAGAATTTCCGCCTTTTCAAAAATTGAAATTGTTGAAATTGCAGAGGAGAAAATTTTAACACAAACGCCAAGTAAAGCAGAAATTGAAAATGTGTTAAAAAAGGAAGAAAGTAGAATTTTGGGTAAAATTTCAGATAGTGAATTTGTTATAACTCTTGAAATTTTAGGAAAATCAATCGACAGCGAAACTTTTTCTAAATTTTTAGAAGATAAAATGAATGACGGTAATTCAAAATTCACATTTGTAATCGGTGGAAGTTTCGGTCTTGGAGATGAAATCAAGAAAAGAAGTAATTTTAAATTATCTTTTTCTAAATTTACACTCCCACACCAACTGTTTAGAGTTGTTTTGCTTGAACAAATTTACAGAGCTTTTAAAATAATGAACAATCAAATTTATCATAAATAGGAGAAACTTAGACTTAAATTTTAGGAGGTATTATGAGTATAGATATTAAAACTTATAAGGCAAAAAGATACGATTATATATTATCAAAATATATTATAAAAGCTTTGAAAAAGCAAGGTGGGATTGCTACAAAGGAAGATATTGAAAATTATATAAGATTAAACTGCGATGAAATACCAGAAGGATATGTTGATTTTATAAAAAAATCTAAAAAAACAAAAAAAGAATATATGCCTTTTAAGTTTAATTTTAATTTTGCTATTAATTATTTAATAAGATTAAAATTTATTATCAGAGAAAATAAAAAAGTTATTTTAACAGACTTAGGGGCTAATTTAGATTATGAAAATTTTGATTTTTTAACAGAATATAAAAAAATAGAAAAAGATATTAAAGAAAAAAAATTAAATAATAACATAGACATTGAACAAGAAAGACATACAGATGATAAAGAAGAAAAAATCTTTGATGATTGGAAAGATGAATTAAACGAAAGGCTTATGAATTTTAGTCCGGAAAAATTTGAAAAGTTTGCAAGACGACTTGTTAGAGAAATGGGAGTTAATATTGATGATAAAATCGGTATTTCTGTAACAAATGATGGAGGACTTGATGGATTTGGATATATCACATCTGATGAATTTAGAACTGCAAGAGTTGCAATTCAAGCAAAACGTTGGAAAGATATTGTTCAGGCGCCTGAAATTGATAAATTTAGAGGTGCTATGGATAAATTTAATGCTGAATTTGGAATTTTTATAACTACTTCTGATTTTTCAAAAGGAGCAATAGAAACATCAAGAGTTGGTACAAGAGTTATTACTTTGATTAATGGGAAAAGAATAGCCGAGCTTGTTGCAAAATATGAGCTAGGAGTAAAACCGGTTATTACTTATATTTTTGATGATTTTTATTTATAGTAGGAGAGATATGGAAAACAAAGAGATAAAGGAAATAATGGAAAATAGAGAGAATAATTTGCAGGCGACTTGTCCTGTTCTATTTCCGGAAAATGAAAGAGCAAGTCTTTCTGATATTGAAAGGTCGCTTATAAAAAGATATAGAAAGCATATTTGGTCAAAGTTTGTTAAGGCTATTAAGGAATACAATTTAATAGAGGACGGAGATAAGATTGCTGTTGCGATTTCCGGAGGAAAGGACAGCTTGATTATGGCTAAACTTTTTCAGGAGTTAAAGAAGAATGGAAAAGATAATTTTGAATTGGAATTTATCGCAATGGACCCTGGTTATCACCCGTCAATAAAAGAATTGCTTTTAGAAAATGCAAAGTATTTGGAAATTCCTCTGACTTACTATCCGGCAGATATTTTTGCTGTTGCAGATAAAATTGCAGGAGATTATCCTTGTTATATGTGTGCGAGAATGAGAAGAGGCTCGCTTTATGCAAAGGCAAAGGAGCTTGGCTGTAATAAATTGGCATTGGGGCATCATTTTAATGATGTTATTGAAACGACAATGTTAAATTTACTTTGTGCAGGAAGTTTTAAAACAATGCCACCTAAGTTAAAGGCTAAAAATTTTGAGAATATGGAAATAATAAGACCTTTGTATCTAATAGAGGAAGAATACATAATAAGATGGATGAAATCAACAGGTCTTATGCCTTTAAACTGCGCTTGTATGGTTGCTGCGAAAAAAATCGGAAATAAAAGGTATCAAATTAAAGATTTAATCGAAAATTTGAAAAAAGATTTTAAAAATGTTGACAGTTCAATCTTTAGAGCAGGAGAAAATGTAAATATAAATTTACTTTTAGGTTATGAAATAAATGGTCATAAAGTAGATTTTAATGAAAAATATGAAGAAAATAATCCGTTTTATGAATAAATTATAGGAGGGAGTATGTTTAAAAAATTTTTTGAAAATGTTATAAAGCCAAAGGAAAATTTTGGTGGTAAAATTATGGTTAAAGGAATGAATAAGGGGCATGAAAAACTTGCAATTTGGGGAAGATCTTTTTTGAATATTAAAGAAGATGATAAGATAATTGACTTAGGATGTGGTGGAGGAAGAAATGTTCAATACTTTTTAACTAAAGCAAAGTTCGCCTATGGAATCGACTACTCAAAGATGAGTGTTAAGGTTTCAAAAGAATTAAATGAAAAAGAAATAAAAGAAGGAAGATGTGAGATTTTTGAGGGAGATGTTTCAAAAATTCCTTTTGAAGATGAAAGTATAAATATCGTAACAGCCTTTGAAACTATATATTTTTGGGAAGATATTGAAAAAGTTTTTAAGGAAATTTCCAGAGTACTTGTTAAAAATGGAACATTTTTGATTTGTAATGAAGGAAGTGAAAGAGAACATAAAAATATAAAAAAATGGGCTGATATGCTTGGATTTGAAGTCTATAATGGAGATACATTGGTTAAAATATTAGAAAATTTAGGATTTTCAGCCGAATGTCATTTAGATGAGAAAGGACATATTGTAGTTGTCGCTAAGAAACTTTAATTAAAACAGCTTTAGGGCTGTTTTTTTAGTGCTAGTATTTGAAGTTGGTATGGGAAAATAGATATTAAAAAGGAACAGTGTAAAAACCGTTCCTTTTAGTTTGTTTTAAAATTGCTTGATTTTATTTTTTCTAATGTTGTTCTAACGATTGGAATTGAAAGTAATAAAATTGTTAAAAATCCTTCTGTTCCAATGTATGAAAAATTGTACCAGATTGAATAAATTAACGGATTCCAACCTTTTGGAGCATAAGCGCCGAAGAATACATAGCCTGAAAATACTGCAAATATAAATCTTCCAAAAATTGAAATTAGATAAGCGGGTATTAGCTTGTCTTTTTTCTTTGCAAATATTCCTCCAAGTCCAAGTGAGCCAAATGCTAAAATGTAATCAATGATTGCTTGGGTTGGTGTATAAACATCCGGCTTTATCAATAAGTTTAAAAGTCCGAAAGTTATTCCTGCTATAAGTCCAACTCTAAGTCCGAACATATAGCCGATGAAGACTATAAAAATCATTGAAAATAAAGTGATGCTACCTCCTTGTGGTAAACTAAAAAAACTTTATTTGTTTTGCACAAATTCCAAGTGCCAATAAGATGGCAGAGTAAGTTAGTGCTTTTGTAGAAAATATTTTTTCATCTCTTCTAAAATAAAAGACGAAAAATAAAAATGCAAAGGAAATTAATAAAATTAAAGTTGTTTTTCCTTCTACACTCCCAAAAAATTTTCCAAAATTTTCCATAAAAAAAACCTCCTAAGATATTCACTAGAAAGTCACATAAAAAAGACTATTCAACTTCCCTACGTCAGCATTGTCTGAATCAGGTAAAAAGGGTATTTCTCAACTTAATAGCACCCCTAGTGAATAAAAATATTTTTGTATTAGCATACCTCTTTTTGTTACCCATTTAATTTAAGTTTAAACATAAATTACTTATCTTTAGTTTATTATGTAAATAAATTATTGAGTAAATTTTACAAAAGTGATATACTTTATTTATGTATATTAATTTATTTTAAGGAGAAAATTATGAAAAAAATATTAAATTTGGCACATAGGGGTTTTTCTGGAAAGTATCCTGAAAATACTAAAATTGCTTTTTTAAAAGCGATAGAACACGGAAATTGTGATGGTTTTGAAACAGATGTTCACATGACTAAGGATAAAAAACTTGTAATAATTCATGATGATATGGTTGATAGGACTTGCTCTAATGGGAGTGGTTTTATAAAGGATTTGACTTCAACTGAGCTTTTACAAATGGAATTCGGTTCACATAAGGGAAGTGAATTTTTAGGTGAAAAAATTATTTTTTTAGATGAACTTTTACAAATTGTAAAGGATAATAAACTTTTTGTAAATTTAGAGTTAAAGAACAATTATGTTTTTTATGAGGGTTTAGAAGAGGCTGTTATGAATATGGTAAATGAATTCGGACTAAAAGATGATGTAATTCTATCTTCATTCAATCACGAATCAATGGAGCTTTGTAAAAAAATTGACCCAAGTTTTAAAACTGGATTGCTTTTTGAAAGTCCTCTTATGAATACTGTTGAGTATATGAGAGGAATTAAACATGAGGCAGTACACCCTGGATATTATATGCTTTTACAAAAGCCGTCTTGGGTGTCTGAGTTTAAAAAAATGGGACTTGAGATAAATACTTGGACAGTAAATGATGAAAATTATATGAGATATTTAATTGAAATGGGAGTTGATGCTATTATTGGAAATTTCCCTGATTTAACTTCAAAAGTTTTGAATAATTTATAAAAAAATCTTTAAAAGTCTTGTAATTATTCATATCTTGTGATATAATATTTGAGTGCCGTTTTATGGCATTGTGATATTTAAAAAGCCTTGTCTTTTTACAATATCAATCGCATAGCAGTCGAGGTTGCGATTAATAAGTCCTCGCCTACAAAATCGCTGGGTAGCGATGTCTAAATAACCCAATATTGTAAAAAGAATTAAGGAGGAATGAAATGAAAAGTTACGTAGCAAAACCTTGCGATGTTAATCGTAAATGGTATGTAGTTGATGCAAAAGACGTTGTTTTAGGAAGACTTGCAACTGAAGTTGCTTCAATCTTAAGAGGAAAGAGAAATGTTAGATTCCAACCATCATTCGATATGGGAGATTATGTTATTGTTGTTAATGCTGAAAAAGTTAAATTAACTGGAAACAAATTACAACAAAAAGAACATAGATACTATACTGGATATTCAAATGGTTTAAAAGCTATTTCTTATGAAAAAATGTTACAAACTAAACCTGAAAAAGTTATTGAACTAGCCGTTAAAGGTATGCTTCCAAAGAATGTTTTAGGAAGACAAATGTTCAAAAAATTAAAGGTTTATGCTGGTCCAGAACATAATCATGAAGCTCAACAACCAGAAGTTTTAACATTAAATAAATAGGAATAGAAAGGAGATTTAACATATGGCAACTCAATATGTAGGAACAGGAAGAAGAAAAACTTCTGTAGCTAGAGTTTTCTTAACACCTGGAAATGGAAAATTTGTTATTAATAAACAAGATATAGATGAATATTTTGACTATGATACTTTAAAGGTAACTGCAAAATCACCTTTAGAAGTAACTGAAAGTCTTGGAAAATTCGACGTTTATGTAAATGTAAAAGGTGGCGGATTTACAGGACAAGCCGGAGCAATCAGACATGGTATTGCAAGAGCTTTATTAGAAGTTTCTGCTGAATTAAGACCTGTATTAAAAAGAGCTGGTTTCTTAACAAGAGACCCTCGTAAGAAAGAAAGAAAGAAATATGGTCTTAAAAAAGCAAGAAGAAGCCCACAATTCTCAAAGAGATAGTAATTTTAAAATTAAAGTGTTGGAAATCCAACACTTTTTTTATTTTTTTATTTAGTTTTGATTTTTTTAAATTTCATTTAAGTTTTTAATACTATAATAATATTACATTAGTTAAGAAATTATTAAAATACATATAAATTCATATTTTAGTGTATTTATATTAATGAAATAAATTTTATTGTTGAGAATATATTTTTATTAAAAGTTTTTGTTAAAAATTTTTTTAATTTAAGTTTACTTTAAGGTTAGTGGTTTAAAATATATTCAAGATAATAAATGATTTACATAGATGAGGTGATTTGTTATGGATAATGAAAGAGATAATGTCTTTGAAGAAGAAAAAACAGAAGATATTGAAACAAAAGAAAATGTTGAAGCAAAAGAAAATATTGAACCAACAGAAAATGTTGAAACAACAGAAGATGTTGAAACAACAGAAAAAGTTGAAAGTTATGAAGAAGATATGGCTGAAAGGAAACGAAAATCCAAGGAAAGATTATCTTCGTATATAGATAATGTTGTTGAAAAAGAGTTTGAAAAGAGAAATAAAAGCAATAAGGTTAAATCTTTTTCAAAATTTCTTTTAGCTGTTGTTTTAGCTAGCTCAATAAGTATAGGTGGAACAAGTTATTATCTAAGGAATAATAACACTGAAAAATCTGTCTTAAATCAAGCTCCAACCGATCAAAATGCAAATACAACAAATGCAGATACATCAGGAAATACAACTGTAGAAAAAGCCGTTGCAAAAAAAGCTATGCAATCTGTTGTAGGTATAACAACTGTTGGAGTTTCTGAAGATATGTTTTCTGTTCAAAAACAAACAAGCGGGCTTGGTTCAGGGGTTATCGTAAGTAAAGAAGGTTATATTTTAACTAATAATCACGTTGTTGACCCTTCAAAAACAAAATCCGTAACAGTAATTTTAAGTGACGGAACAAAGCACGAGGCAAAAGTTTTATGGAGTGATAAAACTTTAGACTTAGCTGTTATTAAAATAGATCCTAAAGGACTAGATTTAAAACCTGTTGAATTTGGAGACAGTTCAAAAGTTTCAATAGGAGATAAAGCTATAGCAATCGGGAATCCGCTTGGTATAAATTTAAAATCAACTTTAACTTCCGGATATATTTCAGGAAAAGATAGAGTGATTACATTACAAGACGGCTCAACTATGGAAGGTTTATTCCAAACTGATGCGGCAATAAATCCTGGAAATAGTGGTGGTGGATTATTTAATGATAAAGGACAACTTATCGGAATAAATACGGCAAAAGCTGGAAATAGTGACGGAATCGGATTTTCAATTCCTTCAAATTTAGCTAAACCTATTTTAGAACAAATAATTAAAAACGGTAAGTTTGAAAGTGTATCACTTGGTATTAGAGGTATAGATGTTTCCAGATATAATGTATTAGGACAAGAAAAATTACCTGTTGACTCAGGTGTATATGTTCATGAAGTCCTATCTGGTTCTCCGGCAGATTCTGCAGGACTTAAACCAAAAGACATTATTACAAAAGTTGGAGATATGGCTGTTAGTTCAAACTCAACTTTAAAGGCTGCCTTATTGAACTATAAGATTGGCGATAAAGTTAAAATTGAAGTTTACAGAGATGGAAAGACAACTACAATAGAAGTTAAATTCTCACAATTTGACTTAAATAAAGTTGAGAATAAGATAAAACAAAATCAAAATCAAAACAGTTTTAATCCAAACCGTAATCGTAATGGTAATTACAATGAAAATGAAGAAGATTTTGATGGAAATGATGATAACAACAACAACAATTAATTAGCATATTAGTAGAGATTTTTTTATAAATCCTCCGTAAAAATAAATAAATGCGAAAAAGGTTATGAAAGTATTTTCATAACTTTTTTTGTTATATAAATTTTTTAAGTATTTAGTTAATTTTTTTAATAAATTTTGTGTAAAAGTATTTTGAAATAGTATTTATTTTTTACTTAATCATTATTTTTTAATTTAATATTTGAAGAAAACTTTACTAAAAAAACAATTTATGACATTTTTATTCATTACTTGTGAAAAAATTAACTTATTTTAAAAAAAGACGAAATCCTTTATTTTTTACTATTGAACATTGAAAACTAAAGTGATATACTAATAATAAGGTTTTTTTATTAAAAAACTGTACATATTATTATTTACATAGGAGGAATTTGAAATGGCAAGATTTACATTACCTAGAGATTTATATCATGGTAAAGGTTCCATTGAAGAATTAAAAAATTTAAAAGGAAAACGTGCTTTTGTTGCAGTAGGCGGAAGTGCGATGAAACGTTTTGGTTTCTTGGATAAAATAGTTAATAACTTAAAAGAAGCCGGAATGGAAGTAGAAGTATTTGAAGGTATTGAACCTGACCCAAGCGTAACAACTGTAATGAGAGGTGCAGAGGTTATGAAAAACTTTGAGCCTGATTGGATTGTTGCAGTAGGGGGAGGCTCTCCAATAGATGCTGCAAAGGCAATGTGGGCATTTTATGAATATCCAGAAGTTACTTTTGAAGACTTGTGTATTCCTTTCAACTTCCCAACACTAAGAACAAAAGCTTTATTCTGTGCTATCCCATCTACATCAGGAACTGCAACAGAAGTTACTGCTTTCTCAGTTATTACTGACTATGATAAGGGAATTAAATATCCTTTAGCTGACTTTAACATTACACCTGACATTGCAATCGTAGATTCAGACTTAGCAGAAACAATGCCAAAGAAATTAGTTGCTCATACAGGAATGGATGCTATGACTCATGCTATTGAAGCTTATGTATCAACTCTTCATTGCGATTATACAGACGGACTTGCTCTTCATGCAATCAAAATGATTAGAGAAAACTTAATTAATTCATTCAACGGAGATATGGAAGCAAGAGCAAAAATGCATAATGCACAATGTCTTGCAGGAATGGCATTTTCAAATGCTTTATTAGGAATCGTTCACTCAATGGCTCACAAAACAGGTGCAGCTTATAGTGGTGGACATATTGTTCATGGTTGTGCAAATGCAATGTATCTTCCAAAAGTAATTAAGTTTAATGCAAAAGAAAAATCAGCAGAAGTAAGATATGCAGAAATTGCAAAATTCTTAGGACTTGAAGGAGCAAATGATACTGAAAGCACACAAAACTTAATTAACGAATTATTAAGAATGAATAAAGAATTAGAAATTCCGACTTGCATTAAAGAATATGAAGGTGGAATCATTGATGAAAAAGAATTCAATGAAAAACTTCCAAAAGTTGCAGAACTTGCAGTAGGAGATGCTTGTACTGGTTCAAACCCAAGAGCAATTACACCTGCTGAAATGGAAAAATTATTAACTTGTTGTTTCTATGATAGAGAAGTAGATTTCTAATAATGGTTTAAAATTCAAAAAGACGAGGTTTTCCTCGTCTTTTTTTGCTATTGTTTTAATTTTTATTGTAAGAACAGCCATGTGTTACTTGAAGGGTAGGATTTTTTGCCTCAGGAGCTAATCTATAATTTTGGTAATCGTAGTGCATAAATACCTCCTTAAATTCTAAGAATCTGTAATATATTTATCCAAAAGAAAAAAATAAATAATAGAATAATATATTTTTTTAGCTAATTCACAAACTTATCCACAATTTTTGTGGATAAGTTGTATATATCTGTGGATAAGTTAATAAAATTGTGGAAAAATATATTTTTTAAAGTGTATAAAAAATAAATTTATCCACAGAAATTTTATAAAATGCTTTAAAAATCAATATTTTTTTATTATGTTGACAAAATTATGATAAAATGGTATCATAAACGCAAATGCAATTTATTCCTATTAATAATAGGGTTTAGGAGGGTTTATGAAAAAAAGAACGATAGCTATGTTGTTACTTAGTGCTTTAGTTTTAAGTGCTTGTGGTAGCAAAAAAGAAGTTAAAGAAAAAGAAAAGATAGATGTGAGTCTTTTTGAAGAAAATGATTCAAAAAGGAGTAAGTATAAGGGATATACTGTTGAGGAAGTATATATTAATGGAGAAAAAGTTAAAATAGATGTCCAATCTCATGGCGACCATTATCATATTATTTATAATGGAAAGAAATATAGCTTAGATAAAGAAAAATATGAAGAGCTTTTTAAAAAAGATAATAAAATTGTTCTTGAAAGTGAAAATATGGAAAAGAGTTTAAAAGATATTTCTCCTGATGAAATTATTTCATATTATAAGCATGGCGACCACTGGCACGTGAAAACAAAGCACGGAGAATTTATAACTCATGAGGACCCAAGTAAGATAAAAAATATTTCACAATTAAAAGAAAGTTCTATAAAGACTATAAGTAAAAAAGAATTGAATTCTAAAAAAATAGTTAGTTATTATAAACACGGCGACCACTGGCATGTTAGAACTGCTGACGGAAAAGAGTATGTTACTTATGAAGACCCGTCAAAGAAAACCGTAGTTGAAGAAAAAAAATCATCAAAAGTAGTTAAGAAGATAACAGAAAAAGAAAAAAAGGGAAGAAAGATAGTAGGGATTAGAAAGCATGGCGACCATTGGCATGTGAAACTTGATGATGGAACAGAGTATGTTACTTATGAGAACCCAACAAAGAAAGATAAGATTGAAGAAAAAAAATCATCAAAAGTAGTTGAGAAGATAACAGAAAAGGAAACAAAGGGAAGAAAGATAGTAGGGATTAGAAAGCATGGTGACCATTGGCATGTAAAACTTGATGACGGAACTGAATATATAACAAAGAAAGATCCGGCAGGTAAGAAAGAACTTCCTAGTGAAAAAGAGATGGGAAAAGAGGGTGACTTTAAGAAAGACTTTGAAATGCATTTTCACGATTTGTTACAAAATTATTTTGTTGGAGATGAAACTAAGATACGGGCTCATAGTAGTAAAAAGTCTGTAAAATCTTATTCTTGGTATATTAAAAGAAAGGGGAAAGCTTTTGAAAAAATAGAAAATGCAAATACTGAAACTTTAAAGATTATTTTAACAGAACAAGATAATGGAGCTATTATAAAGGCTGAGGCTTTAGATAAAGACGGAAAAGTTGTCGATACTTGTCAAGGAACTTTAAAAGTTTTAACTAAAAATGTTGGAGATGTTGTGATTACAGGCCTTAAAGACCATTATCATACTAAGGATAAATTATCTCTTTTGGTAAATTGTGATGAAAATGATGTAAACTATGTATGGTATTTGAAGAAAAGAGCACAAGATTTTGAAAAAGTTTTTGAGTCTAAGGATAAGAGTTTTAATTCAACATTTTCATTGGATTCAACATATAATAGAGCGATTATAAAGGTTGCTGTTTATAAAAACGGCGTCCTTCTAAAGGAATCAAATCCTGTAAAAATTATCGTAAATGACCATAATCATGGGTCTGCTTTTGCAGGAGAGCCGGAAATTGGTAAAAAACTTTTAAAGAAAAAGGGCTTTGACGAAAGATTGATTTATGCTTTGATGTTAGCCGAGGGAGATATAGCTTTTCCGGGAAAAGAAATTTCTGATACAGAATTGGAAAATTATTTAAAGAGCATTAAAAAGATAAATTTATATAAATTTAATGATGCACTTAAAATGTCCGGACTTGAAAAGTTGGAAAATCTTGAAAGCTTAAATATTTCATATACAGGTGCAACTAATTCAGATATAGAAACTTTAAAGAAGTTCAAAAATTTAAAAGATTTAAATATTTCAGGTAATAATATTACAAAATTCGACTTTATTAGTGAATATAAAAATTTAGAGGGCTTATCCATTATGGAGCTTGGTAATGTTGATTTGTCTTTTGTTAAAAATCTAAAAGATTTGAAAAAATTAAATATTTCAAGAAATGATATTCAAAGTTTTTCATTCATTTCTAATTTATCTAAACTGGATACTTTAATTATGGATTATGTGAATTGTGATAATTTAAATTTCTTGAAAAATACAACAAAGTTGAAAAATTTAAGTCTTGACGGTAACAGAATTAAAGATTTGACTCCAATAAAAAATAATAAATTTGAAACTCTTTATGTTTCTGAAACAGGAATAAAAGATTTTTCAACCCTTGGAAATCAAGAAAATCTTATTGCAATTTTTGCAAATGGAAATAATATTGATAGTTTGAAAGTTTTTTCTAATTTTAAAAATGTTGAATTTATAGAGGCTGAAAAAAATAATATAAGTTCTTTAGAAGATGTTAAATTGTTCCCACTTCTTGAAACTTTGAAATTAGGGAAAAATCCAATTAAGAGTTTGAAAATTTCTAAGGATAATAACTCTATAAAAACTCTTAATTTGAATGAAACATTACTTGAAAATTTGGAATATAAAATTAAATTTAAATCACTTACAAGTTTGGAATATTCCAACACACCCGCGCTTAAATCTGAGCTTGGAAAAGTTGAAAATATTCAAAAAAATACAGCCGGAATAATTTTTTATGACGGAAAATATTATGCAATAAGTCATGGCGACCATTCTCATACTTATGCAGGAACTCAAAGTGTTAATCCGACAAAGGTTAAGTTTAAGTTTGATAATTCAGAAATAATCGGCTTTGATGAAACAGGATACTTTATTAATCATAAAGTTGCTACTTTGTCAGACGGTTCAGAATATTTCAATATTTATCATATTGACGGGTTCCCAAAAGGAGCGTTTGAACTTCCTAATTCTATGAGTGAAAAATTAAAAGTTTCAGAAGAAATTGTATCAAAATTAGTTAAGCATAGAATTTCAGAAGTGGAAAATTTAATCAAGTCTAAAGAAAATAAAACTGAATTATTTAAGAAATTTGAAGAAATCAAAAAAATGGAAAATACAAATGAAAAATTCAAAAAAATAAATGAGTTTGAAAAGAAAGTTTCCGTTGAAAAAGAAATTAAAAAAGATAATAAAAATGCTGAGTTTGAAAAATACAAAAAGTTATATGAAGAGAATAAAGAAAAAGTTTCTGTTTTAGACCAAGCGTATATTGAAAGTTTGATTAATGCAATAGAAACTGCATTGACAAAAAATAATGAATCTTTTGCTAAAGAAAAGCTAAAAGCCTTAAAGACAGAGTTATCAAAATATATTCAAATTCCTGAAGAAAAGGTTGAAAACCAAAAAGAAGATTCAAGAAAAGCAGACTTTGAAAAATATAAAAAATTATATGAAGAAAACAAAGATAAAGTTCCAATGCTTAGTCAAGCCTATATTGAGGGATTAATTCCGTCATTAGAAACTGCTTTTTCAAACGGAAATAAAGATTTTATAGACAAGAATTTACCACTTTTGAAAAAAGAATTGTCAATGTTTATAAAAATTAATTAAAACGAAAGCCACGATTGTGGCTTTTTGCTTTTAAAAATTTTACTTTTCTTTTTAATTATGCTATAATTAATGCTTGAGTTATTACTCAAAAATATGTCGTGATATTTAATGTGTAGTTTGTTTTTGTCTTTTTTCTTTCGTAACTATCGTTAAGATTCACGGTAAATATGAAAGGAAATAATATGATAGAAAATTTTAATGAATTTAATTTGTCGGAAGAAATTTTAAAAGCCATTGTTGAAATGGGTTTTGAAGAACCATCTCCAATTCAAAAACAAGCAATTCCAACGATGTTAAATAATGAGGACATTATTGGACAAGCACAAACAGGAACAGGAAAGACCGCGTCTTTCGGTATTCCAATAGTAGAAAAAGTAGATAGACATAATAAGACAACTCAAGCAATGGTACTTTGTCCGACTAGAGAGCTTTCAATTCAAGTTGCAGAAGAAATTTCAAAACTTGCAAAGTATAAGGGAGTTACTGTTGTTCCGATTTATGGGGGACAACCGATAGAAAGACAAATCCGTTCTTTAAAAATGGGTGTTCAAGTTGTAGTTGGAACTCCGGGTCGTGTTATAGACCATATTAAGAGAAAAACTTTAAAAACAGAAAATATTAGAACATTTGTTTTGGACGAGGCGGACGAAATGTTTGATATGGGCTTTAGAGAAGATATTGAAAAGATTATAGGATTTTTACCTTATGAAAGACAAACAACTTTCTTCTCAGCTACAATGGACCAAGAAATTATGGACTTTGCTGCAAGATACCAAAGTGAGCCAAGACTTATAAAGGTTGTTCCTAAGGAATTGACCGTTCCAAAGGTTACTCAATACTATTTTGCGCTTAAACACAATATGAAGTTAGAAATACTATCTCGTATTTTAGATGTTCAAAATCCGAAACTTACAGTTGTTTTCTGTAATACTAAAAAAATGGTTGACGATTTAACAGCAGGTCTTCAATCTCGTGGATATTTTGCAGACGGACTTCACGGTGATTTAAAGCAAATTCAAAGAGACGGAGTAATGAATAAGTTTAGAAATTCAACTATCGATATTTTAGTTGCAACTGATGTTGCTGCTCGTGGTATCGATGTTGATGATGTAGATTTAGTTATAAATTATGATATGCCACAAGATGTGGAATATTATGTTCATAGAATAGGTAGAACTGCAAGGGCAGGTAGAGAGGGAACTGCGATAAGTTTTGTTTCTCCAAGAGAAATGAACACTCTATCACAAATTCAAAAATATACAAAAACTAAGATTGAAAAAAGAGATATGCCAACTCTTAAAGACTTGATTAAAAGACATGAAGAAAGATTTATGGAAGACATCAAGGAAGAAATCAATAAAAATGAACATTCAAAAGAATTGAACCTTATCAATATTTTGATGAGTGAAGATTTTTCTCCAATCGACATTGCAGCTTGTCTTTTGAAACATTATAACGAAAATAATAAACTTAATAATCACGAAGAACTTATGGACGTTGATATTAAGAAGAATAAGAAAAAAGGAAATGATAAGACTTCAATTTCCAATAAAACTTTTGGAAAGTCAAATGTTACAGATAAAAATTCAGGCAGAATTTATATCAACATAGGCTCAAGAAAGGGAGTTTCACAAAGACATATAGTATCTGCTCTTTGTAATGATGCGGGATTAAGTGCAAGAGATATTGGAGATATTGAAATTTTTGAAAAGTTCAGCTTTGTAAATATTCATAAAAATGCTCTTAAAGATGCAGTAAACAACTTGAATAATGCGCATATAAAAGGCTTTAAGGTCTTAGTTGAACTTGCAAATAAAAAAGAAAATTATTCAAAATTTTCTCCGAAACAAAAAGATAAAAAGGATAAAAAAGATAGAAAAGGCGATAAGCCAAAACGTGATAAGCAAAAAAGAAGATAGATATGGAATTTTGTAAATATAAAAAAGATTTGAATTTTTCATACACAATGGGAGCTTTTCCTACGATTGAGCTTTTGCAGTCAGAAAAGTATAAAACTATTGCAGTTTTAGTACATTCAAAATATGATGATAAAGAGAAATTGGAAAAGTTTTGTGCTGAAAAATGTGTTAATTTAATTTATAATGATAAAATTGTAAACAAACTTCAAAAAAAAGAAAATACACTTGTGATAGGTGTTTTTGAAAAAAACTTTGCAAAAATAAAAAAAGACAATCATATATTGTTATGTGAGCCGAGAGATAAGGGAAATTTGGGAACTATTTTACGAACAGCTTTAGGATTTGGCTTTAAAAATATTGCCATAATTGACGGTTGTGATGTATTTGACCCAAAGACAGTTAGGGCATCAATGGGTGCGATTTTTAAGATGAATATAGAAATTTTTGAAAATTTTGAAGATTACAAGAAAAATTTTGAAAAAAATAATATTTATTCATTCATATTAAATGAAAAATCAACTTCTCTTAAAAATGTAGAAATTAAAAAGCCATTTACATTAATGTTCGGAAATGAATCACATGGACTTGAAAACTTTGACTTAAAAGGAACAAATCCGGTATTCATAGAGCAAACAAAAGACGTAGATAGCTTTAACCTACCAATCGCAAGTGCAATAGCAATGTATAAATTCACAGAAAGATAAAAAACGAAAAGCAGGAGTAATCCTGCTTTTTAAATTAAGTTTGACAAGTCGTTCATATTAAATTCGTTTAATAAATCCTTTAATCCTATTTTGATTTCATCTCTTTCAAAATTATGTTCATTTAGGAATTTTGAATCTTTTGTATTTAGGTAAGAATAGAAAAGCAGTCCGATAAGTAGGCTGTCGCCGTTTTTGTATTCTAACATTTTATACAGATTATCTTCTGCCTTATCGATATGACCTAAATCTATTTCTTCTTTTAAAACCTTTAAAAATTCTTTGCTTTCATCGAATTTTAATAATTTTTCAGGAGAGGAATTTTTATCTATTTTAAATACAAATTCCAAAATCATACTTATCCATTCTTCAATTTTTCTCATTATATAGTCATTCTTTAACATATTATCTCCTAGTCTATTACTTCAAGATATGCAATGTTAAAATACATTGTAGAACAGATTAGTCCAAGATTTAAAATTACCCATAGAGCTGTTTGTTTTGTGTATCTTGTAAAATATGCTCCAACTGCTCCTAATATTTGTGGTAGAAAATAACCACAAATGAATACATATACAGGGAAAGAAATTCTAAGGTCTGTTTTAAATGATTTAACATATTTCCATTTTGATAAATTTAAAGTAGTAAATATGATGAAATAAATATTCTTTTACACAAGAATCGTAAATTCATATTTATTTTAACATATATTAATGAAATTAATTCCATTAATGCACCTATTGTAAATAATATTTTTTTATATTTTCTTTGTTTCCATAGTTTTCCTTATCTTTGCCTAGAAAATCTAAAAAAGTTTTTTAAATTCCTCTTGAGCTAGGATAAGTTCATGTGTCATAGGTGGATCGAATGAAGTATGTCCTGAAATAGGGAAAATTAATTTTGAATTATTTAATTTTTCATTTAATAAATGTGCTCCAACCGGTCTGCAATCAACATCATATCTTCCATGAATTATTATTGTAGGAATATCTTTTATTTTTTCTACATTATTTAAAATGTAATTGTCCTCGAAGAAACAATGATTTACAAAGTAATGACATTCCATAATCGCCATTGAAATATCTTCGTCAGTTATTTCTTCTGAAATCACTCTCGGTTCAAGTGCAACAACTGAATTTTCAAAAGCACTAAAAGATTTTCCGTATTTCTTCTTTGTTTCATAATCGTCAGATGTTAAATATTTGTAATAGCTTTGAACATAATCTTTACTTTCTTCCTCTGTAAAAGGAGCTTTAAAAATATCAAAAGCCTCAGGAAAGAACATTCCTGCTCCACCTTGATATAACCATTTAATATCTTCATCTCTTCCTAAGAATATTCCACGAAGGATAAGTCCAACAACCCTTTTTGGATAATTTTCTGCGTAGTATAAAGATAAAGTTGTTCCCCAAGAACCACCATAAACAAGCCATTTATCAATGCCTAAATGTTCTCTTATCTTTTCCATATCTTTTGCAAGATTTTCTGTGTTGTTGTCTTTTAATTCTAAAAATGGCCTACTTTTACCACAACCTCTTTGGTCGATTGTTACTATTCTATAAAATGTAGGATCTAAAAATCTTTTTGAATTTGCTCCACAACCACAACCCGGTCCTCCATGAACGAAAACAACAGGAGCACCATTTGGGTTTCCGGCTTGTTCAAAATAAATTTCATGTGTATCATCAACTTTTAAATATCCCTTATCAAATGATTCGAAATCAGGAAAAAGTGTTTTAAATTCCATATTTACCTCCAAAATAAATTTAATTATCAAGACTATATTATAAGAAAAATATTTTTTTGTCAAGTTGGGATATTCTCTTTTTTGTACTCTTGGTCTCACATCAATTGTATCATAACAATATATCAAAAACAAATAAAAAAGTATTGATTTTAATTAGCTTTGTGGTATAATATAAGTAAGATAATAATTGTAGTAAAGCAATTAAAAAGAAATTTACATTGAGAAGATTTGTTCGTATAGTAGCGAACAAGGTAATCAAAAAAAATACTAGTTGAGAAGAGGGCTTCAAAGAATTTTGTAAAAATGGAATAGATGAAGAATAAAAAAAGCACTGTAACGGTGCTTTTTCTACATATAAAATCTTTTTTCTGCTGTGGTATTTGACTACGGATATAATTAAATGTTATTAATTCACAAAATAATTAAAATTAAAAAAATGTAATTTTTAACGTTTATAATTTAAGAACCTGCAAATAATATAATAAAAATATTATATTTTTAACCTCCAAAATAAATTTAATTATCAAGACCATATTATAAGAAAAATATTTTTTTGTCAAGTTGTTTTTTATGGTCAAAATGTGATAAAATCATTAAATGAGATATTAGGAGGTTTTATGATAGGAATAGTAGCAGCTTGTCTTACGACATTTGCATTTGCACCACAAGTTATAAAGATAATGAAGGATAAAAATACAAAATCTCTTTCATTACTTATGTGTTTTATGCAAACTTTGGGAATTTTTTTGTGGTTGGTTCATGGAATTTTTATAAAAGACTTTGCGCTAATTTTTGCAAATAGTATTTCATTTGTTATGGTCGCAATAATACTTTTATATAAAATAAAATATAAGTAGCTTTATATTTAAAAATATGATATAATAAATATAAATTTACGATTCTTGTGTAAAAGAATATTTATTTCATCATATTTACCTTTTTAAATTTATCAAAATGGAAATATGATATAATAACTGTATATAATAAAAAAAGACTTGACAAATTAAAAGAAGGCGATTATAATGCTCAAGACAAGACAAGACAAGACAAGACAAGACAAGACAAGAC
>UMJL01068200.1_pt1 | contig 64912 bp, 44 predicted proteins | sample 1966071 | NCBI WGS metagenome assembly UMJL01 (sample SAMEA4836148, study PRJEB28245) | human gut metagenome | biome: gut microbiome; material: fecal sample | place: Denmark | collected 2008
ATAATAAGAAAATCACAAAGCAATTTCATCAATGAAATCCATAGATCTTCTCATCTTTGCCATATCTCTTGCAAATTTCATATACATAATTTTGCTTGCGTTGTTGAAATTATTTTTAAGCGCCCTGTCCCTATTTAGACTTGAAATAGTCATTCCATTTTTAAGAATTATAGTTGAGTTTTTAATATCCCTTACATAATAACAATTCACAAAACCACGCCTAAAATCGTCATTTTCGGTTTGGTTAATCTTAAAAGGAAAAAACACATTAAAAGCATCGATGCAATAAGGCAAATTCCTAGAAACCTTTAAAATTTCCCTGATATTTTTGTGCATAAGTTTAACAGAAATAGACCTTTCACAAGCCATGTGTTTCAAAAAAACTTCGCAAGATCTCCTATCAACAAAAACTTTTTTGTTGGTATAAACTTCACATCCAATCCCAACTCCCTTGATTATAGTTGGAAGAATTGCAACAACTTTGTCCATAAATCCTCCTTTCTTTAAAGAAGAAAGACTTCTCTAGACATTAAGTGTACAATAAATTAATAATTTAGTCAATAATAGACTAAACCAAATCCTCTTTCTCAAAATATTTTCTAAGCTTTTTAATAATAAGGTAGTGATAATTAGTAATAGATTTAGGAGAAAGATTCAAAAGCCTTGCAATTTCCTTGTGAGAAAAATTCTTATCATATTTTAAATACAAAATTTCCCTCTCTTGCTTTTTTAAAGATTTAAGAGCATTTTCCAATTCCTTTATTTCGATTTTTCTTATAAAATCATCCTCAATCGAAATATCATCATCTATTTTTTCTATAATTTCCACACCTTGCATATCCTTAGAATTTAAAGAATAAATTTTTTCCCTCTTACACTCATTTAAAAAATAAAAATACAGCCTATATTTCAAATATCCACCAAAAGACCCCTTCTTAGCATCAAAATCTTCTACAATTTCAAAAACCATATCCCTTGCCATAATATAAGCCTCATTTTTGTCAAAAATATCAAACCTATTTGCCATAGAAAGCAAAAGAGGTTGATATTTTTCAATAATCGCATCCAAATTTTCTATACATATTTTCATTAAATTTTCCTAACTGCGATCGCCTGTATTTGTCGACACCATAATTCTAGTAAAAATTTTGGAAAAAGTTTAATCAGATAAAATGCAAAAAAATAAAAAAAATTCGCCTAAAAGATATTTGGCGATAGAAAAATTAAAGTAAAAGGAATTTAATATAAAAATTATTAAAAAAGAGCAAAATAAAAGACGGGAAAACCCGTCTTTTATCTTATGCTAGTGTAAAATCATCTCTTGAAATATTTTCCATATAGGCTTTGTTCATAGTTGTGATTTTACCTTCTTTTGTTTGGAGAACTTTTGAATTTATCATCTCTCCCATTTGTGCTTTTACAATTTCGTCATTCAAATTTGCTTTTGGATGGTCTATACTTACCATTTTTGTTTTGCCCAAGGCATCTTTGAAAGATAGTTTTAGTTTTTTTGTTTGCATATTATCTCCTTTCTTTTAATTAAATAACTTCTTCAGTGATTTTTTCAAAACTATATGAATCTGTTTCGCTTAGCTTTATATAAGCATTGGCAAAATTTTTAAGCTCGTCATTAGTTAGAGCATCATCTAGATTTGAAAATGTTCTAGAAACTTTCTTTACTTCTTGTCCTTCGTTTACATCGAATTTAATTCTTAGCTTCATATTATCGCTCCTTTCATATATAGATAATCAAAATTGAGAAAATGTCCATAAAAATTTTATAGATTTTCAAATTTCTAGAAAAAAGCCTTTATTAATAAGTATTTTTGGTGTAAGATTAAATCTAGTAAGAAAGATTTATAAAAAATTTATGGTGATAAAATGGAAAATAAAAAGAAAAAATCAAAAAAAACGAATATAGTGTGGAAATTAATATTTTTGATAGGAATATTAATTTTATTGTATCCTATTATATCCAGATTTTATTATAGGATTGAATCGAACAATCAAGTTGAAGTTTTTAATCAAGGAAAATCTAAACTTGATAAAGAAGAAATCCAAAGAAGAATGGGACTTGCCAAAGCCTACAATGACTCCTTGTCAGGAGGTCCTACAAATGATCCTTTCACTGAAAAAAGATACAAAGAAGGTAGAAAAGAATATGCTAGGATGCTTGAAGTTGAAGAAATGATTGGTCATATTGAAATTCCAAAAATAAACCAAGACTTGCCAATCTATGCAGGAACAAGCGAAGATGTTTTGCAAAAAGGAGTAGGCCATTTGGAAGGAACATCCCTTCCAATCGGTGGAAATAATACTCACACAGTCCTTACAGCTCACAGAGGTCTTCCAGAAAAAACTTTGTTTACAAATTTAAACGAGCTTGAAGTTGGAGATAAATTTTATATTCATAATATAGAAAAAACTATAGCTTACCAAGTTGACCAAATTAAAGTCATAGAGCCAAGCAATTTTGAAGATTTAATGATAGCACCAGGCCACGATTATGCAACCCTTTTGACCTGCACACCTTTTATGATAAATTCCCACAGACTTTTAGTAAGAGGACACAGAGTAGAATACGTAGAAAGTGTAGATGAAGAATTGATAAAAGAAAATAAAACAAATTGGATATTTAGAATTTTATTCTTCATAGCCCTAATTATAATAATCATACTTTTATGGAGAATTAGAAAACTAAGGAAAGAAAATAAAAAAACATCAAGCAAAATCGACCAAATCAAAGAAAAATTAGACAAGATAGGTGAAGATAATGAAAAGAAAGATTAATATAAAGAAAAATCTTCCCTTTTTACTAATATTTCTAGTAGGCTTTTTGATTTTTTCCTATCCTTTTATAAGCCAAAAATTTTATGAAATAAAAGCCAATGATGAGATTGTTATATTTAATAAAGAAAAAGAACAAATCGACAAAAAAGAATTAGAAAGAAGGATGGAGCTTGCAAGAATTTATAACCAAACTCTTGATCCATCAAAACTTGTAGACCCATACGACAAAAAAGTAAAAGACGCCAAAGCAGAATACGCAAAAATGCTAGAAGTTCACGAAATGTTGGGACATATAGAAATCCCAAAAATCGCAGTCGATCTTCCAATTTATGCAGGAACAAGCGATGACGTTTTGGAAAAAGGAGCAGGCCATTTGGAAGGAACATCCCTTCCAATAGGAGGCGAATCAACCCACACAGTTATAACAGCACACAGAGGACTACCAAACGCACTTTTATTTAGAAATTTAAATCAAATGACAGAAGGCGATATATTTTATATCCATAATATAAAAGAAACCTTGGCGTACAAAGTCGACAAAATCCAAGTTGTCGAACCATCAAACTTCGAACCGATTTTAGTTTCAGAAAAAAAAGATTATGCGACTCTCTTAACCTGTACGCCATACATGATAAATTCTCATAGGCTTTTGGTAAGAGGATATAGGATTCCATATACCCAAGCTATTGACGATGGAAAAGCTAATACACCAAGACTAAAACCAAATTTCTTCCAATTATTCTTAGTACTCTTGCCAATATTATTATTTACAATAATGGTATATCTAAGAGAAAAAAGATATTCAAAGAAAATAAAAATGGAGGTAATAGACATTGAAAGAAAACTCAGCGAAAAAGAAAATTAAAATCTTTGGCTATATATTAATACTTTTTGGACTGATAACACTTGCCTTTCCATTTTCAAAAAGAATCTATTCAAACATAGAAAACAAATATAAAATAGAAAAAATAATAAAAGCCCAAAAAGAAGACGAAAAATTTGACCAAATAGAAGAAAAAGCCAAAGAATATAACGAAATAGTAAAAAAATCCGATATATCTATGGTTGATCCATTTACAAGCAAAAATCTTGGCTCAGTAAATATTTTAAATAATCAAGATGATATATTTGCCTATATCGAAATACCAAAATTAAACAAAAAAATCCCAATCTATCTTGATGCAAGCTATGAGCATATAGCTTGGGGACTTGGACAAGTTTCAGGAACATCAATTCCAATCGGAGGCAAATCAACAAGAAGTGTCCTTGCAGGTCACAGAGGCTGGTGGGGAGATACCATGCTTTTGTACGCAGATGACTTAGTAGAAGGCGATAAAATTTATATAAAAAGAGCAGAAAAAACCCTAACATACGAAGTTTCATCAAAAGAAGTAATAGGACCTTATGATTGGGAAAAATTAAAAGTTGTAGAAGGAGAAGACATTATTACCCTTCTAACTTGCCACCCATTTAGATGGCCAAGGCCAAAAAGACTTCTAGTAAACGCAAAAAGACTAGAAGAAAAAGAAGAACAAGCACAAGATGAAATCCAAACTACCCAAATAAGTAAAAATGTAAAAATCACAAACTATTTGTACTTAGGATTTTTGATAATAGATTTTCTTTTGATATTGTTTGTAATATCAAAAATAATAAAAACAATAAGAAAATAAAAAATAAAGAAAAATCAAAAAACTTGGAAGAAATTTCCAAGTTTTTTTTGTGCCTAAAATTAATTTTTTATATTTGGAAAATTTTTTTCCGTAAATAAATTCACTATCATTCATTTTCTGTTGAAAAAATATTTAAGAAATATTTTTACACTACTTATAAAAAATTAGAAATTTTCAACGATAAGCTAATAATTTTATAAGAATAAATAAACAAAAAAATTTAAAATTATTTGTAGAAAATTGAGCTTTCAAATATTTTTAAATATATATTAAGTTTTTAAAAATATGTAAAAAATGTGTTGACTAAAAATTTTTTTTTAGATATAATTAAGAAAACTTAGAATTGTCTAAATTCTAAATAAATATTTTAGGACGATTTAAAATTTAAATTAATTTTTTGAAATAAGATGATTTCAAAGAAATTTTTCCATGCTTAAATCAAAATCCTAAAGACATACTAATTTATTTAAGAAAAAATGTAGGCTGATACTTTAGCAATGCACAGGAAAAAATGTGGCAATAATTTTACTGCTTAAAAATCATGTGCTATTTATGGCTAAAAAACTAGACTTGTGGATAACAAGTCATAATTATTTAGGTAATTTTCAAAAAAAAAAAAACATAAAATTGCCCTTGAGGAGTTCTTATGAAAAGGTTATTAAGAAAATTGACATCATTTGCAATCGCACTTTTTATGGTATTGCAAGTTATGCTACCAGCTTTTGCTACGAGGTCGAAGGCTGAAGAGCTTGAACCAAATACTATAAAAAACATTGAAAATCTTGAAACGAACGAAGATGCTTACTTATCTATCACAAATTCCCAAAAAATTTATGATAAGAAAAAGGTAGATAAGGATGAAAGCAAATTTTCTATTGCACTAGGTCTTCCTTCTACAAGTTCAAGCTTTAGACTTGTAAAAAGAAATGACCTCAAGCTTTATGAGGATAAAATTTTCCAAACAAATGAAGATGCCAGCAAGGAATATTGGCGTATAAAAGATATGCTAAACTTGCAAGGTCTTGATCTTGATCTTGAAATCATCAAAGAAGACCAAGGATATAAAATCCTTACAAAAAATGAGATGGAAAATCTTGAACAAGGCAAAAAAGATAATTTTTATGGAGAAAATTATTCATACATAGACTTTAAAATATTAGACGATTTTGATTTTAATGAAAATGGAAATCAAAAATTACTCAACCAAGATAAATTAGTATTCAATTTAGAATTTATTAAAAATATATCCCCTGACCCTAATTACAATTTGTTTGAACAAGATGAGCAAGGAAATTGGAATATAAAAAATGAGGGAGATATATTTGCCCTTATTAATGAAGATAAGAAAAATCTTTATGACACCAATTCTTTGAAAAATGATTTAAATAGCTTGAATGCTTATAAAGAAGAAAGAAAACAAGCTGAAGAAGAAAAGGCACAAAAAGAGGCTGAAAAAAAAGCTGAAGAAGAAAGAAAAGCTGAAGAAGAAAGAAAAGCCGAAGAAGAAAAAAAGGCAGAAGAAGAAAAAGCTAAAGAAGAAGAAAAGAAAAAGGCAGAAGAAGAAAAGAAAGCCCAAGAAGAAAAACAAAAAGAAGAAAATGCAAATTTTGAAAAAGCCAACAAAGAATTAAAAGAGGCTTTGGAAGATAAAAATAATTCAATCGAAGATATACAAAAACTTCTTACAGAACTTGGCGAAAAATATAATTTGTCATTAGCTAATCAAGAAAAATTAATGGCAGAAAATGATTCTGCAATAAAAGCTCTAGTAGAAAAAGATAGGAATGAAAATTTTAGGGCAAATATGCTTAGACAGTTGCCAAGAAAAGTCCCATCAAATTCATGGGATGGAAAACTTTTCCACCTAAATCTTGAAATGAATGTCAAAGCATCTCCAGCAAATCCTATACCTCAAGGTTGGTATTTTGATGTTCAACTTGGACCATATCTAAAAGATGACATCGGTCAAGCTTGGAATGATTTGTATGATGGTAACAGACTAATAGCAAGTCCAGTATATGATAAAGCAAAACACACAATAAGGTATGTTTTCCAAACAAGTGTTACAAAAAATACTAAATTAACAGTAAACCAATACTTGGGTTTTGATTTAGCTAATATTGGAAGACAAACAGAAATTGACATTGACATCAAGGTTGCACCAAAAAACAACCCAATCCAATCAATGCCAACTAAACATGTAACTATAAATGACAAAAATCCTGTAGAAAGTTCTTACAATGTTGTAAGCCAAGGACAAAGTGAAGCAAAACATTATCCATTCCAACTAAATTGGACATCCGAACAACAATATTATGGTGGTACAAATCCAACTGTGGAATGGAACATAGAAGTGGACACAGCTTCCCTAAAAGATAAGAATCTTGACTTTAATAATCTAAATGTTTCTATATTTGCAGGAGCAGAACAAGGTTTAAATAATTTCAAGTTTAAGGCATCAACAAATAAGTTTGATCTTGACGATACACGTAATTATATTTCATCATCAAGATTGGGAGAAATTCTACAAAAAAACACTTCAATAGCTAAAAATGCTCTTGGAGAAAAATTATTTATTAGAGTAAAAGCTGAAGTAAACAAAAATCGTCTACACGATTATTATTCTATAGGTCTAAGAATAAATCCAGATGGCAATTACATCAAAAAAATGCTTGACGAATTTATAGAAGAATATAACAAGCTTCCAGCAATCATCAAATGGATGAAAGGAGCTGAACAAGCAAAAGAATTTGCAAAACTTCCATTTAACTTAGTAGAAACAATGATTCCTGCCAAAAGTACCGGAAGAGATAACTTTACAAGCGAGAACTTCTACTACGATTCATCAAGAACAATCTATGCAAAAAGAGATTCTGATAAAAATGTCGACTGGTATGCACTAGACTTATTAAGACTTGGCGAAAAACCAGACCAAGCCTTTAACTATCCTAATTTTTTAATAAATAATTCACCAAGCAAACCAATTAATCCAAAAGTGTACTACTATGTCCCACTAGAAAATGGACTTTATAAAAGAACTCCTAATATAGGTGAAGTTGTAACAGAATATGGAGATTTTTATCCAGGAACTTTAATCTCTTATGAATATGACAACCAAATAGGTACAAGAGATGATACTTATCGTTTCGAAGCAAATATCAAAGAGAAAAAAGTAAACAATCTAGTAGGAGAAACAACTACTGGTGGACCTATAAACTTATTTACAAAAAAAGTTTCTAACAAAGACCTAACAGATAAATACCTAGCCTACCTAGAAAATCCATATCCAATAATGCGTATCAACAAAAACTTTGATATGGTACAATGTTTCAACAATGGAACTCCAGACCCAGCATTTAAGGGTAGTGATGGAATGTTCCTAGATATTCACGAAGATCCATCAGGTTATTATTTAATATCAAGACTTAACGAAAGAGTAGGAAATCCTAAAGGAAACTATAGACTTGTTGATCACTTAAGTGGACAAGTAACTAGCGATGGAATATATTTGAATCCAAACGGAATGGATCAGGGACAAGCCATGGAAGATTTGATGAAAAGAATCTACTTCTATGGTGAACAAGTTAAAAAAGAATACACTCAAGGTAAATTCAACGACTTACTTGGAAGCGAAACTAATGGCGAAGTAATGCACAGGCTAATCGAAAACTCCATGTACCAAAGAGTGCTCCATCACTTCACAGATGGTTTAAGCATAAGTAAGGACTTTTTCGAAACTTCATCAAATTATAACGAAGATTCATGGAAAGTAAACTACACGCTAACAGGAAATATAAATGCTGACGGTAGTTGGAAAGGTGATTATTTCGATGGAGAGAAGAAAAATCATAATACTTACGAAGGTCTTAGAAAATTAAAAGATAATGAAACAACTATCAAAAACTACCCAATCGTAAAAAACACTCAATATGAGATGGCTAATGAACTATTAAAGAAAGTTATTGCATCTTATAAAAATGGTTCTGATTGGAGCAAAGATAAAGCAAACACAGTTCAATTAGTTTTCTACAGCCACACCAAAGAAGGACAATACCAAGAGCTAATCACAGGTCGTATTACAGAACCACTTGAAATTGACAAATATACAAATGATGGCAAGACAAAACTTGAAGGAGCAAAATTTACTTTTATCAACAAATACACAAATGAGAAAGTAGAATGGACTTCCCAAAAAGATAATAACGATAAATTATATTTAAAACCAGGTTATTATATAGTTCAAGAAGAAGCTCCATCAGGATATGAGCCAATCAAAGAATTCGAAATTCAAGTAAAAAGAAGCCTAGTCAATGAAGATAAAGGTCCATACAAATTTAAAAATTTACCAGAAATTCATGTAAACGACGGCTACAAAACAGAAGTAATAATAAAAGACAAAGATATTCCAAAATCTACTGAGGGCAAAAACTTGGTAGAAGTTGACAAAGACAACAAAGTCAAAGTTAAATTAACAAATATCCAAGATAACCTTGGAGATTTAGAATTTGTAAAGAAAAATGAATTTACAAAACTAAATGGAGCAGAATTTACACTAAGAAAAGTAACAGCAGACTCTGTTGAAGATGTAAAAAATCAAATAAAAGATCCAGCTACAATTAAATACGATGATACTTACAATCAAAAATCAACTGGATATTATGGAGAATTCAAATTTGAACAAATTCCAAAAGGCTACTATATCCTAGAAGAAACAAAAGTACCAGCAGGCTACCAAAAAGCCCCACTTTATATTCTTGAAGCAAAAGAAGAAACAGTTGGTGGAAAAAATAAAGTAGTTTTACATTTTGTAGGCGATAATATTCCAACACAAAAGGAAAATGATAAAACAGTTATCCAAAATAAAGTAAAAGAAACAGAAATTAAAATTAGAAAAGTAAGAGAAGAAAATCTAGATACAAAGACCGAACATTTAGGTTTGAGTAATGCTAAATTTACCCTTACATCACTAAGAGTAATTGATGGAGATTTTTACAAAAAAGAATCCTACACCGACAAAACAAAGCCTACCGATTCTAGTAAGCCAAAAATTGATGGTCAACAAGCAGAAGGCGGTGGATATATAAGTTTCAATAACCTAAAAGTCGGAGAATATATCCTACAAGAAAACGAAGCGCCAAAAGGCTACGCCAAGACCAAACTATATGGCTGGAAGCTAGTAGTAAGTGAACTTCAAGCTGATGATGCCAAAACAGGCAAGAAAAAAGGCGATATTATTTACAAATTATACGAAGTAGATAAAAAAGAAAATATCAACTCTGATAATTTGAAAGAAATTAACCTTGATGACATCAAAAAAGGCGATGAAATTGTAAAGGCATTCCAAATAGGAAACGCACCAAGAACAATCGATATTCCTTTTGACAAATATACATCAGCAGGTGGTACTGACGAAAAGCCAGTAAAACAAAACGTATTGTTAAAAGATAATGAAGATAATCCACTAGAATTTGATCTTTATAAGGCGGACTATTATGGAGCTATAATAAGCGATAAGCCAATAAACAAACATCCAATAGTTCAAAATAAAGCTAAACAAGATGGAAATCCTAGAAAATTCACTGATGGTATGTACGATTATTCTTTCGAGTTACACGATTTGGAATTTGGTGGCTACTATGTTCTAAGAGAAAGAAAAGCACTCAAAGGCTACAGAAAAGCAGGAGATATTCTTCTAAAAGTTGAGGCTGAGGCTATAGCTAACGAAGGACACATGAAAGTTATAGTTAGAAACCCTAGCGTAAATGCTCACACAGGAGCTCATTCAATTTTTGAAGGAATAATAAACTACGAACAAGGTGCAAAACTTGGAGAATTTTCAATCAAAAAAGTTGGTAACGCAATAGGCGATTATTACGACGAAAATGGAAATAAAATCAAAGTTGGACTAAGACGTGCTTACTTTAGACTTTATACAGCCGATGAAAATTACGAAATACTAAAAAATGGAAATTTCCCTAAGGAATATATCCAAAAAGTTACACCAGGAAAGCCAATAACTAAAGATGACGGTAAGGGTGGACAAATAGGAGTAAATCCAGACGAATTGCCTCCTGAACAAGGTATTGTAACTTTCGACCAATTAAAACCAGGTCATTATGTTCTAGAAGAATATAGAGGACCAGCAGGTTATGAAAAAGATCCTAGTAAATGGTATATTTTAGTAGATAAAAACGGAATAGTAACAAAATATAAAGAAAATCCAACAAAAAATAAAAATGCAAATCAAGTTGATTATTCTGCACAAAGTCTAAGATACAAAATGTCAGGACTAGATGTATCAGACCAATTGCCAATAAACAGACTTCTTGCTCCAAGCTTGGAAGAGGATTTACAAGAAATACAATACGATTCAAGCACTGATGATTTAAATGTCACAGTAAAGGCAAGCAAAGTTGATACAACAAATGGAGAAAGAACAATAAACTTTTCAATTAGTCCTAAAGAAAAAGAAATTCTTGGCAAAAAAATACAAATGGTATTTTTGGTAGAAAGGTCAAATGATACAGCTGTGTCAACATCGGCAGGTCAAAAAAATGCTAATGGTAGAACCTTCGACAAAAATATCAACTATGCAATCACACAAATTGCCAAAAAAGCAGAAGAAACTGGTACGCAAGTTGATGTAAGCTTTATCGAATATTCTGATAGAACAACAGCATTAAAAACCACAAACACATCATTAAATAATATATCCAAATCTTTACAAGATGTAAATTATGAAAATATGTATTTTGATGGAGAAGGAGCAAAACAAAATCAAACTTACAAGGACTTTTTGGAAAATGCAAAAATTAGCAAAAGAAATGATTCTTTTAATGATGGTTCAGAAAAACTTCTTGGAAGCATTGATTCTTATCTAACATCTATTTCAAAAGATGGCTATGATAAGAAAATAATGATAGATTTTGCAAATTTCCCTGTAAGTAATGTCAAAAAATACGGTTTATCTAATGGAAATTACAAATTCAAAAAAGCTGATTTGGTTAACAAATTTAAAGATAGTGGATTTGAAACTTTTGTTGTCCACACAGACCAAAGAACTTTCAATCTTGCAAGTGGATACCAAAGCCAATACGCTTACACAGTAATGCCACAATTAAAATACTTTGAATATTTTAACAATTCTGGTGATGGTAGAAATTCAAGAGCCTACTATGTTTACAAAAAAATGGTAAATGAAGTTCTAAGTAATGATGGCTTTGTTAATAATAGCGATGGACTTTTAGTAAAAGATGGAAAACTTGATATTGGATTAAGACCATTAATAAATCTATTAAGTACCAGTGCAAAAATTGGAACAAATGATATTTCTAATAATATTGTAAAAGATAGCACAAATAATACCATAAGCCTTGGTGGAATTAATCTTAAAAAAGGCGAAAGCTTAGAATTTTCTTACACAATTGATTTAAAAGAAGGCACCGACTTTGGTAAAAATTATCCTATCAATAAATCTGATATAGATAAGGGTGTTAAATTTACAAATAATGGAAAAGAAAATCTAATTAAAAGTACTTATCCAAAAAGTAATGGGGAACTTTACACTAAAAAAATAAAAGAAACACCACCAGCACCAAACACTTACAAGATAACAATAAATCCAAGTGAAAACGGAAGTGTTACTGCAAGTGAATCAACAAATATTAACAAAGATGAAGAAATAACTCTTACAGTTACTCCATCTAATGGATTTAGATTAAAAGAATTAAAAGTAACGAATGATGCTAATGGTAGTGAGATCCAAGTTAATAACAACAAATTCACAATGCCAGCATCAAATGTAACAGTAAATGCTACTTTTGAACAAATACCTCAACAAGGAGATGTAGATCTTACAACAATCTTTACTTACACAAACCAAACTCATGGTAAGGATGACAGTAAAAATGTTCCTTTAGGAAATGCAGGAAAAATCACTTTACAAGTAAAACAACCTGCCCAAGGATCAAATCCAGAAAGCTGGCAAGATCTAAAAACTTTAGATGCTCCTTATAAAGGAAAAATAGATTTTCCTGATAAGCTTGATAAATCAAAAGAATACAGATTAAAATATGTAAGAGAAGAAAATATTGCATCAGTTTGGGGTTCAGAAGTTACAACTTACATTAATATTAATCCTGATAATGCAGTAAATAATAAACTAACAGTTACAATTTCAAATGGTAACCTTACAGAAATCTTCAACCACGACGAAACTGGATTTAGAATTCCTCTAAGAATTACCAAAGTAAATGAAAACAAAGCTGCTCTTACAGGTTCACAATTCCAAGCCAAAAAAATCTTAAACGGCGATAGGAAACTTTATGTAGATATTTTAGATGAAAAAGGACATAAAACCGGAAAAGTTAAAGAAGCGGGCACTGCGGATGAAGACCCAGTATATCACGATGAAAAATTCGATGGAGTTTCAGAAGCTACAGGGGAACCAGGAGATAACTATTTCAGAGAATTGACTCCAGGTATCTATGAACTTACTGAGATAAAGACCCCTGATGGTACCTACAGAAAACCAGTAGATGATAAGGGCAATCCAATGAAGTGGTACTTCAAAGTCTTTGTCTACAAAGACAGACAACCAAATGGTGCTGACTACATGGGTGTCGACTTCTACTTTGAACATACCTTTAGTAAAGATGATGATTGGAATGAGGGTTATCAATTAACTGATGCAGAAAAACAAGCCTTGATTGGTAAAACTATCAAAGGTTTGGGAGCAGAAGATTCTAAATTTAATAAGTATATCCAAGTAATCCCAGATGATGGACGTTCAAATCCAGCAAGACCAGACGCCCCATACAAAGGAATCAACGATGCCGAAGTAACAAACTACAAAAATAAAACCAAACTTAACTTCTTCAAAAAGGAAAAAGAAAACCACCAAAACTTAGAAGGTGCAGAATTTAGCCTAAGAAAAGTTAAGATGGAAACTGTAGAAGAAAATGGCAAAAAGGTTCAAAAAATCGTAAAGGATAAAAATAACAAACCTGTAATCGATGAAACAGAAAGCAAAGAAGAAGGCAAAAGAATTGAGCCATTTGATGAAAAATCACAATTTGCTAAGGCGATTTCAGACAAAGACCTTGGCGTAAACTTCACAGATATACCAGAAGGAACCTATATCCTAGAAGAAATAAAACCAGCTGATGGCTACAAAAAAATTGATTCTTTCTTGCTAATCAAATTTACAGAAAATAAAGATGGTTCTTGGAAACAAGAAATCAAAGGCTACGAAAAAGGCACTGATGGAAAATACCAAGAAATTGCAAATCCAGAAAAATTATTTGAAACCAACGAAAATAAGACAGAACTTGAATCAATTTACAACGACAAAAATTACATTGACTTCAAATTCCAAAAAATCGAAGGTGTAAAAGATAAGGAAGGAAAAGATATTGCGGTAGATTCATCAGACTTTAGGGTAACCCAAGTTGATGAAGATGGAAAGCCAATCCCTGGTGGATATGATCAACCTCTATATGCTTACGCAGGTTCAAAATTCACTTTCAAAAATCTTGGCGTTGGTAGGTACAAACTACAAGAAACAAGAGCTTTGGAGAAATTTATAAAACCTGATCCATGGTATTTCAGAGTAGAGCAAGATCCAAAAACTTACAAACTAAAAATAGTCTTTGAAGACCACGATGCGTCAGTAAGATTTACGCCAGAAAATCAAACGGATGGCAAAAACAATCCACAACTTGACGATAAAGGTAATCCAAAAGACATCAAGATTGCAAACTACAAAAAAACTAGATTTGTATTTAAAAAACAAGACCAAGATGGAAATAGTCTTCCAGACGTATATTTCAACTTCAAAAAGTTAAGACAAACATTTGATAGCAAAGCTTATGACTATACAAATGATGCAGTATCAAGTGCAACTTATACCTACAACAAAAGCGCACGTTCTCAAAATTCTGGTTCAGTTACATTCGACACACTTGGCGAAGGAATCTATGAACTAAGAGAAACCGACAAGCCAGAAGGCTACGACAGTAAGGCTATTCAAGATAGGTGGATAATAAAAGTTGTAAAAACTGAAAATGGTCTACAAGCAATCTACGATAAAGATTTAGAAAAAAGATACTACGAAAAATACGCAAATCATGATAAAAATCCAAATGAAGAAAAAGATAATTATTACACAACCTATATCAAAAATGGATTTGATAAAAAGAGCAATTTGGAACAAAAACAAGTTGGTGAATTTTCTTATATCCTAACAAACACCAAAACCACAGTTGATTTGAAGTGGAAGAAGGTAGATGTAAACAAAGGATTAATTAAAGATAAACAAACCAAATTCGTAATGCTCAAAAACTCTGATGATCCAAATGATCTAGATGAAGCGAAAGATGGAAATTCATCATCAGCACCTTATGAGCTTATAGAAACCGATGGTACATTTGAAGTTAAAAACCTATCCAAAGGTATCTACACATTAATAGAAACTAAGGCGCCAGATGGCTTCAAACAAATGACAAGGCAAATAGTTATCCAAATCTACGAAGATGAAAAAGATAACTACAAGCTAAAGAAGAAATTCTATGAAATGAAAAAGGATGCCAATAGCGGCGAAAATGTATTGGTAGATAAAACCCAAGAGTTCTCATACATCTTTACTAGAAATAGAAATACAGAAGTAGATACAGATGGACTTGGATATTTCTACGTCAAAAACGATGAAAAACAACAATACTTCTACCTAACCAAAGGATTCCTAACAGATTCAAATGGTAGAAAAGTATTCAACAACATCACAAAAGGTAATTTACACTTAAAACTAACCAACACAGAAGACGATAAGGATGTATTTAGGACAACTATCGACCTTGCAAAAGATTCAAATGCTGGAATCTATAAGTTTGATGTAAACGGAATCAAAACTGGTAAGACTTATCTTCTAGAAGAAGAAAAAGCACCAGAAGGATATAAGCTATCATCAAATAAATACAAAATTTTATTTGTAAATGATACACAAAATCCTGGAAAAGTTATAGCTATATTAAAAGCTGTATTAGATAAAAATAACAAAGAGCTTAAAAATGCAAGAGGACAACTTGTTACAGAAGATGGAAAAGTAATCGGAGATGGAATAACAATCAATATTGCCGATCCAAATTCTATACTCAAAGTAATCAACGAAAAAAATAAAGTTGAATTTACAAAAGTTGGTAAAGACGAAGTAAAAGGAGAAGGTGGCAAACTTGAAACCAAGGAAGATCCACTACAAAATGTAGAATTTATCCTAGAAAAACAAGATCCAAAAGATTTCTACAAAGAAAACAACGGCTACTATCCAGTAACAAAAGATATAGAATTTATCAAAAAAGATGACGAAGGTTTGTACATCGAAAAATCCGATGGAACAAAACAACGTAAATCTGGCGTAAACAATGTAACAATCGACAACAGCGCTTACAAAGGAAAATCTGACGACAAAGGTAAATTTACATTCGAAGGCCTAACAGATGGTTTCTATCAAATTATGGAACCAAATGCACCAGAAGGCTTCATGCAAGTAAATGGTCCAGTCAAGAAATTCAGAGTTCTAGAAGGTAAAATCTATATCTACGACAAAGTCGGCGATGATTTCATTGAAAAAGAAGTTACCGATGATAACATTGCCACACTTGGTAAAATCATCAACGAAAAACCAGGCAAGGGCGAATTTAAAATCAAAAAAGTTGACGAAAATAACATGCCACTTGCAAATGTAAGATACACCCTTCACAAAACCGACGAAAACGAAACACAAGTTGGAGAAGAAAGAATAACAGATAAAAATGGAGAAATTTCTTTCAAAGACTTGCCTTATGGTTACTATTGGTTAAAAGAAAGAAAAACAATAAACGGCTACATCCTAGATACCAAGAAAAAATTAATCACTCTTGGAGGAGGAGATTGGGGCGAAACTCCAGCAAGAAAAGAAGATGTTTCAAAATATATAACCTTTGATGGAGAACAAAAAGAATTAATTTCAACAGCTGATATACCTAATAAGACAACTGTATATCCAAACAAGGCTGAAGGAATGATTGCAAACCTTAAGTTTAAAATCGATCCTAATAAAGAAATTAGACCTGGAGATTATTTCACAATTGATTTTTCAGACAATATAGACTTAGATGGAATATTTAAAGATAATGATAATAAAGGAAAGAATCCAGATTCACAATTTGATATAATCGGTCCTGCAGGAAAACTTGCCGAGGCAAAAATAAATCCTGATAGAACATCAATTACCTATACCTTTACAAAATACGTAGGCGACTACAGACCAGACTTTATGTCAATGTTTACGCAAATCTTCCCAGACAGAAGAGTTGTAGACCATACACAAGAAATAACAGTCGATGTAAACATAGGAAATAATACCGATAAAACAAATAAAGATTATCATTATTCAGATTCTATAAATATAAACTATAGAGGCTGGAATGCTAAGGATAAGTACGATGGATACCAAAATCCAAATACAGCTATATCTTCATATATGCTAAGACTTGATCCAGATCAAAAGACCTTTACAGCAATTCTTTATCTAAATCCTTGGAACAGTAATATTTGGAATAAGAGTCTATCATTTACAACAGATAAATATATCAAGATAAATGAGAACCTATCAGTAAAAACCTATGTTAAAACTGGTTCAGGAAGCCACAAAACTGTGAATAATGAAACACAGGGATGGCAAAATGGAGACTTGCCAGATTCTTACGATATAAACGAAGATGACTTACAATTAGTAAGCGATTCGAAATATGACTATGATGTATACGCTAGGAGAGTTCACACTGAAGTTAATTACTATGATGGTTATGACTATAGAAAATATGATTATTCTGTTGGAAGATGGAGATATTATCAAATTACAAAAGACAATACACTAACCGATAAAATCGTATTGAATGATGTACTTAATGAAAATGACTATCCAAACAATGCAACCTACGTAATAGAAATCAAAGGAGAATTGGAAGGAGAAGCCAAAGCATTAGAGACAAGATCAGAAGCGGTATATAATAAGTATGACATTTATGGCAAAGTACGAACACACACAGATCACTTCGAAACCTGGTCAGAATTCTTTAATCCTGGAGCGATTGGAGATGCTAACAAAGAATTAAAACTTCTAAACTTCAAAAACAAAATAGAATTTGTAAAAATTGACGGCGGAGTTTTATCAAATGTAGTAGATCAATCAAGCGAAAATCCAGAATCGCTCAAAGATTTAGGCATAGGAAAAGTTTTAAAAGGAGCAACATTCAAACTCCAAAAACAAAACGGATCATCATGGGATGAAGTAGAAAATTCAACAAGAATATCAGACGATAACGGAGTATTTTCTTGGGAAGGATTATCCGAAGGTGATTACAGAGTTATAGAAACCGTCACACCTGATGATGAACACTACGACTTGCCAACAAAAGAAGTTTCTTTTTTCAAAGTAGATGACAAAGGAAATATTGTAGAAATAAAAAACAATAAACAAATCATAGAAAACTACAAGAAAGCAGAAATAAGAGTAAGAAAAACTGACGAAAATGGACAAAGTATCAAAGGAGCAGAATTCCTACTAGAAAAAGATAATGATGATAAATACACACCTAATATAGGAACATTAGAAAAAGATGGAACAATCTTATTTAATAATCTTCCAGCAGGAAAATATACTCTAACAGAGAGAAAAGCTCCAAAAGGCTACACCAAATCTGACGCAGTTTGGAAACTTGAAGTAACAAGAGATGGTAAAGTCAAATGGCTAAACTCATTCGATGATACAAATGACAAGATGAAAACTGTAGAAAATTTAAACTACAAACAAAATGGCGAAAAGCCAGAAAATCTTGACACAGAAATCATCGGAATAGACAAAGAAAACAAAACATTTAGACAAAAAATAACCATCAAAGCAAAACCAAGCGACATAAAGAAAACAAAACTAATCCTAGAATCCACAGACCCATCACTAAAACTAAGTCAAGCAAATACAAAAGTAAGATTAGTAGCAGGCGATGGAGCAAATCAGATAGGAAATAAAGACAATACTTCTTATAAAGTTAAAATCAACAGCGGAGATAGTCCAAACTTGACCCTAACAATCACACCTCCATACAAGGAAGAAGATAAAAATAAACCAGTAGGATCAGAACAAGGACAAACCCCACAAGAAGAAAAAGAAAAATACTATCAATTTATTGTGGATATGCCATACAAAGACGAAGGAAGAGTAGGAGCAAAAGCAACCTATCAAATCGGCACAATCAATAAAACAAGTGGCAAAGTAGAATTTGGCGAAAATGATACAAAACAAATCCTAGATAAATATCTAGAAAATGCAACGCAAATAACAGCGGGCGATAACAAAGTCAATATGACACAGTACGACGGTAAATATCTAGACCGTGACGTCAATCTAATAACATTAGACATCGCTAATATCAAAAATCCAGACATCTACTTCAAAAAAGTAGACGCAGATAAACCTGACAAGGCACTTGCTGGAGCAGAATTTGAAATTCGTAGAAAAAATGATAAGGGCATTTTCGTTGCACTAACAAAAGACGGAACAGAATTTTTGCCAAAAATCAACAAAGAAGAAGATAAATGGAAAGTTACATCCAATGCCCAAGGTCAATTTGAATTTGAAAAAATTCCAAATGGCGAATACCAAATTGTCGAAACAAAAGCGCCAGAAGGTTACGCACTTGTTGAAAAAATAGTCTTCAAATTTGATGTAGAAAATGGTAAAATAATATATAAGGATAAGAAGGACAATAAGATTTCTAAAATTGATTTGAATATTCAAGATAAAAATAAAGAAAATTCAGATGCAAATAGAATTTTAGTAACAAACAAAAAGGCAGAATATCCTCACACAGGAGGGCCTGGAGTTTGGATAGGATACACAATCCTAGGACTAATAATAATGTTTGTCGCAGTATTGACCTATTCAAAAAGAAAAGATAAACTTATAGTATAAGATGTCTAAAAATTTTCGGTAATAAACCTAATAATAACTTGCAAGAAAAATAAAATTTTCTTGCAAGCTTGGGTTATTATAAATGTAGGAATGTTTCTAGTATAAATCTTGAAATACAGATTATACATAATTGATAAGGCGAAAGCCAAAACATATCAAGGCAAATTGACAAAAAAATAAAAAGGAGAAAATTATGAAACACAAAATTTTGTCATTTTTAACAGCATTCGCAATGGTGTTCGGAATTCTTGCAGCACCTTTTACAAATGCTAGTGCGGCTCCACAAGCAGGAACTCCTGTTGGACCAACAGCTGACACTGAAACAACAGCAAATGTTACTATTCACAAAATAAAAGTGAAAAGTACACAAGGATTTCCTATTGAGCAACAAGAAGGCGCAACAGAAATCGTAGGCAAAGACGGAACTACCAAATATGATGGTGGAAAAATTGATGACAATAGTATTGCTGGATTCTTTGGTGAAGGAGCTGAAGAATTAGCTGGAGTTAAATTTGTTTACTGGACATTTGATAGTAAAGAAAATTATGAAAAAATGGTAGCAACTCCAGAATCTTATGATACTGTTGATGAAGTAAAAGCTTTGCTAGGTGAAAATGGAACAGAAATCAATAGTGGAGAAACAATTAAAAATATTACAGTTCCAGCTAATGGACACAAATATATATGGGCTGTTGAAAAATCAAAAACTATAACAGTTAAAGGTGAACAACAAACTATTACTGGTGGAGCAGCAGTTCCATTTGGTCTTGCCCTTCCATTATTTAAAGCTGATGGAAATGTAAATACAGATATTCACGTATATCCAAAAAATACAACAGCTAACGAACCAAAAGTTGACAAAGATTTTGAAGGCGAAGCAAACGCAAAACAAGATAGAAACGAAATTGATAACAATATCAAAAAAGATGTTAAAGTTGGCGATGTTCAACCTTATGATATTGAAACAATAATCCCAGCAGGAGCACAATATAAAACTGCTGCATGGACAGACCAAATGACAGAAGGTCTTACATTTGATAATAATGTAAAAATAATGATTGGTGAAAAAGGTAAAGAAACAGAATGGGCTGCAGCTAACTACACAGTTAAAGAAGACGGAAACGGATTCGTATTAGAATTAACTGAAGCTGGTCTTAATGAAATTAATGGAAAAGACGCTGAAATTAGACTTCTTGTAAAATATTCTGCAACAGTTAATAAAAAAGCAAAAGTAGAAAGACCAGAAAGAAACGACGTTATTTTCCACTATGGTAATGAACCACATCATGGAAATACTCCATACCCAACAAAACCAAAAGAAGGAAAATTAAAAGTTAATAAGGAATTTACAGGTGCTGAAGGCGATTGGAAAGACGACGAAAAAGTAACTGTTACATTAATTGATGCACATACAGGAAAACCAGTTAAGTTTACAGACGGACAACAAGCAACTGTTGAATTAACAAAAGGTACAAAAACTGAACATACATGGACAGGTCTTGACGATGATAAACAATACATTGTAAAAGAAACTTTCAAAGCTGGTGACGAAGTAACATACGTTAAACAAGAAGATGGATCAATTAAAATTCAAGATAAGAAAACAGATAACCCATCTCCAAAAGACCCACAAGAACCTGAAGTTGTAACTTATGGACATAGATTCCAAAAAATAGATCAATCAACTAAAGAAGGTATAGAAGGTGCAAAATTTATCGTTAAAAATGCTGATGGTAAAGTTCTAGCACAAAAAGAAGCTGCAGACTTAGAAGAAGATCAAAAAGCTTATGATAAAGCAGAAAAAGAATACAAAGATGCTGTAAAAGCAGGAAAAACTGACGCAGAAATCGCATCACTAAAAGCTACAAGAGACAAAGCTTATATAGCAGTAAATACTGAATGGAAATGGATTGATGATACAGATGAACACACAGGTGCTTACGTATTTACATCTAAAGCTAATGGTTTCTTCAAGGTAACAGGTCTTAATAAAGGAAATTATCAATTAATAGAAACTAAAGCTCCAAAAGGATATGCTGAAAATAAAACTCCACAAGACTTCGAAGTTAAAGAAGGCTCAACAGGAGAAACAACAAAACTTGAATCTGGTGAATTACAAGATTTAGTTGGTTTCAAACAAATCGAAAATAAGAAAGTAACAATCCCACAAACAGGTGGAATCGGTTCAATCATCTTTGTAGTAGCTGGTCTTATGATTATGGGACTTGCAGCTTACAAAATGAAAGCTAACAAAGAACAAGCATAATATTAACTAAATAGAGGAGTTACTATGAAAAAGTTCAATAAAAATTTAATATCTTCCATATTTCTTATGGTAATATTACAGCTAGTTGCTCCTCTTTTGGCTTATGCTGAAAGCGGAAATAGCCTAAGAATTAATACAAATTATACCGATGAAAATTCCAAACAAATCGTAGTTGATTATGTTGATTATTGGAAAGTACCTGATGGTAAAATCGAAAATATCGAAAAACCAGAAAAGCAACTTGAGCTTATAAATTCTTATAAGGACAAGTATGATGAGGAAATTTCAAAAGATTTGGGAGAGATGAAAACTTCTAACAAATCAGAAGAAAAAAATGGGATGGCTTTTGCTTTAATTAAAGGCTTGGAAAAGGGCGTATATCTTTTAAGATATAGATCAAATGATCCATCAAGACCATACATTCCTTTCCTAGCAATCATTGACGAAAACACTGAAAATCCTCTCACAATTTATCCAAAAAAAGCTCCTGACACCTTAACTCTTACAAAAAGGGACAAGGATGATACAACAAAAGTCCTTGCTGGAGTTGGTTTTAATGTGATAAATAAAAAGGGCGAGATTCTTAAATTTAACAAAATTAAGGACGACAAGGGCAACGAACAATTGACCTACTCCCCAAATGGGAAGATAACAGAAATTTTCACAGACCAAAAAGGTCAAATTAAATTATTTGGCTTAGAAGAAGAGGTAAAATTCAAAGAAACAAAACCTCTAAAAGGTTATGAAAAAAACGTCGGAAAAGAAAGTGAATTTAAAAGATCAGGAAGTATTGAGCTTTTAAACGAAAAAGACAAACCAGAAAATTATTTCTCATTCCAAAAAATCGACGGAACTAACAACGATCCACTTAAAGGGGCAATCTTTAAAGTTCAAGAAAAAACCAAAGATGGCTACAAAGACTTGGAAGAAAACGGAAAAGTCTACACCCTAACAAGTGGCGAAAACGGAGAATTTAAAACAAAAAATCTCCCTTACGGCGACTACAGACTAATAGAAACAAAAGCCCCACAAGGCTACGTTCCAGAATTAGACGCAGTAGATTTTACAATTGGAGAAACTTCATCAAACAAAACAATAAAAGTTAAAAACTACAAACCAACAACCCCAGGCCCAAAAGGAGGAAACAACAGATTAAGCAAAAGAGTAGACGCCATGGCAAAAACCGGCGACGCAACAATCTACTTAATCCTACTACTAGGCCTACTAATGATAGGAGTTGGTGTAAAATTTGTAAGGGCTAAAGAATAAAATATAATAAGAAAAAACAAACTACCTTGCTTGGCGGGGTAGTTTTTTGTTGGGAATAATTAAAAATGGTTAAAAATTATTTTTCTTCTACATATTTTATTAATAATTTGTATTTATTATATAGGAAATGAGGCAAAGGAGGATATCATGAATTCAAATAAAAAAAATTACTGTAAAAATTATATTATAGCTAATACGATTTTATGGATTTTCTTGTTGTGTATTAATTTCATTTTGTATATATTTTTTAATAATTTACAAAATACTGACAAGATATATGCTATATTATTAATTATTATATTAATAATTGTATTAGCTTTTAAAAAATATATGGATAAAAAAATTAAAAGTTCTAAAATTTTTAAGAAAAATAAATTAATTTATGAAGAAATTATGGATTATTCTAATACTGTTCTTTTACTTTTTATATTTTTATATATAAAAATTTTGATCAATATAATTTATAAATATGAAAGTTATGGGCTTATATATAAGATTTGTGTAATTTTATCATACATTAATTCAATGATTTTTATATTATTTTTCTTTAAGTTATTTGATTTTATAAGAAAGTATATTTTATGCATATCTTACAAAGAATTAATAATATATGGTTCATGGATTTATTTAGCTGGAATAATAAGTATTAATAATTGGCAAATAATATCCTTGTTATTCGCCTTTATTTCATTATGTATTAATTATGATAACTGTAGTTCAATTTATAAATACATATTTAAAGAAACATTAATTATAAATTCAATAAGAAAGCAAGAACTAAAGGATAAATTTGCATTTATGAGAATAATACTAGCTTTTCTTAATTTATTTATTTATATATTAATCATACTAACACAAAACTCTAAAATTACTCTTGATTTATATAGGTTTTTAGCTATAGATGATATAAATAAGTTTCCAAATTTTGTAAAAATATTTTTCCTCGGTGTTGATAGAATTTTTATAATCTTAATTATTTATTGTCTTTTTGTATTCCGTTATAAAGATAAATTTAAAAATATATTAAAAAAACTAATGAATTCTGATAGTTTTTTAGATTTTCCTTTTAAGTTACTGTTTCTTAATTAATATAGAATAAAATTTTAATCTATAGTATATTTAATATAAGCTGGTAATGGTCAAAGATAAATAAAAAATTAATATAATAATTAATTCGATACTTTATAATATAATATCCAAAACCAGTATTGGATTGTATTTGAAATAAATTTAATTAGGTCTTTTATTTAGTAAAACATAGTTTTTGAGTCAGGAGAATTTAATAATGAATTTTGATAAGTTTTTAGATAAGGCAATTAAAAATAGTAAAGATGAACATATAGAATTTAAAGAAGCAAAAAATGATTTTCCTAAAGATTCATTGGAAACTATAAGTGCTTTTGCTAATACTGATGGAGGATATTTAATTTTAGGCGTTAAAGAAATTGAAGACGGCAAATTCGAAGCAGTGGGTGTTAAAAATATAGATAAAGTAAAGAGTAGAATGTATGACTTATTACTGCAACCAAAAGCTATAAATTATAATCCCATTGATTTTAATGATGTAAAAGAAATAAAATATAAAAATAAGGATATAGATTTATTGATAGTTCCTATACCTAAGATGAGTTATTCTGAAATGCCAATATTTTTAAAAGATAATGATAGATATACTTATAGAAGAATTGGAAGAGATGATTATTTATGTGATAGAAAGACTATAGAGATGATGATAAGAGACTCTCTCGAAATATCTTTTGATAGCAAAATTATAAGAGGCTATTCTATAAATGATTTTGATATTGATACTATTAATGAATATAGGTATAAGTTTGAGAAAGGAAAACCTGAACATCCTTTTAATAAACTAAGCAATATCGACTTTCTCATTAAAATTAATGCTTTAAGACAATCAAGACAGAATAGTGATATTGAACCTACAGTAGCAGGTCTATTAGTTTTTGGAAAGCATACATCTATTAAAGAATATTTACCTCACTATAATGTTGAATATATTAGTAAAAAAGGTAATAACAAGAATTACGGTTTTATTGACAGATTGATATATGATGGAACATGGGGAGAGGATAATTTATATAATTTTTTTAATAAAACGGCAGACAAATTGTATATTACTGTAAACGAATCTTCAGAGATATTGTCTGATTCTATAACTAGAAAATCATCTTCTAAATTTAAAATTGCAATTAGAGAGGCTTTAGTAAACTCTATAATACATTGTGATTATCAAGTTGATTTAGGGATAGTTATAACTAGATATTCAGATAATATAACATTTAAGAATGGTGGCTCTCTTAGAATAAGTAAACTTGATTTTTTCAAAGGGGAGCATTCTAAACCTAGAAATTATTATATACAGGAAATATTTAGATTGGTAAATTTATGTGAAAAGGCTGGATCTGGGGTGCCTAAAATAATGGAAGCTGTAGAATATAATAAATATAGATATGCATCTTTAATTACTGAAATTGATAAGTTTGAATTTACTCTTTGGGATACTTCCATTATTGATAGCTTTGATATAAAAAATGAAATAGAAAGGAATATACTTGAATTCATTTTAGCACACAAAACAGCTACAGTTAATGAAATTGTAAATAATTTAAATATTCATAGAAATACATCTTATAAATATTTGAATGGACTCAAAGATAAGGGGATATTATATCAATCCAAAATAGGAAATAAATATGTGTACATGATAAATATTAATAAGGATTTTGCTAAATATAGTGTTATTGAAGTCATGTATTCTATGATTGATGTATTAAAAAATCATATGTAATTATATAACTTTTATTAGATTAATAAATTTATAGTAAAATTATATAATTAGATTAGCTTTATGTTTTTAAAAATAATTAATGTTAATACAAATGTGAAGATATATTATAACAATTAGCTATTTTAAAATTTAAATAAAGATTGATATATCAATATTTATTTATTAATTAAATATTGAAAATAAAATTAATGTTAATACAAATGTGAAGACAGATGTGAAGACATATAATTATGATTGTTTGCTCAACAAATTAATAGAACATTAATATTTCAATGTTTTATCAAAAATAACTGTATCTAGATGTGAATTAAAATGAAATCTGTGTGAAGATAGATGTGAAGTAATAATGGGATATATATTTACTTAAAAGTGCCAATAAATCTGTAAAACTCAACAATATCATAAATTGTATCTGATTCTAATTATTTTAAAAGAAGATTATTGTGAAGATAGATGTGATGGTATTTATAAGTCAAGTTAGAAAAAACTTATGTATTTATTTATGAACTAAGATAGATAATTTGATAAAATAATAGTTATTTTATTTTTTTAGTGAAAATAAGATATTTAAATATAAATTTACCCTAGATTTATTAGGGATAAATTTATATTTATAAAATACCTACAAGCCAAATATAAACCTACAAATCCCAAGTATTAATAAATGCACCGGATAGAACAAATAATTGAACCATTTATTTTGCTTTCCTTTTTCTCCGTTGTAAAAATTAATGGTTGCAAAGCCCAAAATTGCATAAACTTCTTTTATTATTACAAGATATGACAATAAACTTCCGACAAGTCTTTTGTCGTAGAAAAGGTAGAGTATAAAAATTATTATTATGGAATAATAATCGTAGTCAAATGATAGGAGAGTTGCTGATATTGCGCTTATTGCAACGATTAGTATTGAAAGAAAAAGCCAAAGGTATTTGTTTTTGATTTTTTCTTTTAATTTGTCAACAACTATCAAGGTCAAAAGTCCAAGGGCGAGCGCCCACATTATGTTTTGTGACCTGTTGTTTATAAAAACTTTTGATTGGAACATATCGTAAGGTATTTCTGAAATTACGGCGAAAATCAATAGATTTCTTAGATATTTGAATCTTGATTTTGTTTTGTAAAAGCCTTCTACAATCATAAAGGCAAAAATCGGAAAGGCAATCCTGCCCAGTATATCAAAAATCATTGATATTGTAACTAGTGGTTGTTGGTAATTTAGTTTTGGTGTAATGATTGACTTGTTAAAATGGTCGATAAACATTGAAATAAAGGCAATATATTTCATCTGGGCACCGTTTAATTGGAAATTTTTCTGTATTTGTTTAAATTTTTCCATTTTCTATTCCTCTCTATTTTTAAATTGTATATTTTTATAATTAAGTTTTTTATATTATACTATATTTTTTCTTGAAAATAAATATAGTATTTTTTATTGCTTATGTTGAAGATTCAAATATATAAACTTGTGATTTGTAATGGAAAATATAAATATTAATTATCAAAGTCTTAAATTAAAATTTCAAAAAAGGGATTAATTTGCACTTAAAGCTAATAAAAAAGATTTTAAAAGAAAGAATAAATTGTAATATAAATTTAATTCAAGAGCTATCTCTATTCATTATATTCGATTGAGATGGGTAATAGTTAGTTTTGTTTTTTAGAATATTAAGTAATTATAAAATCCCTATTAGATTTAATAAAAAATGGAAAAAAATAAGCTGCTACAAAATAAAAATATTTTGTAACAGCTTTTATTTTTATATTAGATAAATAATCCTGCGCATACTACAGATACTACTGTAATAAGTTTTACTAGGATATTAAGTGATGGGCCGGATGTATCTTTGAATGGATCTCCTACTGTATCGCCTACTACTGCAGCGTGGTGGGCTGGTGAGTTTTTGCCTCCTTCTGCTCCAGTTTCTATAAATTTCTTTGCATTATCCCAAGCTCCACCTGCGTTTGACATAAATATTGCCATTAAAACGCCTGTTACTAGGGCTCCTGCTAATAGTCCTCCTAGGGTTTCTGGTCCAAATGCTTTTCCTATAAATAATGGTACTACGATTGCTAGTGCTCCTGGTATTACCATTTCTTTTAGGGATGCTCTTGTTGAGATGTCTACGCATGATGCGTAATCTGGATTTTCTGTTCCTTCTAGGATACCTGGTTTTTCTCTAAATTGTTTTCTTACTTCGTTAATCATTTCTGTTGCAGCTTTTCCTACTGAATTCATTGTCAAAGCTGAGAATAAAAATGGTAACATTCCACCTACGAACATTCCTGCTACTACTTTTGAATCAAGTAATGAAAGGTTGTCAAGGTTTAGTGTGTCGGTGTAGGTTACAAATAGTGAAAGTGCTGTTAAAGCTGCTGATCCTATTGCAAATCCTTTACCGATTGCTGCTGTTGTGTTTCCTACTGAATCAAGGCTATCTGTGATTTCACGAACTGATTCGTCAAGTCCACTCATTTCTGCAATTCCACCGGCATTGTCTGAGATTGGACCGTAAGCGTCAACTGTTACTGTTGTTGCTGTGATTGATAACATTCCTACTGCTGCAAGGGCAATTCCGTACATTTGCATTGTGTGGAATGAAACTAAAATTCCTATTGCTATAAGAATGATTGGTCCTACTGTTGAAAGCATACCACTTGATAATCCTGCGATTATATTTGTAGCTGCTCCTGTTTGACTTTCTTCTGCTATTCTTTTTACTTGGCTATATTTTTCAGATGTAAATACTTCTGATAAAAATCCGATTGCAATTCCTACAAGTATTCCCACAATTATACAAATTGCTGCTTTCATATTTCCAAAAAATATTGGTGAAAGGATAAATGATGCTACAAGAACAATTGCTCCTGATAGATAAATTGTCATCATTAGGGCAGATTGTGGGGATTTTTGTTTCTTTCTTAGGAATAAGAATGCTGCAAGAACTGATGCAAGTATTCCTATTGATGAAAGTACAAGTGGAAATCTAATTCCGGCATCTCCAAAGATTGAAAAACCTAAAACCATTGATGAAAGGATTGCTCCCGCATAAGATTCAAAAAGGTCAGCTCCCATTCCTGCAACGTCTCCTACATTATCTCCTACGTTATCGGCGATAACTGCTGGGTTTCTTGGGTCATCTTCTGGAATTCCTTTTTCAACTTTTCCTACAAGGTCAGCTCCAACGTCTGCAGCTTTTGTGTAGATTCCTCCACCAACTCTTGCGAAAAGTGCAACTGAACTTGCTCCAAAAGAATATCCCATAAGGATTGTTGGGTCTCTAAAGATCAAATAAACAATTCCAACTCCCAAAAGTCCAAATCCTGTTACTGCAAATCCCATAACAGATCCACCAGCAAAGGCAACTTTAAGGGCAGATGGAAGTCCACTTTCCATAGCTTCGTTTGTACATCTAGCATTTGAGGCTGTAGAAATTCTCATACCTACATAACCTGCTGCCATTGATAATAAAGAGCCAAGGATATAACAAATCATGGTATTAATGTTAATAAAAATTGCTATAAGAATTGAAACAATAATTACAAAGATAACAACGTATTTATACTCACGAGATATAAATGCCATAGCTCCTTCTTTAATATTTCCTGATATAGTTCTCATTCTATCGTTTCCTTCGCTAACTGGAAGTATATTTGTTTTAATTTGAAGTCCCATAAAACAAATAGCGATAACTGCCACTATAACAGGTAGTAAATCAGATAACATAAATTCCTCCTATTATTAAATTTTACTCTTACTATTATATAACATAATATTGATATAAACAATCACTTTTGATAGAAACTTGGAAAAAAAAGTAGAAAATTCTTGAGATTTATGAAAAAATTTGAAAATTTATGGGAAAATTAGAACTTCAGCAATAAAATAAAGAAAATCCAAACCCATCTAGATCAGATAAACAACCGCCCGTTTCGGTTGTTTATCCCGATTTATCGTCAAGAGGGAGGCGGAGAGATCTCATTAATTAAAAAAATCTAGGATAAAAGTGTGTATATAAAGAAAAAAATAAGAAAAGTCCTTGCGAAAGATAAATTTATATAAAAAAGGATATTTCAAAATACTTTATACTTTGAAATATCCTTTTTAAATTTAAGATTTTGCATGATTTAAATTTCCTTGGCATACTTGCCAGGCTGGAATTTCCATTTTTAATTCGAATTGTCCTATCAAAAATGATGAGATAATTGTTGTCAAAAATGAATATATTAGGTGGTTCATTGGGATGTATATTAAAGAAAGGGCAAGAACTACGTAATCTGTAAACAAGTAGGCTCTTGATATTGGCCAGTTTGTTTTCTTGGAAATTGTCATTGCCAAGGCGTCATCGCCTCCTGCACATCCGCCTGCTGTAACTGCTATTCCACAGCCACATCCTATAAATATTCCACCAAATATTGCTGCCATTAATGGCATATCGTAAAGACTTGGAATTATTGGTCCAATAAAATCAAAAATCCAATAAAATACTGCAAACATTATTGTTGCTACAATTGATTTTTTTAAAAATATTCTTCCAAGCATTGAAAAGCCTAAAAGATAGCATAAGCCATCCAAAATTGGTGTGGTGTAGGCAAGATTCATATTTAAGGCTTTTTTCAAAAATAAGCCAAGTCCCAAAACTCCTCCTTCGGTTATTTGTGCTTGTTCGTGGACATTTATAACTCCAAACGCCATAACTAAACAACCAAGGGAAATAATCAAAAATTCTTTTTTCGTAACTTCTAAACTTCTCAGAAATTTTCTGAGCATAAATTTTCACTCCTAATCTGGCGATTAGCAAAACAAAAAAGACTGCTGTCTTAGTAATAACTAATCGCGCAATCTTCGGCTGGTGTTGATGCTTTTTTGTTTAGATTATTTTTTCTTGTAAAAACTCTGAGCTTATAGAAGAATTTAAGGTCAAATAAATCCCACATCAGGCACTTATTTGGCATGGTTCAACTCCCACGAATCAGATAAAAACTACCGACAAAAAATCGGCAACCACCGTTTTACAACAGTTCTTCGTATATTATAATACCTTCTTTTGTTGATTTGTAAAGTTTTAGGGTTTTTGCTTAGAATTAAAATAAAATAATAAACAAAATGATATAATAAAGATGTTATCGTACCCAAACTGGTAACAGTTGGGAGGTGAAGTTATGGAAAAATTCGACTCTATGATTATATCTATCGTAGCTGGTATAATAGCAAATTATATCAGCAGGCGGCTAGATAGGTATATTAAAAACGATAATTAGCACATAAAAAGACAGGAGCCGTCACTCCTGTCTTTTTGTTTGGTCATGGTATATTCGACTCCATGTTTAATATTATTTTACATCCTTTTATTTTATTTTCAATATGTTTTCATTATATATTTGAAAATCTGATTTATTTAATTTGATTTTTCACTATTACATTAAATCATTTAAAAAATATTTTACGCCCAATTTCCATCAACAAAGACATCAAATTCTTCCCCGTCTTTGTAGGCTTTTATGTTTAAATCTTTTGCTCCTACCATAAAATCTTCGTGGATTAGTGAATCATTTAATCCTATTTTGTGAAGGTCCTTGTCTTCAACTTCTGTTCCGCTTTTTACAGTTGTTGGGTAGGCTTTTCCAAGGGCGAAGTGGCATGATGCGTTTTCGTCAAATAAGGTGTTAAAAAATAAAATATTTGATTTTGAAATTGGAGATTCGTATGGAACTAGGGCAATTTCTCCTAAATATTTTGCGTTTTCGTCTGATTCTAGCATTTCTTTTAATGTATCGTAGCCTTCTTCCGCTTTAAAATCTACAACTTTTCCATTTTCAAATGTAAATTCAAAATTGTTTATAATAACTCCGTTATAAACAAGGGGTTTTACTGCAACTAGCCTTCCGTCAACTCCGTCATATTGTGGGGAAGTGAAAACTTCTTCTGTTGGGATATTTGGCAAAAATAAATCGCCTTTTTCGTTTTTTGATGATGCTGACATCCAAATGTGATTTTTTGGCAATTTTACTCTCAAATCTGTTCCGTTTTTTGATGTATAATGAACTTCATCAAATTGATGAGAATTTAAAAATTCTGCCTTTTCATTTAAAAGCCCAACATGGTCATTCCAATTTTTCTTTGTTTTTTCCCAGTCTTCATCAACACGGCTGACGTCAAAAATAACTTCCCATAATTTATCAACAGCCTTTTCTTCGGAAAGGTCTGGGAAAATTTTCTTTGCCCATTTTTTTGTTGGATAGGCAATAACAAGCCATGAAACCATATCATTCATGGTATATTTTACAAAATCTTTTAATTTCAAAGAATTTTCTCTAACAGCCTCAGCTATCTTTTTTTGGTCCAAATCTTTTAATAAATCTGGGTCATCGCCAATTATTGAAATCCTATTTGACCTGTGTTTTTCAAGTTGGTAGATATTTTTTTCAATAATATAATCAGGAACTTCGTTTAAAGTTTCTTGGGTCTCATAGGTATATTTTAATTTTGTAAGCTCTTCATCTTTCCAATTAATGCTTACAAGTCTTGCACCTTTTTCGTAGGCATATTTTGCAATAAGTCTTGCAAGAGTAGGATCTTCCAAGGAAGAATTTATTAAAACATCTTCATTTTTTTGCACATTTACACCAAATTCAACTGCAAGTTTGGCATAATTTTCTAATTTATTTTTGTTTACTGTCATATTTCCCTCCGTTTTTTTCATTATACTATATTGTGATGGTATAATAAAATTTAGAAATGGAGGGAAAAATGCTAAAAAGAAATGAAGTTGATATAAAAGAAACATGGAAATTGGAAGATTTATTTGAAAATGATGAAAAATTTTATGAAGAACTTGATAAAACAGTCAAAAAAAGTGAAAATTTCAAAAAAACTTATAGTCAAATAGATTCTTCTGATAAATTATATAAGGCCCTAAAAGATTTGTCAGAAATTTATGGAGCCATGCACAGGTTGGGATCTTTTGCAGCGATTTCTACAGAAGTTGATGCCAATGACCCACATCCACAAAAAAGATATGCAAATTTTGGTTCAAAAGCAAGTGGAATTTATGCAAATTTAGCTTTTTTTGATGGGCTTTTGACAAAAATTGATGAAAAAATCATAAATGAAGTTAGGGAAAATCACAAAGATTATGATTATTTTCTAAAAAGAGCCTTGGACAAAAAAGACCATATTTTGGATGAGACGGCTGAGGAAGTTATTTCAAAATTATCTCCAACTTTTGACGCACCATACGGCGAATATGCTTCTTTGCGTTATGGGGATATAAAAGTTGATGATATAAAAATTGACGGAAAAAATATTCCTCTAAATCACAACACTTTTGAAGAATATTACGAAACTGATAAAGATACAAAAATTAGAAGAGAAGCTTTCAAAAATTATCACGAGGCACTTGGTAACTACGAATCAGGAAATGGGGCAATTTATAATACCCACATAAATAATGAAAAAATCCTTGCAAATTTAAGAGGATATGATTCAGTAATCGATATGCTTTTGGATTATCAAGATATTCCAAGAGAAATTTATGACAATCACATTGATACAATTATGGAAAAACTTCCACAACACATGAGAAAATATGCAAATATTTTGAAAAAAGTTTACAAACTTGATGAGATGACTTATGCCGATTTGAAACTTTCAATTGATTCTGGTTTTTCAAAAGAAATTGAAATCGAAGAGGCGAGAGATTATATAATCGATGGGCTTAAAGTTTTGGGAGAGGATTATGTAGAAATGCTCAAAAAAGCCTTTAGCGATAGGTGGATTGACTATGCACAAAATGAGGGAAAAAGAACCGGAGCATTTTGTGATACACCTTATGGATCTCATTCATATATAATGACAACCTACAACAAGGATATGAGCCAAGTTATGACCCTTGCTCACGAATTGGGACATGCTGGACATTTTGAAAATACAAATAAAAACCAAGATGCAATAAATACAGACGTTTCAATGTATTTTGTAGAAAGTCCATCAACAGCAAATGAAATAACTATGGAAAGATATTTACTAAAAAATGCCAAGGATGATAGGGAAAAATTGTGGGTTTTGGATACAATGATTTCAAAAACCTACTACCATAATTTCGTAACCCATTTTCTAGAGGCAGCTTTCCAAAGAGAAGTTTATGAAAGAATAGACAAGGGAGAAAGCCTTACAGCAGGAGATTTCAAAGAAATTTTTAACAAAAAATTAAAAGAATTTTGGGGAGAAGATGTAAAACTTGTAGAAGGATCCGATTTGACTTGGATGCGCCAACCACATTATTACATGGGACTTTATCCATACACCTATTCAGCAGGACTTACAATAGGAACAAAAGTTTCCGACAAAATAATAAACGGAAACGAAGAAGATATTAAAAATTGGAGAGAAGTTTTAAACCTAGGCTCAACCCTAAGCCCAATGGATCTTGCAAAAAAAGCTGGAGTAGATATGACAAATACAAAAGCCTTAGAAGAAACCATAGAATTTATAGGAGAAATAATCGACCAAATAAATGAGCTTTGTGAGAAGCTTGGTCTTTATGAATAAAATAATTTAAAAATAAAAAATATTATAAAACAAAGGAAGGAGTTAATTCTTCCTTTTTTGATTTTTTTGGGTAGAAATAGAGTAAGAAAAAATTGGAGGGGAATTATGGAAAATAAAGACATAAATGATGTTTTAAATGATAGGTTAATAAATTTTTCAGATACTAAGCTTGATAAGAAAAATCCTTATAAAAAAATAAAATTAAAAGAAGTCTTTGATAATTTTTTTGAAAGTTTAGAAAAAAATGATTCGGATTTTTCTTGGGTAGATAAATTAAATGGTATAGATAAAAAGAAAAATGCTGAAGATAAGGATAAAATTGCTAATATCCATTACGGATTACCTTCTCATGTTCATGGAAATTACAAAGATGGCTCTATATATTTATGTTTATTTAATCCAAATGTTATAGGTATAACGGATAATAATTTGATTTATAAAAGTGAATCTTCAAAAAAGGAAAGTGCTAAAATATGCAGCTTAGAAGATTATTATACAAAACCACCACTATTAGAAGATAAAAAAGACCCTATAGATGATGAATTTTGGAGAATTATCAATTCTTATAAAGAGTGGAAAAATGATGATAAAAAAAGAAAAATTAATATAGAAAAACTTAAAAACTTAATAATAAGTAATGAATCTACATTAACAAAAGAATTGAAAAACCCTGGATTAGGGACATACTATATTGATAATTATTTTGATAAATTAATTGATAAGACAGTTAAAAGTAAATTAGAATATACAGATAAAATTGTAAATATGGAATTATGTCCATTTAGATCTAAAAACGCTAGCACAATAAGTGATGATATTCTAAAATCAGAAGTAAGCTTATTTGCTTGTTATATAATATGGTACAGAATAGGAAAATATAAAAAGAATGAAGATTCTAATAAACCGATTTTTATATTTAGAAGCTATAGTAAATGGGAAAAAAGATTGATAGAATCTTTATATGAATTAAATAATAAAAAGATAAAAAAAGAAATTATTAAAGAATATATTACATCAATTAGAAATGAATTTTTCTATCATTTCCCAAATCAAAGTGGAATGATAAGTTCAAAAAATTTAAGAAAATTTGTGAGTGAAGAAGAATTTGATCATATAAGGAAAAATATAAAAAAGTCTGAAAATAAGTAAAATTTAAGGATTCAGCAATTAAATAAAACAGCTATTACCCATCCTGACCGAAGCGGAGGGATCTCTTTGGATTGGTACGCATAGAGAAATATTTCTCACTTGATGGGTTTTTATTTCTTCCTTATTGTTAATTTTAAATTCCTATTATTTTTGGGTAAAAATATTCATATATAGAAACAGAAAGGAATTTTATGAAATATTTATCTAAAAGATTTACTGGAAATTATGGGATAATTAAATTTGTTTTTTTGTTATTATTGACTTTGTTTGGAGCTTTGCCTGCAAGTTATAGTATTTTGATTAGGGGCGTGGACAAGTCTTTGCTTTATATTATGACTGGGGCTTATCTTCTTGTGGCTTTTTTATTTTTTCTTATTTTTTATAGGAAATTTAAATTGTCAGGGGGATTTTTTGCAAATTTAAAAGTGATTTTGATTTCTCTTGTGGCAATTTATACTTTGTCTTTTTTGATTGAATTAGCTTTTGGGGAAAATATTTCAAATCCTCAAAATCAAGAGGCGATTGAGTCTATGCTTAGAAGAAATTTTTCTCCGGCTCTTCTTGCTCATATAGTTTTTTTGGGACCTCTTGTTGAAGAATATACTTTTAGGGAATATCTTCCTGGTGTTTTTAGAAATATTTTCAAAAGACGTGATCAGGATTTTAAGGATTTTTTCGCTCTTATTTTGGCGAATGTTTGTTTTTCTCTTGCTCATCTTCCAACTGATATTTATAGTTTTTTGGTATATTTTTCAATAGGCTTTGTCCTTGTTATGGTAAGATTTTTGACAAATAATTTGAAGTTATCGGCTTTTGTTCATATTTGTTGGAATTTATTGTCAAGTGTGATTTTATATTATGCAATTTAATTTTTAAAATATTAAATAAAAAAGGGCTGTTGCAAGATTAAATGTTTTTTAATTCTGCAACAGTCCTTTTTTTGTAAATTTTTATTTATTATTTTCTTGTGGATTTTCTTGTTTTTATTCTTCGATATTATTTTTTTTGAAACCAGAAGAAAAGTCATAAGCGCCACGTTTGATTATTATGTCATCATTTTTTGCTTTTGTATTTTTGTCTTTGTCTTTGTCTTCTTTTTCCTTTGTGGATTTATTTTTTACTTCTTTTTTATTTTCTTTTTGTTTTGCATCTTTTGCTAAATCAGATTTTTCAGAAATTTCTTCTTCTTTTATATTTTCATTTGTTTTTTCGCATTTAACTTCTTCTTTTAATTCTTCGCTTGGTTTTGTTTGGTTTTGTTCGTCATTTTCTAAAGAATTTTCAGGTGTATTTTTTGCGTCTGTATTTAAATCTGAAAGATTATCATATTCTTTATTTTTAATTGCTAGGGCAAAGGATACTATTGAAACAACAAATAAAATTATTGCCAAAATTACCAAAAATTTAGCAAATTTTGCTTTTTGTGGGTCAAAATCAGTGGCTAAATTTTGTAAAGCTTGACTAATATTTGCAAAACTTCCCTCGATTGCTCCCAAGTCTGGATTTGAAAAATTAATTGCCATAATATTTGCTTTAACTACTTTAACAAATTCCATCAATGGAGAAATTGTAATAAAAGATATTAATAAAACCAATGTTCCAGCAGCTGAGAAAATATATTTTTTAATTTGTTCTTTAAAAATAAAAATTCCAGCAATTAACAAAACTAGATTTACAAAAAATAAAAATTTGATAAATCCTATGTATTGAATGATATTTTTGAATTTTCCAAGATATTCAAAAATAGCAAATTCCATTTGGCTTAAAAAATCTTCAATATTGCCTGCGCCGTTTTTAATGGATTCGTAAATGTCTGAAAATGATTTCATCTTTGCCAAAATCATTCCCAAATAAAGTACCAATAATGAATTAGTAATAATTTGTCCAATATAGACAGCAAGTTTTCCCTGTTTTTTTGTCATAACTTCCTCCTTAATAATAAAAATATAACGGGAAAATATCCACATAATTTATACAAAATATTATATCATATTTCAATAAAATTTTCTGGATTTTTTATCTTGTAATTTATTGAAAGAAAATCTTGCATAAAACAATCAAATAATCATATAAAATAAATATTGGAATTTAAAAGAAAAATGAGGTAAAATAAATTTCGGAAAATTTAAAATAATTTTGAAAAATTTTAAATTGTTTGAAATGAGCGATTTTAAAATAATTTTCAAAGCTTAAATAATTCTATAATAATTGTGAATATTTATATTGATATTTGCAAGAATTTTCTATATAATAGTAATGAGTGAAATTATTACAAATTAACGTGATAATATTTAAAAGTTAGGAGATCTTATGAAAATTGCATCGATGGAATACAAAAATGGGATTTCTAACTTGCTCAACTCTAAATTTGATGAGAATGAAGTTGTTGTAAAAAAATATGAGAATTTTGAAGACATTATTCTTGAAGATGATTTGTCGGAATTTGATTTAATTTTAGTGGATATGACTCATACTAGGTGTATTGAGCTTATCCAGTACATAAAACAAACTACAAATATTCCGGTAATCTATCTTACAGATAGGTACAAAAAAAGTCCCTATGAGGCAAAAATTGACGACAAGGATTTTGTAATTCATTCTTATTCAAGAGATGAATTTATAAAATATACTTTGAAAAAGGTCGAAGAAATTAACAATTCCAAAATTATTTCTTTTGGTTTTTGTTCAATTGAAGTGGACAATGGGATTTTTAGGATAGGAAATGAAATTTTAGATCTTACAAAATCTGAAATTAGTCTTTGTACAATTCTAATAAAAAATATGAACAGACCAGTTTCAAAAGAAATTATTGTAAAAGAAATGTCTAAAATGGGAATTGAAACAACAGACAGATCAGTTAGAGAGCATGTTAGAAAAATCAGAAAAGAATTTAAAAAAGCAAAACTTGAACCAATTAAAACAGTAAGAGGACAAGGATACGAATGGATTTTAGAATCTTGTGAAATAGGAAATTAGCCCCATTTATACAATGATTTTTATAATATAGAATATGAATAATTTAAATAGCCAAAATCTAACTAGCGGGAGAGGTATAAAAATTTTAAAATTGGAAAATTTAAATTTTGAAATTTTTATACTTTGTTAGATGGGTTATTTTTTTGAAAAAATTTAGAGATTTTCAAATGCATATAAAAAAATAAAATTGATATTGATTATCTTGTGTCACAAATTATTTTGTGATATTATATAAATATCTTCAGGGTGAGGTTAGATTCCTAACCGGCAGTTAAAGTCTGCGAGTTTTTTACTGAATGGGCGAAATTCCCATACCGACAGTTATAGTCTGGATGAGAGAAGATATTCTTTTTTATGAGAAATTATTTAAGCCCTGAAAGGGCATTTTTTTATGCCAAATTTTAGGAGGATTTTATGAGTCATGATCAAAAAAAATTAAGAAATTTAGTTAAAGTTGGAATACTTTCAGCTATGAGTTTCATACTTATGTTTATTCAATTTCCAATTCCAGTTGCACCACCTTTTATGAAAGTTGACCTTGCAGATGTGCCAGCTCTTATCGGTGGATTTTCGATGGGGCCTTTGTATGGAGTCTTAATTCAACTTATCAAAAATATTTTGAATTTGAGCAAAACAAGCACAGGTGGAGTTGGAGAAATTTCCAATTTTATAGTTGGAGGACTTTTTGTATTTGTATCAGCAAGTATATATAAAAGGAAAAAAACCAAAAAAAATGCAACTATAGCTATGATTTGCGGAATGTTAATTATGACACTTGCAGCAACCTTATCAAATGCCTTTGTAATTTTTCCACTTTATGGAAAAGCAATGGGAGTAGAAATGAGCGCCTTTGTAGCTATGGCACACAAAACAAATACTTTAGTAAATTCTTATTTTACTATGATGCTTTTCGCGATTGTTCCATTTAATTTGATAAAAGGTTCAATAGAAATTTTGGTAACAAAATTATTATACAAACACGTTTCAGGAATTTTGCACGATAGAAAATAAGTATTTTAAATTTAAAAAACAGACTTTGTGGTCTGTTTTTTTGATTTTTTTGAAAGCTGAAATTTATTATTTTATAAATTTAATAAAAGAGATCTCTATTATTATTTTTGGAGATAGATAGAATTTTATTTTTACCTTAAAAATCATTGGAATTTTTTTATTTTAGACTATAATATATCTTACAAAAAGCTTCAAATTAAACTTTTGTAGTATAATAGATTAGAAGGAGTTTTTATGAGAATTAATTCTTTAAAGGAAATGGAAGATTTTGCTTTTGATTTTTCTAAAAAATTGAAAAAGGGCCAAGTTGTAAATTTGATTGGAGAAATGGGTAGTGGCAAAACTACTTTTACTTCTTTTGTTTGCAAATATTTTGGGATTTCTAATACTTCATCTCCAACTTTTGCTATCGTAAATATTTATAATGGAGAAAAGCAAGGGGAAGATTTTCCGATTTATCATCTAGACCTTTACAGGTTTGAAAGTCCTGATGAAATTTTAGATATAGATTTTGAAAATTATTTTTACCCAGAGGATGCTGTAACATTTTTGGAATGGGCAGAAAAGGCAGAAGGCTATCTTCCAGATGATATGATTGAAGTTAATATAGAAAAAATTGATGAAAACGCTAGGGAAATTAGCGTGAAATTTATAGATTAGGAGATTTTAATGAGAGTTTTAGGAATTGATACATCAACTATGATTTCTACTGTAACTGTTGTAGAAGATGAAAAAATCATTGGGGATTTTAATGTAAATCAAGAAAAAACTCATTCGGAATCGCTTGTGCCAATGATTGAAACTTTATTAAATCTATTGGGACTAAAGCTTTCTGATATTGATATTTTTGCCATTAGCCAAGGACCGGGATCTTTTACGGGTTTAAGAATTGGAATGACAATTGCAAAGACTTTTGCCCAAGTTGGAAATAAAAAATTGATTCCAGTTTCAACTTTAAAGGCCCTTGCCTTAAATTCTTCTTCGAATTCTTTTAAGGCTTCTATGCTTGATGCAAGGGGAAAAAGAATTTATGGGGCAATGTATGATGAAAATATGAATGAAATTGTTAAGGAAGATTTATATAATATAGATGATTTTTCGAAACTTTGTAATGAAAAAAATGTAGATTTTGATTTGGTTTCAGAAGTTAGCGAAAAATATAAGGACAAATTTCCTATGGCAAGAATTTTGGATTTTTCTTATAATTCTTGTATTGGAAAAAATTTGTGTAAGCTTGCTCTTTTGAAAAAAAATGAGGACTATGATCTTTATAAGCTTGTGCCAAATTATTTGAGAAAATCGCAAGCGGAAAGGGATAGAGAAAAGAAAAATGATTAGGACAATGACTGTAGGAGATACGGATAAGGTTTATAAAATCGAATCTAGTGCTTTTTATAGACCCATGCCTAAAAAAGATCTTATAAATGATATTGAAAAAAATAAGCACAAAGAGTGTTTTGTATATGAAAAAAATGGAGAAACTCTAGGCTTTTATATAATTTCAAAAATTTTGGATGAAATTGAAATTTATACAATAGCAGTTGATGAATTGTATCGTGGGCAAAATATCGGTTCATTTATGCTTGAACACATGATAAATTTTGCAAAGAGTTTAAAAGTTTCAAAAATTTGGCTAGAAGTTTCTACAAAAAATTTTCCAGCTATAAATCTTTACCAAAAATTTGGTTTTGAAAAAATTAGACTTAGGGAAAATTATTATGCCATAGTTCACGAAGATGCTTATATAATGTTAAAGGAATTGGATTAGATGAAAGATTTTTATACAATGGGAATTGAAACTTCTTGTGACGATTCTTCAGTTGCTATTTTGAAAAACGACAGGGAAGTTTTAATAAATTTAATATCATCACAAATTGATATACATAAAATATTTGGAGGAGTTGTGCCAGAAATCGCATCAAGAAAACATCTTGAGGCAATCAATCCTTTGATTGAAAAGGCGCTTTTGGATACAAATTTATCTTATAGCGATATTGATTTGATTTCTGTTACCAAAGGTCCTGGACTTATTGGCTCACTTTTGGTAGGAATTTCTGCTGCCAAGGCCCTTTCTTTGTCAGCAAATATTCCAATGATTGGAACAAATCACATGCAAGGCCATATTTGTGCAAATTATTTGTCAAATAAAGACCTAGAGCCACCATTTATTTCTTTGGTTGTAAGTGGAGGTCATACTTATCTTGTAAAAGTAAAGGCTTATACAGATTATGAAATAATTGGAACAACAAGAGATGATGCTGCTGGCGAATCTTACGATAAAATTGCAAGATCAATCGGACTTGGCTATCCAGGTGGACCAAAAATTGATAAACTTTCCAAAGAAGGAAGAAAGGATGCCATAGATTTTCCAAGAATTATGCTTGAAAAAGATTCTTACGATTTTTCATTTTCAGGACTTAAAACTTCAGTTTTAAATTATATGAACCACCAAAACCAAAAAAATTTAGAAATAAACAAGGCAGATTTGGCAGCAAGTTTTCAAGAAGCCGTTGTAGATGTTTTGGTAGAAAAATCTATGCGATTGATAGATGAAACAGGATTAAATACATTTGCAGTATCAGGAGGAGTTGCTGCAAATTCAAGATTAAAATCAAGATTAAAAGAAGAATGCGAAAAAAGGGGAGTCAAATTTTATTATCCAGATATAATTTTGTGCACAGATAATGCGGCCATGATTGCTATGGCAGGATATTTAAATTACAAAGCTGGAGCAAGGTCTGATAATTATTTGAAAGTGTATCCAAATTTAGGACTTTAATTTGATATAATAGACTTATGAGTAGAGAAATTACAAAATTAAAAATATACAATACAAAAAATAAAATAGCATACTTTCTTTACTTTTTGTCTGCAATTTGCGTTTTCGCTTTTGGCATATATTATAAAGAAGGTTTTGAAATAGCTGGTGGAATATTTTTGCTTTTAAGAGGAATATATTTAATAAAAACCAACAACAAAAGCACAGCTTCTATTTTGAGAAATGAAAAAAAAGGACTTTACTTTAAACTTTTGATGATAATGGCTTTTTCATTAATAAATCCAATAGGCATTCTTCCCTTTTTATACGAAATAAAAAAAAGAGATTGGGTTATAAATGGAGGACTTGATGAAGAAAAAAAGTAAAATAAGTATTTTATTTTTGGCGATTATTATTTTATTTTCATCATGCGCTCAAAGGAGAATAAACTATCTAGAAAAAAGAAAAGATAGTTTGATTTCAGAAAAAAAGCCAAAAGAGAAGAAAATAATAAAAATAAACCCAGATAAAATTGATGAATTTAAATCAATAGAAGCCTATATGGCTTGGTACAAAAAATTAGATGGACCATGCAAACTAGTTTTTGAAGATAAGGTAGAAAAAAAAGAATTAAGCCAAGAAGAAATGGTAGAAGATTTCAATTATCTTTTCAATGAAATTAGAGATAATTATCCATTTTTTGGAGTTTTGAAAAGGCAATACGGAGTTGACTTTTTGGCAAATTATTCAAAATATTTAAGCGAAATAAAATTTTGCAAAAACGACCAAGAATTTACAAACACCATGCAAAAAATAATGGAAGATTTGCACAATGACCACGCAACAATTGCACAAAAAGATTACGTAGAAGAAACCTTAGAATATTATTCACATTTTTGGACAGATCCGTCAATGTATTATGAATTTTTAACACTGAACAAAGAAAGCGTTAGAGATAGATACGGAGTTGATGGAGTCCAATCAAACAAAGCTGATAGGAAAAAAATCAGGAGAAGAACCCAATACACAGAAAATTCCGGCGAAAATATGGAAGTAAAAATGCTAGCACCAAGTTTGGGACTAATAAAAATAAAAGAAATGCTAGCAGAATATGAACTTTCAGAAGATATGAAAAAATTAGACAAATTTTTAGAAGAAAATCAAGATTTAAAAACAATAATAATAGACATCAGAGAAAATTCCGGTGGAAATATAGAATATTGGCAAGAATATCTTTTGCCAAGACTCATAGACAAAAAAATTTCCGTAAACAACCACATGTTTTTTAAAGATGGAATGAGAACAAAACTATTATTAGAAAGTGAAGAGCTTGGATTTGAAGATATTTCAAATGTAAATATAGAAAAAATGGATCTTGAACACAAAGAAGATTTAAAAGATTTTTCATATTATAGCAAAGATAAAATAGAAATCACTCCAATGAAAAAAAATAAATTTAAAGGAGATTTGTATTTATTAGTTGACGAAGGAGTATATTCAGCAGCCGAAGGAATGGCAAATTTTTGTAAAAATGCAAAAATTGCAAAATTAGTAGGCAAAAAAACCGGAGGCGATGGAGTAACACTTGGCTTAATAAATGACGTATGCCCAAATTCCGGCTTAGTTTTCACCTACACAAACACCCTAGGCTACGCCCCAGACGGCATGATAAACGAAGAAGAAAAAACAAACCCAGACATAAACACAGAAAGTTTAAACGAATCAATAGATACAATAAAAAAATTGGAAAAAATTGAGGAATAAATAAAAAATAGATAAAATAAAGTAAACCCCAAAGTCCAAAAAATGGATAGAGGGGTTTTTGCGTTTAAATATAAAATAATAGATAGATTTTTATAAAGAAGAAATGATTAAAAATATATTTGTATTTATATATTAACGGCAATTAAATCTTTGGCTATTTTGATATTTTTAAAAGCCTAATTTAGATTATATCCATATTTATGAAAAATATCTTTTGTATCTTTCACGGATTCACTTATCTTATCATAATCTTTCAAAGCTAGGGAAAGAAAAATTGTTTCTATAATTAAATTTTGAACAATAAATGATGCTTGAGTTGCAAGTCTTAGATTATTTTCTATTGCGGAAGTATAGATAACTATATCTGATGACTTATTTATTTTATTTACTCCAAATTGAGTAATAAGAATTACCTTTACTCCTTTTTCTTTAGCTAAATTTATAAAATCATGATTTTCTTTGGATTTTCCAAGGGTAGTAAAGCATATTAGTAAATCATCTTTTTTTAAGTTTGAGCAAGCTTCTAATCTTAAATGGATATCTGAATAAAATATTGAGTCTATATCTAATCTCATTAATTTTATTTGTAGGGATTCTGCCAATATAGATGAAACGCCCATACCAGTTAAGAAAATTTTTTTGTTATTTTTATGAGTGTTGTAAATCAAATCTATAGCTTTTTCAAATGATTTTTTATCTAAGGTATTATGCCATGTGCTTCTAATAGATTTTATTGTGTATTCTGATAATGATCTATAAATTTCGTAAGCATCATCGCCTTTATTTAATTTTATATCTAAATTTTTTAATTCTTTACTATCGTTTATTGAATTATTTATAGACAATTTTAATTTTAAATCTGAGTATCCGTTTAGTCCAATTGATCTTGAAAATCTTATTATTGTTGGTTCACTAACTTTTATTTTTTTTGCAAGTGTAGATAGACTACAATTAATTGTATTATTAGAATTTAAAATATATTCTGCTACTTTTAGTTCTGATTTAGTAAAGTAAGGTAGCATAGCTTCAATTTTATCCAAAATTAATTCATCAGACATAATATCACCTCTGCTTTTATCTTACTATATATAAATACAAGTAGCAAAACTACATAAAAAAAATAAATATTGTAATTTTAATAAAATTATGTTACAATACTTTTAAAAGAATGGAACATCGATATAAATCATTTTTATATTAAAGGAAAGGAAAAATTTATGGAGAAACTAAATGTAGCAGTAATTGGTGCGGGCATTTATGGTATTCATCATGTAGATGTATATTATCAAAATCCTTATGTTAATTTAATTGCTGTTTGCGATCAAAGTGAAAAAATAAGAGAAAACATTGAAAAAAATTATGGCTTAAAAACTTACAATAATGTAGAAGATATGTTAGAAAATGAAAAAATTGATGCTGCATCAATTGTAACGCCTGATCATCTTCATGTAGAGCCTGCTTTGGCTTGTATTGAAAAGGGCGTAGATTTACTTATTGAAAAGCCTCTTGCAACAAGCGTGGATGATTGTAAAAAAATATATGAGGCTGCTAAGAAAAATAAAGTTAGAGTTGCTGTAGATTTTCACAAGAGGTGGGATCCTGCTGCTATATTTATTTATAATAAATTAAAATCAAGCAAAGGTTATCCGATAAGAGCTTATATGAATATGGATGATATTATAGATGTGCCGACTGAATGGTTTAAATGGGGAGGCTCTTCTGATCCTGTAGATTTTTTGGGCGTTCATTGTGTAGATTTGATGAGATGGTATATGGATTGTGAAGCGGTTGATGTGTATGCTGTTGGTTCAAAAAAACTTTTACCTAGCATGGGAGTAGATACTTATGATAGTGTAACTTCAATTATAAAGTTTGAAAATGGATGTATATGTACTTTAGAAAATTCGTGGATTCTGCCAAAAGGTTTTGCAAAAAATAATGATGGAAAAACATCAATAATAACGAGTGAAGAATTGATTAGAATTGATAATCAAAACAGGGGTGTTGAAATTTTTGATAAAAATAAATTGCATACACCTAATGTTTTTTTCTTTAATGATTTTCATGGAAAAGTTATAGGCTTTGGTGCAGATCCGATTAATTTTTTTGTAGATGCTTTAATTAATAATAAAGAATTTGTAGCTGATGTTTATGATGGTCTCCAAGCTGCTAAACTAACAGAAGCTATCCATAGAAGCTTAGAGTCTGGTAAAATTGAAAAAATATAAGGAGTATTTATGGCGAAAATAAAAATGACGCGTATTGATTATAGACTCATACACGGTCAAGTTGTTGCTAAGTGGATAAAATATAATCCTGTAGACAGAATAATTCTTGCTGATGATGAACTTGTTGATGATGAGTTCATGGCAGATATATACAAAATGGCAGCAGCTGACAAAAAAGTTGATATTGTATCTATAAAAAATCTAAATAAATGTTTAGAATCTAGTGACGATAATGTAATGCTTATTTTTAAAAATGTAGATAATTGCTATAAAGCTGTTGAAAATGGATTAATATTGGAAGAAATAAATGTTGGTGCTTCTGAAAGTACATCAGAAAGAAAGCAAATTATTCAAGGAGTTTCTTTATCTGAAAAAGAAATTGAAAAACTTGATATTTTAGAAAAAAAAGAAATAGATGTTTATTCTCAATCTATACCTGAAAATTCTAAAATAAGTTTAGAAAACATGAAGAAAAAAATATAAGGAGAATCGTATGGAAAATGCTTTAATAATGGCTATTGCTATGGGTCTAATTTATTGGATTTCAAGAAGTATGTTGGGTGGATATTTTGCTTTATTTTTTATAGGAAATGCTATATTTGTAGGAGTTATCGCCGGTATAATAAGCGGAAATTTGACTCAAGGTTTGATTTTAGGAGGAGGTATTTCTGCTGTTTTTGCTGGAATTATTGCTCCTGGTGGTAATATGCCAACTGATCAAACTATGGCGGCAACCACTATGATTCCTTTAGCTTTATCAGCTAATTTAAATGTTGATCAAGCTATTGCTCTCGCAGTTCCTTTGGGATTACTTGGAGCACAATTAATGAGTTTAAGAAAAATTATTAATGTACGTTTTGCACATGGAGCAGATAAAGCGGTAGAAGAAGTAGATACTAAAAAATTAGAAAAAAATGCGATTTTGTATCCAGCTTTATTAGCTTTTCCTTTATTGTTTTTGCCAGTTTTTTTAGTGGTTTTATTAGGACAAAATGTAATGCTAGATTTGTTAGCTTTTATACCAGAATGGATGCTTCATGGATTAGAAGTTGCAGGAAATGTTATGCCTGCTGTAGGATTTGCTCTTATAATGAATTCTATTGGTAAGCCAAAATTAATTCCTTACACAATAATTGGCTTTATTTTGGTAAAAGCTCTAGGATTAAATAATTTAGTTGCTGGTGCAATTTTAATAAGTGTTGCTTTTATACTAGTCTATAATAAAAAGGAAGTAGATGAAAAATTGGAGGCTAAAAATGAGTGAAAATAAAGAAATAAGTATAAGTCAAAAAGATATAAATAGGGTTATGAGAAGGTGGTATTTTGCTACTGAATTATCTCTTAACTTTGAGAGAATGCAAGCTTTAGCTTTTACCTATGCTTTTTTGCCGATATTAAAAAAATTGTATACAGAAAAAAGTGAATTAAAAGAAGCACTTGTTCGTCATATGAAGTTATTTAATACAAATGCTACAGCTGGCGGATTGATTGTTGGATTGACAATTGCTATGGAGGAAGAAAAAGCTAGAACAGGAAAAATTTCAAGTGATGCAATAGTGGCTATTAAAACTGGTCTTATGGGACCGGTTGCTGCTTTCGGAGATTCCTTTAGTGCTGGAACATTTCAAACACTTTGCATATTAGCTGCAAGTACTATGGCTGTAAAAGGTTCCTTTTTTGCTCTACCAATGTTATTTTTGGGAAATGCTATTTTGATGGCAGAGTTGGTTATTACAACAAATTTAACTTATAAAAAAGGTCGTGATGCCATAAAAGATGTTTTATCTTCAAAGCAAATGAGATATGTATTGTATGGAGCAAATATTCTTGGTATGGGAATGATGGGGGCTTTATCAGCTAATATGGTTAATTTACAAAGCAAATTAAATTTTGGATTTGGGAAGGCTGCTATAAACGTTCAAGAAAATTTAGATAAAATTTTCCCGGGAATATTAACAATAATTGTTTTATTCTTATTTTACTATTTGATAGGCAAGAAAAACTTCAGCATAAGTAAACTAATTTTTTCAACAATAGCTGTAAGTCTTGTCTTGTCATTTTTTGGAATATTTTAGGATGTTAGAATATGAGAGGAATTATAATTGCAAGTCATGGGAAATTTGCAGAAGGAATGTATGATGCTATAAAAATGTTTTCTGGAGAGCTGGAAAATTTTTCATACATTTCACTACTACCAGATCAAGACTTAAAGAGTTTTATTGAAGAATTAAAAAATAAAATTGACAAAGTGGACTCTGGTGATGGTGTAGTTGTTTTTTGTGACTTACTATATGGAACCCCTAGCAACATAGTTTCAAGTTTACTAAAGGAAGAGATTTATAAAGAAAAATTAGAAATAATATCTGGAATAAATCTTGCTACTGTATTGGAATATACAAACACAAGAAATGAAATATTTGATAGAAATAAACTTTTGGAGGTTGGGAAAGCAAGTATTGCATCTGTGAATGATATAATTGAAAAATAAATTACCTTTTAAAATTATAAAAATTCAGAGTGAAATTTTAATAAATAAAAATCCTAGAGTATATCTTTATTTCTAGGATTTTTATTATTCGAATTATAAAAATACGCCATAAAACATTTCACAAAAAAACGTTTCTGCTTGCTTTTTCGATTTGCTGGGGTATAATTTTTTACAAGAAGTAATACTACTTTTGTAAATTTTATAAAGTTGAACTTTGTTTAATCCCGGACTTATTTATTTTATACCGTATAACGTTCTTCTTTATTTTCCCAGCTTAGGCTGGGTTTTTTATTTGTATTAAGCCCAGCTTTGTAAATTTATTTTTTCAAAGAGTTTATTTTATATTTTTTAGCATTTTATACATCGGGTCAAACTCGTCGTAGTAGATTTTTTCTTTATCAAAGGCAGACAAAACTTTTTTGGTTAAATATTTTTTGTCTACTATTAACTCGAAAGTATTTTCCCTAAACCATTTGTCAGTCATAGAAAAATATCCATCGTGTCCATTATCTTCTCCCCATGAATTTTCAATTTTCCAAAATTTCACGTCTTTATCTTTTTTGTCAAAGCCTGTAAGATTCATTGCGTGACAAGCTGAAGAATATCTAGAATTAATTCTTTGAGCTTTTGTCATTTTGTCAAAATTGGTAAAAGTTTGTTCGAAATTAAATAAATTTTCATCCATAACTCCGCTTTCCCTGTCTTTATCTATGTCAACATCGCAAGCAAACCACATTGTTTCGTTATTTTTTATGGATTTTTGAGCGGATTTACTCATTGTATCCATGTCAACATTAATTCCAATTAGCTCTGGCAAATCTACTGCATTTTTTGCGTTTTTATCAACCAAAATCCTATTGTAAGGATGTCTAGGATCGTTTAATAATTTTATTTTTCCATCAAAAAAATCCCCAACGTATTTGTCAAAAAATTTCTTTGGCGTCATATCTTTTTCGATTTTGTAATTGTTGTCTTTGTCATAATATTTAAAATCAAAATTTTCAACAGGCTTTCCAATGGATTTTACAAAAATATTGTAGGCATAAGATAGACCTTTTTTTCTTAAAATTTCAATTTCTTTTTCGCCATCCGTAGCTCTAATATCCATAGCGATTTTTTTGAGGGCATTTTCCAAAGTATAAAACATAAAAGCAGATTCCTCTGTATGGAAAAGTTCGCCCATATTTGTCTTTGGAACAATCCCATATTTTTTTATCAAATAATAGAAAAATTCAAAATAGCCCCCGTCTTCTGGAGTGGAATAAAAAACATCTTCAACTTTTCTATCCTTAATATCCAAATCTTTTGTATCAATAACTCTTTGCAAAAACAAATTTGCCTTTTCCATATTGTCATAAAAATAAAGAAAAGACTCAGAAAGCTCAAATTTTTCCATATTAAGTTTTTTGGCAATATGCATTCTAATCATATTAAGACCAGCAAACATCCAACATCTGCCAGTTTTTCTTTGATTAGTAACATCTTTAGTTTCAACTTCGTTAGAAAAAATAAAATCGTGTTTGTTGATAATATTTTTATTTAAAGAAGCCTCCATTATTCCCATATTTGAAATGGCATTTTCAATAACTTTATTTTTAGGATCTTTTTCATAATTTTTTTCTAATTCTTTAAAAATTTTTTCATCTAATATCATAGGTCACCTCTTTCTTTGGAAATATTATACTTTTAACAAAGCAAAAAACGATAATAACTTGTTTTTTATATTATAGTAAGAAGTTTTATTTGTTTATTTAAAAATTATAAAAGAAATTTTAAAAATCAATTTTAAAAGTTGTGAAAATCGCAAAATTTAAATGTTTGAAGTGCTTTATTATTGACAAATTATACAAGTTGTTATATCATTGTTTGAGAATAATTACAAATTTTAAATGTAAGGAGAATTTTCCGAAGATATGTTTAAAAACTTAATATCTAAAATTTCGATTTTTTTATCAACTATTGTATACATAATATTTTTTTATTTTTTAAATAAATATAGCATTTTGCCAGTGAAATATAGGTTTATAGTTTTGGGACTTATATTTTTACTTATTTTTGGATTTTCTTTATTGATTTTCAAAAGAAAAAAGGCTGGCAAACCGATTAAAGCCCTTTTTATAATTGTACTTTTATTTGTAAGTGCAGTGGAAGGCTTATTTATTTCTTACGCAAGTACTTCAATACAAACTGTTCAAAAAATAAATGAGAAAAAAGAAGTGAATAAAACAAAAATGTCTTTTGTTGTTTTGAAAGAATCTCCAATTGAAACATTGGATGATTTGAATGAAAATCAGGTTGCCATAGCTAAGCAAGTGGACAAAGAAAATGTTAAACAAGCTTTAGAAAAATTCAAAAAAGAAAAAGGCGATGATTTAAATGTTGAAGACTTAGGAGATTATTTAACTTTAGGTAACAGCTTAATTAATGGAAATGTTCAAGCTGTTTTATTAAATGAAGGCTTTAGGGAAATGTTAGATGATAATATTGAAGGCTTTAGCCAAAAAACTAGAGTTTTAAAATCTTATTCTGTTAAGGGAGATCAAAAATTAAATCAAAACAATGAAGTTGAAAAAGATCAAAGTTTTAATGTATATATTTCAGGAATAGACACTTATGGAGATCTTGCAACTGTATCAAGATCTGACGTGAATTTGATAGTAAGTGTAAATCCTAAAAAAGGAAAAATTTTAATAACAACAATTCCAAGGGATACCTATGTAAATATAGCTGGAATGGGAGAGTATGCAAATGATAAATTAACTCACGCAGGTTTATTTGGAGTAGACACATCTATAAAAACTTTGGAAAATTTCCTTGATATAAATATAGACTATTATGCAAAAGTAAATTTCACAACTCTTATACAACTTATAGATTTATTGGGTGGAGTAGATGTTGAAAATCCTGTTGCTTTTGAAACCAATGGTGGCAAATATTTCCCACAAGGTACAATTCACATGGATGGAGATATGGCTTTGGCATATTCAAGAGAAAGGTACCACCTTGCAGAGGGAGATTTTGATAGAGGAAAAAATCAAGTGAGAGTAATGACAGGAATTATAAGAAAATTATTGTCAACAGAAACACTTTTGAATTTCAATTCGATTGCAGAAGTTGCACTTGATTCAGTAAATACAAATATGCCTTATGATAAAATGATAGAATTAGTAAATGGGCAAATAGATGATGCCAAAGACTGGAAAATAAAAAGCCAAGCAGTAACAGGAACAAGCGAACCAGGACTACCATCATACCTAATGCCTGGAAGTAATTTATACATGATGAGAGCGGATGAAGAATCTATTGACCAAGTTCATGATGGGATTTTGAAAAATAATAAAAATAAGTAGTAATAAATAGAGAGTTATTCTCTATTTATTAGATTGGGGAAATAAATGGGTCAAACAACCATATTAATAATGATTTTAACTTTAATATCTAAAATATTTGGTTTTGCAAGGGAAGCTGTCATGGCGGCTTTCATTGGCGCTGGAGATTTAAAATCAATTTATACAACTGCAACAACAATACCAACTGTAATATTTAGTATAGTTGCCTCTGGAATACTTTCTGTATATATTCCTACATTTAATAAAGCTAAAAATGAAGGAGGAGAAGAAGAGGCTAACAAATTTACTAATGATTTGGTAAATGTTTTAATGTTTTATGGACTAATTTCTTTCCTTATAATAATTGTTTTAGCTAAGCCAGTATCAAAAATTTTATCTCCAGATTTGAGTGGTGAATGGCTAGATATGGCTGCGAATTTCACTATTATTATGATGTTTTCAACTTTTGCTTATCTCTATGGTGGAGTTATAAGGGGATATTTGAACATAAATAATAATTTTGTAGATCCAGTTTTAATAGCTATAATTATGAATGTTTTTATAATTGCAGCAACAGTATTGACAGGGATATTTGGTAATCCGTATATTCTAATTGTTGGTGCCTTGTTGGGAAATGTTTTACAATTTGCAAGATTCCCATTTGCTGCAAAAAAATTAGGATTCAAATATAAATTAGGATTAAATTTCAAAAATAAATATGTAAAATATTTTATGGTTTTATTATTGCCTATAATATTATCAAATGCTGCAAGCCAAGTTTCTTTAATAGTAGATAATTCTATGGCTTCAGCAATTTTTGGAAAAGTAAGTATATCTAAATTGTTTTATGCTAAAACTATGCTTGGATTTATAACAGGTGTAGTTACTACAACTATTGCTACTATGTCTTTTCCTGAAATAGCTAGACTTGCTCAAAAGGGACAAATGTTAGAAATGAATAATAAAATAAAGTCAGCTATTATTTTTACTTTGATTTTAATATTGCCAGCTACATTTGGAATGATAAGCCTTTCAAATCCAATTATTAAATTGGTTTTTGAAAGAAATGCTTTTACAAGTGAGGATACAAAAATAGTTGCATCACTTTTAGTATCCTATGCTCCTTTTGTGATTTTTGCTGCGATTACAGAAATTGTTTCTAAAGGATTTTATTCTTTAGGAGATTCAAAAACCCCTGTAATAATAATTTTATTACAACAATTAATTAATATTTTTCTAAATGTGGTCCTATCAAAATTAATAGGATTAAATGGATTAGCATTATCAACCACAATTTCTACTGCTATTGGAAGTATAATTATTATATATATTTTTGAAAGAAAATATGGGAATAATGATAGTAAATATAATATAGGTTCTATAATTAAATTAATAATAATCTCAATTATTATGAGTGTAATTGCAAGATTGGCTTATAATGTGTCTATAAAAGTATTGCCTTTAATTTTAAGCGTTGGCTTATCAGTTTTACTTGGTGGTTTAGTTTATTTTATAGGTATAATAATAATTAAAGTTCCTGAATTCGAAGAAATTATCAATTCTTTTAAAAATAGAAAATTGAAGAAATAGTTTATAAAAGAGGTTAAAATGAGTTTTGAAAAACTATTGAATAAAAAAACCGTAACGTTATTAATATTTGACATTGCTATAATAAATTTATCTTATCTTTTTGCATTAATTTTTAGATTTGATGCAAGTATTACAAATATTCCTTTAGAATATTTAAAAAATTTTGAAAATTATGCAATTATTAATACACTAATCACAATTGCGATTTATTCATTTTTTAGGATGTACAAATCCATTCTAGAATATATATCATATAATGAATTAATTAGAATTACTCAAGCTGTTATCCTATCAGGACTAATCCATATTTTAGGAATCACTAAATTATTTGGAAGAATGCCTATATCATATTTTGTTTTTGGATTATTAATTCAATACACAATGACAGTGGCATTAAGATTTTCAAAAAAAATGTTCATACAAGGAAAATATAATCTATTAGACAAAAATCCAGAATTTAAAAAAGCAATAATAATTGGGGCAGGATCAGCTGGTCAGACAATAAAAGAAGATATAAACAAATCAAACAGACAGGAAAATACAAGCATAAAAGTAGTTGCATTTATTGACGATAATCCAGAAAAAAAAGGTCAATACATTGACGGAACGGTTATTTATGGGGGAAGAGAGTCAATAAATGAATTAGTAAATAAGGAAGACATAGATCTAATATTAGTAGCACTTCCATCAGCCCAAGAAAACCAAAAAAGAGAAATTTTACAAATATGCAATGACACAAAGTGCGAAGTAAAAGTTCTACCTGGAATATACCAATTAGTTTCAGGAAGTGTTTCTATGTCAGGAATGAAAGATGTCCAAATAGAAGATTTATTAGGACGTGATCCAGTAAAAATATTTTCAAACGAAACTTTTGATTACCTAAATGACAAGGTTGTTCTTGTTACAGGCGGTGGAGGTTCAATTGGATCAGAGCTTTGTAGACAAATCGCCCAATACGGACCAAAACTTTTGATAATATTTGATATATACGAAAACAACGCCTATGAAATTGAACAAGAGCTAAAAAGAAATAATAAAGATTTAAAATTCATTACCCTAATAGGATCAGTAAGAGACTATGCAAGAGTAAAAAAAGTATTCGAAACATACAAACCAGAAATAATATTTCACGCAGCAGCTCATAAACACGTACCATTAATGGAGGTAAGTCCAGTAGAAGCAATAAAAAATAACGTAAGAGGAACCTACATAGTAGCTCTACTTTCATTAATCTACGATGCAAAAAGATTTGTTCTAATCTCAACAGACAAGGCAGTAAATCCAACATCAGTAATGGGAGCAACAAAAAGAGTTTGCGAGAAAATAATCCAAGGAATAAATGACATTAGAGCAAACAAAGAATATGAAAAACTTGCAAAAGTAACAATAAACGATGGAAATAGAATAATCACCATAAATCCAAAAGATTACTTACAAGAAAAAAATCCGAAAACAGAATTTGTAGCAGTAAGATTTGGAAATGTCCTAGGTTCAAACGGATCAGTAATTCCACTTTTCAAAGAACAAATAGCATCAGGTGGACCAGTAACAGTAACCCACCCAGAAATAATCCGCTATTTCATGACCATAAAAGAAGCAGTAAAATTAGTATTACAAGCAGGCTCAATGGCACAAGGCGGAGAAATATTTGTACTAGATATGGGAGAGCCAGTAAAAATAGATTACTTGGCAAGACAATTAATAAAACTATCAGGATATAAACCAGATATAGATATGCCAATAGTATACACAGGCCTAAGACCAGGAGAAAAATTATACGAAGAAAGACTAATGGACGAAGAACTTTTATCAGATACAAAAGTAGAAGGAATATCCGTAGGAAGACCATTAGAATTTTCAAGAGAAGAATTTTTCCAAAAATTGGATAAAGTAATAAACCAAGAAAATATAGACGAATTAGACATAGTTGTTACGATAAATAATTTAATAAGTACGTTTATAGGAAAGGGTAATAAATAATGACAAAAAAAATGAACATACCATTCTCACCACCAGACATTAGCGAAGAAGAAATTAATGAAGTAATAGATGCTTTAAAATCTGGTTGGATAACAACAGGACCAAAAACCAAAAAATTAGAAAAAGATTTGCTAGAATTTACAGGAACAAATATAGGAGTTTGCCTAAATTCTCAAACAGCAGCGGCAGAAATGACTCTTAGAGTTTTAGGAATTGGGGAAGGCGATGAAGTGATAACAAGTGCCTACACTTACACAGCGACAGCCTCAGTAGTAGAGCACGTTGGAGCAAAATTGGTTTTAGTAGATACCCAAGAAGAAAATTTAGAAATGGACTACGAAAAATTAAAAGAAGCCATAAACGAAAAAACAAAAGTAATAATTCCTATAGATTTGGGAGGAGTTCCTTGCGATTACGATAAAATATTTGAAATTGTAGAAGAAAAGAAAAATTTATTTAAAGCAAACAACGAAATTCAAGAAGCCTACAACAGAATAATAGTAATGTCAGATGCAGCTCATGCTTTGGGAGCAGAGTATAAAGAAAAAAAAGTAGGATCAGTAGCAGATTTTTCAAATTTTTCCTTCCATGCAGTAAAAAATTTCACAACAGCAGAAGGTGGATATGCAACATGGAAAGACAAAGAAGGAATAGACAACGAAAAACTCTACAAAAAATATCAATTATTATCCCTTCATGGTCAATCAAAAGATGCCCTAAGCAAAACAAAACTTGGATCATGGGAATATGATATAGTAGGACCTTGGTACAAATGCAATATGACAGATGTATTAGCAGGAATAGGACTTGCCCAAGTAAAAAGGTATCCAACACTTTTAAAAAGAAGAAAAGAAATAATAGAAAAATACGACAAAGCCTTTAGACCGTTAGGAATAAAAAGTCTAAACCACTTTGACCAAAATCATAAATCATCAGGACATCTTTATATAACACAAGTTCCAGGAATAGATACAGAACAAAGAAATAAAATAATAGAAGAAATGGCAGAAAAAGGAATAGCATGTAACGTTCATTATAAACCACTTCCATTATTAACAGCCTACAAAAATCTAGGATTTGATATAAAAGATTATCCAAACGCCTATAACCACTACAAAAACGAAATAACCTTACCTCTTCATACAAAACTTACTGATGAGGAAGTTGATTATATAATTGAAAATTATAGATTTATAACAAATAAATATATAAAAAGGTAAAATGATGTTGAAAAAATGGGATGATTTGCCTTTAGAAATGCGAAAAGATGAAATTCTATCATATTATAAAATTCTCAAAAAGAAACAAGTTAGTTTATTCTTGAAAAGAATATTTGATATAATTATGTCTTTAATATTGATAATAATACTATTTCCATTACTAATAATACTAGCTATTTTAATAAAAAAAGATTCTAAAGGAGAAATTATATATAAGTCTACTAGAATAACTCAGTATAATAAAGAATTTCAGATTTATAAATTTAGAACTATGGTAAAAGATGCAGATAAAATAGGTAGTCAAGTAACTGTAGGTAATGATAATAGGATAACAAAAATAGGAAAGACACTCAGGAAGTATAGACTTGATGAAATTCCTCAACTTTTTAATATTTTAAAAGGAGATATGAGTTTTGTAGGCACAAGACCTGAAAGTCCATATTATGTAAAGCATTATACAAATGAAATGTATGCAACCCTATTGCTAAAAGCAGGAGTAACATCAGAAACAAGCATAGAATATAAGGATGAAGCAAATTTGCTTAGAGATGAAACTGACACAGATAAAATATATATAGAAAAAATATTGCCAGAAAAAATGAAATATAATTTAAAAAGTGTTAGAGACTTTTCTCTTGCAAAAGATATAAAAACTATGATAAAAACAGTTATAGCTGTATCAAAATAGAAAAGGTAAAGCGAATGGAAAATTCAAAAGAAAATAAAAAATATAAAATATGGTTTTTTCATCATTATGCAACTCCACCAACTTCTACGGGACTTGCAAGGCCATATTATTTTTCTAAATATTTAATAAGAAAAGGACACGATCCTACAGTTTTTGCATCCTCATATCTTCACTATTCTAATGAACAGATTATTAATGATGGTAGTTTATACAAGAAAGACCAATCAAGCGGAGTGCCTTTTATTTATGTAAGAACTCACTCTGCAAAAGGAAATGGCATAAATAGAGTTATAAATATGTTTGACTTTGCTAAGAATCTGTATAAGGTTGCTAAAAAAGAAGCTAGAGAAAAAGGTAAGCCTGATGTAATAATTGCTTCCTCACCACATCCTTTAACAATGATTGTAGGAAACTATTTATCGAAAAAATTAAATGTACCGTGTATTTGTGAAGTCAGAGATTTATGGCCAGAAAGTTTAATAGAATATGGATATGTTAAAAGAAATTCTTTGTTAGAAAAAATTCTATACAAAGGAGAAAGATGGATATATAAAAAATCATCTGCTTTAATATTCACAATGCCAGGCGGTCCAAAATATATCGAAGATATGGGATGGATTGATTATATTGGTTCTGAAAAGATTCATTATGTTAATAATGGAGTTGAGCTAGAAAAATTTGATGTAAGTGCGAAAAAAGATATTCTCAATGACAAAATACTAGAAGATAAGAATTTTATAAATATAGTATATACAGGCTCAATTAGAAAAGTTAATGATTTAGATTTCATTTTGGAAACTGCTAAAATTATAAAAAATAATAAAATTAGATTTATAATATATGGAGATGGAAATGAAAAGGAAAATCTAGAGAAAAAGTGCAAAAATGAGAATATAAATAATGTTAAATTTATGGGAAGAGTAGAAAAAAAATACATACCTTATATTTTAACAAAATCTACATTTAATTTATTGCATTATAAATCGTCAGGTATAATGAAATATGGTGGAAGTCAAAATAAATTATTTGAGTATCTAGCATCTGGTAAGCCCACAATTCAAACTTTTCCAGGTAAATTTTTAATAATAGAAAAATATGATTGTGGTTATGTTCTCAATGAGCAAAAGCCAGATGAATTAGCAAAACTAATAGAAAAAATTTCTGATAATGAGGATATACGTATCAAAAAAGGTTTAAATGCAAGAAAAGCTTCAATAAATTATGATTATGTTAATTTAACAAATAAATTATTAGGTGTAATTGGAAATGTAACAAAAAAGGAGAATAAAAATGGACAAAAATAAAATTTTAGAAAAAATTAAAGACAAATCATTAAAAATAGGCGTAGTAGGATTAGGATATGTTGGTTTGCCACTTGCTGTAGAAAAAGCAGGAGCTGGATTCGAAACAACAGGATTTGATGTTCAAGCTGAAAAGGTAGAAAAAGTAAATAATGGAATTAATTATATAGGCGATGTAATTCCTGAAAAAATGAAACAATTAGTTGATGAAGGCAAATTAAAGGCGACAACAGATTACTCATTTATAAAAGATATGGATTTTATAGCTATCTGCGTACCTACTCCTTTAAATGCGCATCAAGCACCAGAGTTAGATTATGTTAAATCAAGTGCTACAGAAATCGGAAAACACATGAGCAAAGATACAATGATTGTATTAGAATCAACAACTTATCCAGGTACAACAGAAGAATTAATTAAACCAATTCTTGAAAAAGAATCAGGATTAAAATGTGAAGAAGATTTTTATCTAGGTTTTTCACCTGAAAGAGTAGATCCAGGTAATGCAGTTTATAAAACTAAAAATACTCCAAAAGTAGTTGGCGCTATAGGACAAGATGCACTAGATTCAATAGCTGCAGTTTATAATGAAGTCCTAGAAGGAGATGTTTATAAAGTATCAAGCCCAGCAGTTGCAGAGATGGAAAAAATTCTTGAAAATACATTTAGAAATGTAAATATAGGACTTGTAAATGAGTTAGCAATTCTATGCCATGAAATGGATATAGATATATGGGAAGTTATCAAAGCAGCATCAACAAAACCATACGGCTTTATGCCATTTTACCCAGGTCCTGGTCTAGGTGGACATTGTATACCTTTAGATCCATATTATTTAACATGGAAAGCAAAAGAATATAAATTCCATACATCTATGATTGAAAGTTCTATGATTATAAATGATAAAATGCCACAATATGTAATTGATAGAAGTATGGAAATACTAAATAAAGATAAAAAATCTCTTAATGGAGCCAATGTTTTAGTTTTAGGAATTTCATACAAAGCAGATATTGATGACTATAGAGAAAGTCCATCATTAGAAGTAATCGACAAATTAAAAGCTTATGGAGCTAATGTGAAATTCTATGATCCATATATTACAGAATATAAATACAAAGGAAAACTATATTCAGATGGACTTAAAGAATTAAGCGATGAAACAATCAAAGAATCAGATTTAATAGTTGTTACAACAAACCACTCAAAAGTAGATTACGAAAGAATTTGTAAGTTATCTAAACGTGTATTTGATACAAAAAATGCTTTAGTAAATGTAAAAAATAGAGATAAAATAGATGTCCTTTAGAAATAATAGGGAGATAATATGAAAATATTAACTGTTGTTGGAGCAAGGCCTCAATTTATAAAAGCTGCAGTAGTATCACATGAGCTTAGAAAAAAATATACAGAAATTCTTGTCCATACTGGTCAACATTATGACTACAATATGTCAGAAAAATTTTTTGAAGAATTAGATATACCTAAGCCAAATTATAATTTAGGTATTTCAGGCGGAAGTCATGCTGAAATGACAGGAAAAATGATGATTGAAATTGAAAAAGTATTGGAAAAAGAATCTCCCGATTATCTATTGGTTTATGGAGATACAAACTCTACTCTTGCAGCAGCATTATCAGCAGCAAAACTTCATATTCCAGTTTGTCATGTTGAAGCAGGTGCAAGAACTCATTCTATGACAAATCCAGAAGAAATAAATAGGATATGTACAGATCATGTATCAAGTCTTTTGCTTGCTAGTACAAAAAGTGGATACGATGAATTAAAAAAAGAGGGACTATCCAATAATAGTTTCTTAGTAGGGGATCCAATGTATGATGCATTTGATAAATATAGTAAGATTTTAAATGTTAAAGATATTAAATTAAATACATTATTTGGAGAAGAAATAGATGTACCTAAGAAATTTTACTATCTAACTTGTCATAGAGAAGAAAATACGAAAGATGATCAAACTCTACTAGAAATATTTAAGGCAATGAATGATTTAGATTTCCCTACTATCTATCCGGTTCATCCTAGAAATAAAAAAAGAGCATTAAGACTTAACAATTTATACAATTTCAAAAATATAATATTGTGTGAACCAGTAGGATATTTAGAAAGCACTTGTTTAGTAAAAAATGCAGAAAAAATTGTAACAGATTCTGGTGGTCTACAAAGAGAAGCTTTCTTTGCAAATAAAAAATGTGTAACACTTCTTGACTTTGAGTGTTGGCCAGAAACGATGGTTGAAAATAGGAATAATTTATCAAAACCTATCAAAAGTGAGATTTTAAATAATTTAAATAAAATTCAAAAAATAAATGATAATTATAGACCATTTGGAGATGGCAAGTCAGCAATGAAAATAGTTGATTTATTATATAAATCATATTCAGAAAGGAAATAATAAATGAAATATGCACTAATTGGATGTGGACGTATAGCAGTAAATCATATCAAAGCAGTTGTAGAAAATAATATTGATATGGTTGCAGCTTGTGATATAAAACTTGAAAAAATTGATCAGCTAGTAGAAAAAACAAAATACAATAAAGACTTCAAAAAATATAGTGATTACAAAAAAATGATAGATGAAAATCTAGATTTAGATTTTGTAAGCATTGCAACAGAAAGCGGAATTCATGCAGAAATAGCTTTATATTGTATTGAAAATGGAATTAATGTAATAATTGAAAAACCAATGGCAATGTCAATGGAAGATGCAAATAAAATTATAAATTTAAGTAAAGAAAAAAATGTAAAAGTATCAGTTTGTCATCAAAATAGATTTAACATAGCTGTTCATAAAACAAGACAAGCAATGGATGAAGGAAGATTTGGGAGATTATCTCATGGATCAATTCATGTTAGATGGAATAGAAATAAAAACTATTATGATCAAGCACCTTGGAGAGGAAAATGGGAATCTGATGGTGGTTGCTTAATGAACCAATGCATCCATGGAATAGATTTATTAAGATGGATGCTTGGAGAAGAAGTTGAAGAAGTATATGGAGTAACAAAGCAACAATTTCATGACTACTTAGAATGTGAAGATATAGGAATGGCTGTACTCAAATTTAAAAATGGAGCCGTAGCTACAGTTGAAGGAACAGTTAATGTATATCCTCAAAATTTGGAAGAAACTTTATATTTATTTGGAGAAGACGGAACTGTAAAAATTGGTGGAAAATCTACAAATAATATTGACGTTTGGAATTTTAAAGATGAAGATGCTGATGATCAAAACAATATAGGCTTAAAAGAAGAAACAGAAAATGTATATGGAAATGGACATACATCTTTATTTAAAGATATGATAGAAGCAATACAAGATGATAGAGATCCATATATAACAGCTGTAGATGGAAAAAATGCTTTGGAAATAGTATTGGCTATATATAAATCATCATTTACAGGAAAATCTGTGAAATTGCCATTAGAAAATTGTGCATCAACTGACTTTGAAGGAGAATTTTAGTGACTTATTATGTTCATGAAAGCTCTATAGTAGACGATGGTGTTGAAATAGGAGAAAATACTAAAATTTGGCATTTTTGTCATGTTTCTAAAGGGGCAAAAATTGGAAAAAATTGCTCCTTAGGTCAAAATGTTTTTATTGGAGAAAATGTAGTAATTGGGGATAATTGTAAAATACAAAATAATGTATCTATATATTCAGCAGTTACTTTAGAAGATGGTGTTTTTTGTGGACCATCTTGTGTTTTCACAAATGATTTAACACCAAGAGCAAGATATCCAAAGGGAAAAGATAATTACAAAAAAACTCTAGTGAAAGAGGGAGCAAGCATAGGTGCAAATGCAACTGTAGTTTGTGGAAATACGTTAGGTAAAAATTCTATGGTTGCAGCAGGTGCATTAGTAACTTGTGATATTGATGATTATGAACTAGTAATGGGAATTCCTGCAAGATTTTATGCAAAAGTTGATGAGTATGGAAATATTTTAAAAAAAGGGGACGAATAAATGGAGTTTAGAGATTTAAAAACTCAATATTTAAATCATAAAGAAAATATAGATAAAGCAATAGAAAAAGTATTATTATCTTCTCAATTTATAGGTGGTAATCCGGTAAAAGAATTAGAAAAAAATCTAGCTGATTATGTAGGCAGAAAATATTGTATAACATGTGCAAATGGCACAGATGCATTGGAACTTGTTTTGTTAGCATGGGGAATAAAAGAAGGCGATGCAGTTTTTGTGCCTGATTTTACATTTTTCTCTACAGCAGAAGTTGTATCGAGGGTAGGAGCAACACCTGTTTTTGTAGATGTTAATACAGATACTTTTAATATTGATACATCATCATTAGAACAAGCAATTGAAAAAGTAATTGAAGATGGAAAATTATCAGCTAAAGCTATAATTCCTGTTGATTTATTTGGTCTACCAGCAGATTATCCAAAAATTTTACCTATAGCTAAAAAATATAATTTAAAAGTGTTAGAAGATGGAGCTCAAGGATTTGGTGGTCATATAGAAATTGATGGAAAAATAAATAGAGCTTGCTCTTTTGGAGATGCTTCAACAACATCATTTTTCCCTGCTAAACCTTTAGGTTGTTATGGAGATGGTGGAGCTATATTTGTGGATGATGAAGATTTGAAAAATTTACTAGAATCTCTAAAAGTGCATGGAAAAGGAGATCATAAATATAACAATGTAAGAGTAGGTATGAACTCAAGATTAGATACAGTTCAAGCAGCAATTTTAAATGAAAAATTTAAATTTTTTGTAAGTGATGAACTTGACTTAGTAAATGAAGTTTATGATTATTATTCTAAACACTTAAAAGAAATTATTGAGGAAAATAATATAAATATTAAATTGCCAAAAATACCAAAAAACTTTTATTCTAGTTTTGCTCAATATACAGTAATCGCTGAGAATGAAGAGCAAAAAGATAAATTAAGGGAAGACTTATCCAAAAAAGAAATTCCTACAAATATTTATTATCCAAGAGGATTAAGTCAACAAAAAGCATTTGAAAATAATAAGCTTACACCAGTATCACTTAAAAATTCAGAAAATCTTTGTAAGAGTGTATTTTCACTACCTATGCATCCATATTTGAGCAAAGAAGATTTAGATATAATCATTAAGTCATTCAAATAAAATTATTTTATAAGGAGATAATATGAAAATCTTAGTTTTAGTGCAAGGTTATCCGGATAATAATGGAAATGTAGCATCTATGTTCGTGCATAATAGAAATTTAACGTATATAAAAAATGGATATGATGTTACTGTTTTGAATTTTGCAACTAAAAATAAATATAAAAAAGATGGAATTGAGGTTTTAAGCGAAACTGATTATTATTCATCAGATAAAAAATTTGATTTGTTAATTATTCATGCATCCAATGTTAGAAATCATTATAGATTTCTACGAAAAAATAGCGATAAATTTAAAAAGATAATATTTTTCTATCATGGTCATGAGGTTTTAAAATTAAACGAAGCTTATCCTGATCCTTTTCCTTATATCAAAAGAAATAAAATTAAAGAAAATCTTCAAAATGCATACGATAATTTTAAACTTAAAATTTGGAGGAATTACTTACCAAAAATCAAAGATAAATCAAGCTTCGTTTTTGTAAGTAATTGGATAAAAGATGAATTTTTTAAAAACACAAAACTTAATCGTGATGAATTTGAAGATTCTTGTTATGTGATAAATAACTGTGTTGGAGAAGTTTTTGAAAGAGAAACATTTGATGATAAATGTGAAAAGAAATATGATTTTATAACAATAAGGTCGAATTTAGATGGTTCTAAATATTGTGTAGACCTTGTTAATGAACTTGCTAAAAATACTTCAGATGCAAAATTTCTTTTGGTTGGTAAGGGAGAGTATTTTAACCACTATAAAAAATCTGAAAATATTGAGTGGATAAATAATACTCTTAGTCATAATGATATGATAAATTACTTACAAAACTCCAAATTTGCTTTAATGCCTACAAGGGAAGATACACAAGGTTTAATGACTTGTGAGATGGCGGCATTTGGTATGCCAGTAATAACTTCTGATATAAAAG
>UMJL01036091.1_pt1 | contig 63261 bp, 50 predicted proteins | sample 1966071 | NCBI WGS metagenome assembly UMJL01 (sample SAMEA4836148, study PRJEB28245) | human gut metagenome | biome: gut microbiome; material: fecal sample | place: Denmark | collected 2008
CTGTTTGTTCCTAAGTGACAACCTTTTTCAGGGAAGTACAACTTATTTATCCAACACACTTAAATTCTGATAGAACCAGACGTTCATCTGATTGGCTCCACGATGATTCCAGGCATAGTAAGGAATCAGAGTCAACACATTGTTCTTGACAGATACGCCATTGGCACCCTCTTCCAGAATCTGGGCATCAGCCTTGATGGCCTTGACAGAGAAGGCTGGAGCACCCTTGGTCTCGGTGTTCTGAATGCTGTAGTTATCCACCACAGAGAAGGCAGGCTTCTTGACCATGACGGCACGGAGCACTGGCTCATTCTGATTATCCACAGCCTCAGCGCAATATACCAATGGTCCACGCTCTACGGCAACCTTACCCTTATCATCTGCTACCTTGCCATTAGCAACCACAGTACGAACCGGCATATCAAAATGGATGCGGATTACATCGCCCTTCTTGATGTTCTTGACAGGGAGATAACCCTTGTTGGCATCGAGATCAGCCTCTACAGCCTTGCCATTTACGGTTACTGTGTAAGCAGGCTTCTCTGCATCGCTATACTTGTAAAGGTCGCTAGGTACTACCTGGTTACGAACCCATCCAGGAATACGGACCAGGAGGTTGGCATTCTTCACACCGCTCTTCTTCACAGCAATCTTGATATCGCCGTTCCAAGGATACTCGGTAGTCTCCTCCAGAACCACATCCTTACCATTTACCTTGATGGTAGATGTATTACCGGCAAAGAGGTTTACATAGATGTTGTTATCCTTCACGCCATAGAGATAACCTGGAACAGAAGGGATGAAGCGGCACAAGTTACTCGGGCAGCAGGCACATCCGAACCAAGGCTGGCGGGTGGTGTTGCCATCGGCATTGAAGGCATACTTGCCATCGCTTGACAATGGGTTAGGATAGAAGAAACGACCGCCATCCATGCTCATACCCGAGATGACACCATTATATAAGGTACGCTCCAAGCAGTCGATATACTTACTCTCGCCGTGAAGGAGGAACATGCGCTCAAAGAGGTAAACCATAGAGATGGCTGCACAGGTTTCATTATAGGCAGTCATGTTTGGCAACTCATAGTTCTCGCCGAAAGCTTCACCTGCATGACGGGCACCTACACCACCTGTAAGATAGTATTTCTTGCCAACGATGTTCTCGAAAATACGGTCGATGACCTTCATATAGGCAGAATCCTTGGTCAGGGCAGCCACATCGGCAATACCAGCATACATATAGCCGGCACGAACAGCATGACCTACCGCCTCTTTCTGCTCCAGGATAGGAGCCTGACTCTGAGAATATGGGTTGCGGATATGGGTCTTGCCACGATAGTCGAGCAGATACTTAGCCTCATCCAGATACTTCTTCTCACCGGTCAGGGTATAGAGACGAGCCAAAGCCATCTCTGCAATCTGATGTCCCGGAACGATGGTAGTCTGTCCTGGTTTAGGTCCCACCTCCTTTACCACGCAATCAGCATAACGCTTGGCGATATTCAGGAACTTGGTGCTACCCGTAGCCTGATAGTGAGCGCAGGCTGCATCTACCATGTGACCGAGGTTGTAAAGCTCGTGGCTCGCCTCCTCGTCCTTGACCCAACGCTTATTTCCCGACCACTGGTGTGGATGCTTTGGGTTGATGGTACGGGCGGTATAGAGATAGCCATCTGGCTCCTGTGCCGCAGCTACCACATCGAGCACGCTGTCGATGTAAGCCTTCAACTTCTTGTTCGGATAAGTCTGGAGGATGTAGCTGGCACCTTCGATGGTCTTATAAACATCGGTATCATCGAAAGAGAAGCCCATGAACTTGCTCACATCCCACTCCTTGGTATCCAAGCCCGGGTGGTTAGGATGCTGCAGGGTATAGGCAGCCATATCGAAATTCTTGTAACGGTGCTCGCTCTCACATTTGCTGAAAGCCAATGGCACGGTTACTTCTCGGGCAGCCTTCAGACGGGCACCCCAGAAAGTATTCTGTGAAATTTTCACACTGGTGAATGGTACTTGAGTAAATGGATAACCATTGCCCAATGTCTTTGCATTCTTCGCCATGGTTGGCACAACTACGGCTGCCGAAAGCAATACTGCTGAAATTAATCTCTTCATTTTCAAATAGGTTTTATTAATTTTATATTATTGTTTGTTATTTCGGTTGCAAAGATAAGAAAACTTTCCGACTATAGTGTATAATAAACAATAAAAAAGCAGGTAATTATCAGTCAAACACCTATATTTATATCATATTTAACTCTTTTTTTTGTTACAATCGTTTTTTTATCTTACCTTTGCAGTCAAATTAGAAATACAATAATATATCAAATATGAATCATCTTCCATACCGTGCCATCGCCCTTGATCTGGATGGCACCCTGACCAACCACGACAAGGTGGTTACCCCGAAAACCCGCGAAGCGCTGCTCCAAGCAGAAGCCGAGGGTGTTGTTATCATCCTTGCTTCAGGCAGACCGACCTACGGCATCGAACCGGTGGCGGAATGTCTGGAACTGGATAAACGAGGCGGATACATCCTATCTTATAATGGCGGCAACATCGTGAATGCCAAGACTGGCGAAAAACTCTTCGCCCAGTTCCTGCCTGATGAAGTGATACCTATATTATATAGGTACGCGAAGGAGAAGAACCATGCCCTGCTGGGATATGCCGGCAACGAGATTATCACCGAGATGCCCGACGACCAGTATGTGAAGGAAGAATCGCGTATCAACAAGATGAACATCCGAAAGGTAGAAAACCTGTTCGAAGCCCTGGAGCCTCACCCTACCAAGCTCCTCATGACAGGCGACCCGGCAGATATGCTCAAGGCAGAAAACGAGCTTTCAGAGATTCTGGGCGACAGGATGGACATCTTCCGTTCAGCCCCATTCTTCCTGGAACTGGTTCCCAAAGGCATCGACAAGGCAAAGTCCCTGCTCCGCCTTCTGTCGAAAATCAATCTCACCCCAGCCGATATGATTGCTTTCGGAGATGGCTACAACGACCTGAGCATGCTGAAACTGGCAGGCATGGGTGTAGCCATGCAGAATGCAGCACCAGAGGTTAGAGCCGAAGCCGACTACATCACGCTTTCCAATGAAGAAGATGGCGTAGCTGCTGCTTTGGAACATTTCTGTAAAAAGGATTTTTAAAAGTAAAAAAGTAAAAAGGTAAAAAGAAACTAGGGAGACTATACCCCGCTAGGCTTTTTTACCTTTTTACTTTTTTACCTTTTTACTTTTCAACAATCAGTCCACCCTTAGGCTGCATTTCCACCTTCAGGTTTCCCTTCTTATCCACCTTTACGGTCTTCATTTGAGAAACAGGCCAGAGAGCCTTCTTGTCCTTGCTGGCTGTTTCATGATAATAGGTAACGCTCTTGCCGGCAAGCATTGGCAGATTCAGGGTGAGCTTCATCACCTGGTCGGTGCCGTTCAAACCAGCCACATACCATTTATCACCATGGCGACGGGCTACAACGGCATATTTTCCAGGATAACCGGCGATGAACTTGGTCTCATCCCAGGTTGTAGGAACGCTCTTCAGGAAATCAATCTCGTGCTGAGGAAGCTCAGAGAGATTATTCGGATAGATGGCGATACACAGGATGGCAGCCTGGTTCATGATAGCCGAAGCCATCTCGAAAACATCAGTAGTATAACGGCGATGACGACTCTTGTTATCCTTAGAGAGATACTTGTTCATGATGGTACCACCCCAATCCATCGCAGCCACGGCGTTGCGGCAGAATGGATGCATGGTCAGTTCAAAAGCCTCCTGCTTGGCATGATAATCAGAGAAGAATACATTCTCCGAAGCCAGTACAGCCTCGCTCGATACATAGTTAGGATACATGCGCTCCCAACCTCTTGGCAGGGTGCAACCATGGAAGATAACCTGAATGCCATAATCGTTGGCATCGCTCAGGATGTCTTCATACTGCTGCATGGTATGCTGCTTGTCGCCACCGAAGAAATCTACCTTGATACCCTTGATGCCGATACTCTTCATCCAGGCCATCTCCTTCTTGCGGGCCACGATGTTATCCATGATGCCACGAGGACCCTGAGGTGCATCGTTGGCCACACCATTGGAATTATACCATAGCATAAGACTCACATTCTTGCTCTGCGCATACTTGCTCAACTCTGCTATCTTGTCTCTACCAATCTGGGTATCCCAGAGCGCATCAACCAGCACATATTCATATCCCATGGTAGCAGCCAGGTCGATGAACTGCTTCTGGTCGTTATAGTTGCAGGATTCATCCTGCCAGATGAGCCAGCTCCAGGCATACTTGCCAGTTCCGTATTTCTGGGAAGCCTCGAATCTTGGCTCTACTACATCGTATGGAATGGTGGTCTCTACCAGAGGCTTCAAATCAGAACCCACGGTAATGGTGCGCCAAGGAGTGGAACCCGGAAGGATGAAGGCGCCCGATGTAGAACCGATGCCATCTGCCTCCTTCTCCATTGGGAAGGCGATCTGATAACCCTTAACAGCATCATAATCGCTGATGTGACAACCCGGATAGTTGCCGTGAGTACCCGTCTCGCTGACCAATACCCAGCCATCGCCACCTACCTTGAAGAGGCATGGGAAAGTATAGCCATGACCATAACCCGACTTGGCTGTAAGAGGCTGATCCACCTTATAATCTTCTTCATAACTTGGTTTGGTTCGGGCAAAACCGATGAGCGGATCCGACTGTGGACAGAGGTAAGTAGTGGTTACCTTCGGCAGATTGAAGGCAGTCTTCTCCTCATTCACGATGAGATGCTGAGCCTTCAGTTGATCAAAAGTATAACGGAAAGCCACATCGTTGTTGCTTACATTGAAGGTAACCGTCATCGGCTGCTTCTTACCGTTGATGTATGTCACGTTGAGCTGGTTGGCATGATAATCTACATGCGAAACCTTGGCGGTGCGGAGGTCATAGCTCTTCTCCACCTTTATCTCATTCTTGCCCTGATAGGTCAAGCCCTGACTGAAATCGCCTACATTGGCAAGGAGTCCGAGCTGTGATTCCTCCATCATTCGCTTGCCTGCATAGTCGATGGAATAATAGAGTTTACCATCGCGGTCTTCTACCACGACATTCAACTTACCATCAGGAGAACTGACAGTATTCTTCTCTGCGTATGCACCGATGCTTGCCATCAATGCCAGCGCTACTGCTAAAACATTTTTCTTCATTTCCAGATAAAAGTAATTAGTTTATTTGTTACTATGTTTTTATGCTTAATTCCACCGGCAAAATTACAAAAAAAAGAGAAGAATGACTGCATCTCTTTGTGATTATTTGTTCACGAATCATGAAAATGGAACAAAAGCCAAAGAAAATGTAACACAAAACAAAGAAATATTGCCCCCTAAAAGGTAGAAAATATATTATTATATGTTGCATTTAAAGGTTTTCGAATACGATTTATAGAAAATCGAATGCCAGGAAACGATAAAAAACTTATCTTTGCGGCGAAAAGTATTTAATACAGCGTTTTGCATCAAGTAAAAGATGATCTCCCCATAATATGATACGGGGAGATTAGATGATATTAGGCAATCCATTTCATATGCGGAAGCCACTGAACTTACTTGGCGGGACTAGGTTTCATGAAAATGAACCTACTGGTAGTCACTCGGCGAAACACCGAACTGCTTCTTGAAAGCAACAGAGAAATGAGCTGCAGTACTGAATCCAGTCAACACAGCTATCTCTGAAATGCTATACTGACCCTCATGCAGCATCTGAGCTGCCTTGTTGAGTTTGTATTTACGGAAGAAGATGCCAGGTGTCTCGCCAGTAAGTTCTTTAATCTTATAATTAAACTTCGACGGACTGATGAACATGTCGCGGCACATGCTGTTCACATTCAGGTCTTGCTGGGCCAAGAGCTTCTCCATCATTTCATATACCTCATCCATAAACTTTCTATCCTGCGGAGAAAGCGTATCAGCTATGTTTTCTGCCAGCGAATCAGTCTTCGTACTCTCGCCCAGACGCTGACGGAGCATCTGCATGTTCTGCAACTGCGACTTGACGAGCGCTTTCAGATAAGCCGGATCAAAAGGTTTGGTGATATAAGCCACAGCCCCCAGTTTCAAGCCATCTATCTGGTTGTGCATGCTCGCCATCGCTGTAATCAGGACCACCGGAATATGGCTGAACGAGAGATTCCCCTTCAGCATCTTGCAGAATTCCAATCCCGACATATCTCCCATGATAATATCACTCAGGATGATATCTGGCTTCACCTCTTCCAGATCCGCCAAAGCCTCTTCGGCAGAATAGCGGTTCACCACTTCGTAATCAGGCACAAAGAGATAGTGGAGGTAATCAGCTACATCCACATCATCATCTACAATCAGGATTCTAGGCAGATTCTTACTAGGAGCAGAAGCATTTCCAGCAAGAGAATTCTTCACTCTTCCCTCTTCCCTCTTCATTTCCAGAGTTCTTCCCTCTTCATTCTCCACTTTCAACGGAATCTGCATCACATGCTTCTCCTGAGCAACAATCTCCACCTTATTATATATAGACTTATCGGTAGGAAGACTGAAACAGAACTCCACACCATTCCTTAGCGAAGCCTCTGAAGAAGTCTCGCTGACCGCATTCATATTTTTTACATGAATCTCTCCATGATGAAGTTCTACCAGGCGCTTCACATAATAGAGACCGATTCCGGAACCCCAACCATACTGATGGGAATCCTGAGAAGAAGAAAGCTGATAATAACGCTTGAAAACATCCTGTATCTTATCTTCTTCCATCAGCTGTCCACTATTGAAGACTGAAACCTTCAAACTTCCTTCATCTACTGAAGCCTGGATGCGGATGATGCCGCCCGGAGCCGTATACTTGAGGGCATTGGTGAAAAGATTGCTCATGATTTTTTCCAGTTTGTCACAATCCAACCATGCATGGTAATTGCCATTCTTTACTGTCAGTTCCAGTCTGATGCCTTTTACTCTGGCAGATTCTTTAAAAGAAGCTACCTGCTGGCGCAACTCTTCAGCAGCATCCACTTCCGAAACTCTCAGGCGCAGTTCATCGGTCTCCAACTGGTTGAAGTCGAGCATCTGGTCTATCAGCCTCAACATTCTGTTCACACTCATACATACATGAATCAGGATACGGTGTACCGACTCTGGCAAGGCTTTATCGGCATTCAGCGTCATCAGAGGTCCGGCTATGATGGTAAGCGGATTGCGGAATTCGTGAGCAATATTGGCAAAGAAACGCATATTCATCTCCTTAGCCTGCTTTTCGCGTTCCAGTTCGCGCTGCTCCTGCAAAAGCAGAAGATGATTGGTGCGAGCCCTGAGATAGAACGTGTTGAGATAAAAGAGAATACCAAGAACGATGCTGAAATAGAGCAACCATGCTGCCGATGACCACCAGGGAGCGTGCATAATCCTAATCTCTACCTTGCGCTCAGCCAAAGCCGGCTTGTCGGGAGATGATATGAGGCGCAGACGGAAAGTATAAGTTCCAGCCGGAAGATGGGCATAACGGGCCTCGCGACCGTATGTAGGAACCTGCCAGTCTCTATCATAGCCTTCGAGCTTGTACTGGCACATCAATGCCGAGCGACGGCTGAAGTTGGGATAATAGAAATTGAACTTCAGATCGTTCTCATCGTGAGCAAAAGTATAGCTGTGCAGATGAGCCACTTCATCAGTAACGGCAAGCACCTTGCCATTATTCTTCGTCACTTCTACACCATAAACCGACAGCATCTCGCTGGCATGAATGCCGGCCTGAGTGTTCAGGAAGTTAGTCTGCATCGCCTTAGGCGGCATGAACTTGCAGCCATCAGAACTGCCCAACACCACATCGCCCGAAGGAGAAATACAGGCAGAGTTGCTGAAATACTGCCAGTCGTCCTGATCCTGGCTGGCAGACAGGAGGCTGTTCATCTGAAACTGCTTTCTCTCAAAGGTTACGAAGAAAGCATCACGTATGGTGGTTACCCAAACCTGTCGTTTCGTATCTTCAACCAGAGCCTGAATATGGGCATCATTCAAGATATTGATACGGCGCATGTGCGTTTTTTCCTTATTCATTAAATAAAGACCATCCCGCTTGGTTCCCAGCCAAACGAATCCATAGGAATCCTGTTTCACAAACGCCGGATCCAGACTGCCCTCCTGAGGCATACCTGCAACTTTCATCTCGCGTATCTTTCCGGTATCAGGAGATAGAATCGCCAAATGCATGCCCGACATAAAGAGCAGAATATTCCCATCGCTCAGTTTAGCCAGTTTGGTTTCATAATTAAAATACGGACTTGGAATACGGATGATTTCCGGTTGCGGTTTACCAAACTCAAAACGCAAAAGACGCCCCTTTTCACTACTTACATACAGATGATTTCCCGCCTTTAAACCCTGTCCTAAAACAGACTTGAACAAAGGTGATTTAGCAAGCACTCCGATGCGTTCGTTGTTTATACGGCAAGATAACACCTGATGTTCACTCACCAGCCAGAGATGTTCATCATCATAGCCCACCATATTATTCAGGTTGATCTGATGGGGCTTTGGCAAAGAATCGAATAAATCCCTAAACAACGTCTGTTCCAACCGGCTATTCTTCTCATCATAAGCAAAAACACGAAGGGCTGTACCTGCCAGCACATGTCTGCCCACAGTAGCCATCGTGAGAATAGAGATGCCCTTGGTCTTGTCAGATAAGGCATTGGCATTTGCTTTTTTATAAGCGATACGGTTTTGCGAAATAATCTGTACACCGGCGTTGCGGTAACCTACCCACAGATTGCCGCCCAAATCGCAGAATGTAGCCGTTACCACTTCCATCGGTTTACGAAGGATGGAAAGATCGGCAGGCAGAGGAGCCTGCAGATTGTTGGGCTGGATAGAATGAGAGGAAAGCGTTATCTTTTCATCACCGCCGATGCGGTAAGTCTGATTGCCATCGCTCACCAATATCGCCAGAGAATCATGTTTCTCAGGTGAATCTTCTATGGCGATGATGTTGTGATGATGAGCGGGAAGAGCTACGCGATGAAAGCGGTAAGCCCCAACATACCGGGCAAGTCCGTTCTGCGTTCCTACCCACATTCTGCCCTTGCGGTCAAGATGAAGCACGTTGATATAATCATCAGGCAAGGCGGCAGTATCTTTCACATCATAACCAAACTGTATATAACTTTTCCCGTCATATACATTAAGTCCTGCCGAAGTACCGATCCACATCAGTTCCCGTCTGTCTCTAGCGAAAGACGTAACGCTCTGCGAAGAGAGCATCATATCTCTCACAGTCTGCTTACCTTTTTCCTGTAGCACCTTGAGGGTGGCTCTTCTGCCAGGGTTAAAGCAATAAATGGCAGCCAACAGGCAGAACATCGCTGCGAGTATGGTAATGACGGCTTTCTTCATGATGGGTTCTTTTGTTGATTTATTTAAAGTTCATATTGCCCTTCATCAGACCAATATGCCGCAAAGATAATGCAAATGAGCGCAATGAAAGCTTGCTTTCAAATTGCCGAGTGCAGCTTATCTTATGCAAAGTTAAGCAATATTATCGAATAAACAAAAATTAAACCGAATTATTTTGTATTTTCTTCAAATAATAGTAACTTTGCACGAAATAAACTATACACATATCAGCAGTTATGTTACAACTTGACAATTTCTATAAGGCTCGCTTCGTGCTGAGCAAGGTAATAAGAAAGACTGAGCTGGTTCACACGCCAAGAATCAACCCAGAGAGTGATGTTTATTTGAAACCAGAGTGCCTGCAGAAGACCGGTTCGTTCAAGATTCGTGGTGCTTACTATAAGATTTCACAACTCACCGATGAAGAAAAGGCGAAGGGTGTGATAGCCTGTTCTGCGGGCAACCATGCACAGGGTGTAGCGCTGGGAGCTACAGCCATGGGCGTCAAGAGCCTCATCTGTCTGCCAGAAGGTGCTCCTATCTCCAAGGTAGAAGCAACCAAGCGACTGGGTGCTGAAGTCTGTCTGGTACCTGGCGTTTACGATGATGCCTACCAAAAGGCGCTGGAACTGAGAGATGAGCATGGCTACACCTTCGTTCATCCTTTCGATGATGAGAATGTCATCGCCGGGCAGGGCACCATCGGTCTGGAGATTCTCGACCAGTTGCCAGATGTAGAAGCTGTCGTCGTTCCTGTAGGTGGCGGCGGACTTATCTCTGGTGTAGCCTTTGCCATCAAGTCGCTGAATCCTAACGTCAAGGTATATGGCGTTCAGGCAGAAGGAGCAGCAAGTATGGTACAGAGTCTGCACGATCACAAACAGGAGAAGTTGCCTTCTGTAGCGACCGTAGCCGATGGTATTGCCGTAAAGGAACCGGGCAAGATTACTTTTGAAACCTGCTCCAACTATGTTGACGAAATCGTAACCGTGAGCGAGGATGAGATCTGTGCAGCCATTCTGAAACTCATAGAGAGTGAGAAGATGGTAGCCGAAGGCGCCGGTGCGGCCAGTGTGGCAGCCGTGATGTACAACAAGGTTCCGGTGAAGGGCAAGAAAACCATCTGCGTGGTAAGCGGCGGTAATATCGACGTAACCATTCTGAACCGCGTCATCACCCGTGGTCTTGCCAAGAGTGGCCGTCTCTGCACCATCGAGATGGAGCTGGATGACAAACCGGGCGAATTGGTAGAGGTTTGCTCTGTCATCGCCGGATTGGGCGGTAATATCACCGGTGTTCACCACGACCGTTCTGCCAACCGCAACAAGGTGAATGCCTGCGTGCTCCGCCTCACCATGGAGACTCGCGACGAGGAACACGTAAAAGAAATCAAGGAGGCTTTGGAATCAAAGGGATTCCATCTCTGGATAGTATAACATTTAATGTTGAATGGTTAGTGTTCAATGTTTAGTATTAAGTGTTAAGTGTTAAATTATAAATTGTAAATTATAAATTGAAGATTATGAACGCAATTCACACAGACAATGCGCCTGCAGCTATCGGTCCATATAGCCAGGCTATCGAAGTAAATGGTTTCGTATTTGCATCAGGTCAGATTCCTATCAACCCTGCAACAGGCAATTTCGTAGAGGGTGGCATCAAGGAGCAGACTCGCCAGAGCCTCACCAACGCCCAGAACATCCTGAAGGCAGCAGGTACCGACCTTTCTCATGTGGTTAAGACTACAGTTTATCTGAACAGCATGGACGATTTCGTTGCCATGAACGAGGTATATGCCGAGTTCTTCAGCCAGCCATATCCAGCCCGTTCTGCCGTAGCTGTAGAGAAGTTGCCAAAGGGCGCCCTCGTAGAGGTTGAGGTTTTGGCAGCCAAGTAATTCTTCCTCTTTTCTATCAGGAAGTAAACATTCAAGGTGAAAATATTCTTTAGATGGTATCAAGCATTACATTAAAGAATCTGATTATAGGCTATCGTTCGAAGCATCAGCTCCGGGCGATAGCCTCACCTGTTCATGCCTCGCTCCAAGCCGGTGAACTGACCTGTCTCATCGGAGCCAACGGAGTGGGCAAATCTACCTTACTCAGAACTTTAGCCGGATTTCAGCCAACACTTGATGGCGAAATCCTGATTCAGGACAAATCCCTTTCTGATTTCTCTGCCCAGGAACTCGCCAGAGAAATCAGCATCGTTCTCACATCGAAGACAGACCATGCCCAACTCTCAGCAGAAGAGATTGTAGGCATAGGCCGTTCTCCCTATACCGGTTTCTGGGGCACATTATCTGCTGCCGACAAGCAGATTGTTGCTTCTGCTCTTCAGGAAACGGGCATTCAGCATCTTGCCCAGAGAAACATCAGCGAACTGAGTGATGGTGAGCGTCAGAAGGTAATGATAGCCAAAGCCTTGGCGCAGCAAACCCGCATCATCATCCTGGACGAGCCTACCGCCTTCCTCGATTTCCCCAGCAAGATAGAAACCCTACAGATGCTCCGCCGTCTGGCGCACGAACAGCATAAATCCATATTACTGTCAACCCATGATGTAGAGTTGGCGCTCCAGCTCTCCGACCGTCTCTGGCTGATGGAAGAAAGCCGTTTCTCTATCGGCACTCCTAAAGAACTGGCTGCCGATGGTTCCTTATCCAGATTCATCAATCGTGACGGCATCCGATTCAACCAGGATTCCCTCCGCATCGAAATCAAATGAGTTTTCGTAATTGATTTTTTCTATGGTTGCACGCAAGCACATGAAGAAAAATTCTCAAGTGGCTCAGTTTGCTAACTCAAGTAGCTCAATCTGCTAACTCAAGTAGCTCAGTCAGCGAGTTCAGACGTCTCAGTTAGTTGATGCAGACGTCTCGGTAAGCCTACGGATACGGCTCCGTTAGCCTACTCAGCCATATCTGTAACCCGATGCAGTCATATTCGTAACCCAGCGCAACCATATTCGTAACCCAACGCAACCATATTCGTAACCCAACGCAGCCATATTCGTAACCCAGCGCAGCCATATTCGTAACCCAACGCAGCCATATTCGTGAATAAGTTTTAGATAATTATCTATCATCCATCACGATTTACATACACCACGCACATTAATACACTAATATACAGATACTTAAATAGCGTGACAGATACTCCGAAAACGGGAATATCCATCACGCTATACAGAAGAGATAATTACCTCATTATCAAACGTTTAAAGATTTGAAAAGAGGAAACGTGTAAAATCTAGCACTTTGAAAGCTAGGATACGTACAACAACAAGAATACCAAGAAGTTATGAGACGTAAAATCTATAGTCAATTATTAAGATGGAAATCAGACGATAATGGGCAGAACGCATTGCTCATTGATGGGGGCACGACGTATTACCTATCGACTCCTTACGTCATTCACACCTCAGACTTAGCGGAAAAAGATGGGATAGTATATCTGCCACTCTATATGACACCCCTGCTATAAACAAGAGCTAGAAGAGGGCGTGCAAAGACTATATCTTGCACACCCTCTTCTTTTTTCCGATTCCTACAATATCTCCAACTGATCCTTTACCGCCTTATAACAGCGGCGGGAAACCGTGATTTCCTCATGGTCGAAAGGAGGAGAAAAGATGCAGCGGAGCGTATAATTCTCGATGCAGAGAAGATAATCGAGATTGATGATGCAATCCTGACGAACCTGAGCCAGAGAAGGCGACATGGAAAGGATGGTCTTTGCCGTGGCCTGCCTCTTCAATTTATAAACCTGCCCATTCGACAACTTCAACTGCCAAAGATGAGTAGCCTCATCAAAAGTGCAACTGAACACATCATCGGGCTTCAACATCAATAAACCCGAAATGGTCTGAATGGCAAGACGCTTGGCTGCTGTTCCCAGCATCCCATTCATTCCCGAAAAATCCTGAGCCTTCTGAGAAGCCAAGACTGATTCAGAAGAACAGGAAGAGGACTCTGGAACGGAAGAAGCATCTTCATCCACATCATCTCCATCTTTCATTTTCTGCCGGATTCGGTCTACCACCAGTTCAAACTCATCCTGCTGATAAGGTTTCAACAGGAAATCGAAGGCAGAGGCTCTGAGCGCATCAATCATATACTTATCGAAGGCGCTGTAAAATACTACGATAAGTTCCATCGGAATTTCATCTCTCAGAGATTGCAACACCTCAAAACCCGTCTGTCCAGGCATTTCAACATCGAGGAACAGCACATCGGGCTGCATGCTCATCACAAGGTTCTTAGCCGAAACCGCCGAAGAGGATGTGGCAATCACCTCAAAATCTACCAGAGTTGCCAAATCATCCTGCAACCTGTGGATGCTCTGTGGTTCATCGTCCACAATCACAACCTTGATTTTATCTTGCATTGCTTGCATATTAGTATGTTTTAAATTCTTATGAAAAGTTTCTTACTTAAAGACATTATAATCGTAATTACATGGAACTCCGATACTTACACATATTCCTCTATTCCTGGTACCACCCTCCTCTTCTGATGCTCCTCTGTTGCTCTGCATCTTGAAAAACATCTTGCGTTCGTTGCTTGCATTAAGCATTTCGATGGTACTGTTCAGAATTCTCAATCCGGTTCCCGTACTGGCAGCACAATTTTTCTTTTTCTTGCCAATGGTACCCGAAACTCCACATCCGTTGTCTGTAACATCTATGCGGAGCATATCGTCCTCAACCCAGATGTTTACATCCAGCAAAGGCTTATCTTCCGTCTCTTTCATTCCCACAAAAGCATGTTTCAAAGCATTCTCTACAGGAATCTGGATAATCATAGACGGCAGCATGAGCTTCATATCCACATCCTTGGCAACATGGAACTGAGGCATCGGAAGGAACGGATTGGTTTCATGGCGAAGGGAAGAATAACCCATCACCATCTGCAATTCTTCCTCCAGACTTACCGCCATCTTATCGCATGTAAGCAAGTAGGAACGGAGTATCTGTATCAGGAGATGAAGCGGCTTGACATCAACTTCCTTCGGAAGATTAGAGACAAAGATATTGAGCACATTAAACACGAAGTGAGGCGGGAAACGATTGCGCACATTCTCCATCTTCAGAGCCATCATCCGGTTCATCTCCTCATGATGCTGATGCTTGCTGCGCATCCATTTGTAACGGATGAAAGCGATGAGAGCCAACACGCTCATTACCAGCAAGCCGATAATCAGGAGCAGGATGACTCTAAAGGATCTTACCTCTGCTTGCGTGGTGCTAAGGGATAAATCACGGCGAACGATGGCCGTATCCTGCTTGAATCTCAATTCATTCTCCTGAACATTCGAAACCATCGTAGCGTTACGGAGCGAATCGTCGTACTGATTCATCAGTTTCTGATATTGCAGAGCCTTGGCATATTGTCCCTTGCGCTCACAAAGAGCCGCCAGTCCCTTATGATAAAGGTAAAGATAATTAGGCGACATCTTGGAGAGATCGTATGGCTTGTTCAAAATCTCAGTAGCCTTCGCCAGACTATCCTGCTTCAGAGCCAGAGATGCATTCAATCCATCCACATAGAATTGCACATCGCTCTGCATGGAGGGCTGGGCAAAGAAGAATTTCGTGGTAAGAGTCAGATATTTCTGTGCAGAATCCAACCGGTTGAGCTCCAGATAAGTCTGTCCGAGATTAGCATCAACAATAGCCGTCGCCAGGGGCTGTTCCATCTGCCGTGTAGCCTTTTGAGCCTTCAGAAAGCATTTCAGAGCCTCAGCCGGTTTTTCCTGACTGCTGTACACATTTCCCCAACTGTTGTAAAAGAAATGAACATCTTTCGGATTCTTTGGCGGATACAGGCGTTCAGCCTTCTGGAAATAATGATGCGCCAGCTGATAGTTCTGCAAATCATTATAAACCTGTCCCAGTCCTGAGAGAATACTGTTCTGGGCTTCATGCTGATTCAGAGAATCTGCCAGGAAATAGGCACGGCGATACCAGGAAGAAGCATCCGCCAGCTTACCCATCTGTCTGGACGCATCGGCAATATTGATACATACATCAATCGCCTCGCCGCAACTGTCAAGGTTCATGATTTCATGATAAGCTTTCTCATAATAAATTAAAGCCTCCTTCCTCTTGCCGGAAACCAGCAAAAGTATGCCTTGCAGATTATCAGCATAAGAAAGAATTCTATTATCAGGAGTTTGTTTGCAATAAGCGTTAACCGAATCTATCAACGACTGGCATTGGGCATCAGCCCCCTTCATATAATAACATTTAGCTATTAATATTTTTTTCCATTGATCGCTTTTATCGGGATTACCTTCACATTTGAAATTTCTTATCAGCATGATCATCGAATCTGGATGACTCTGCATGAGAGATTGGTGACCGGACACAAATTCATCGATATCTTTATGCCACGACTCATCACCCTTCTGCCGATGAGAACAAGCGGCAAACAGCAGCATCAGAACGAATAGCCACAGAAGGCACAGTCCGTTCTTAATCTGCATCGTCATTATCTTTCTATATACACTTACCATGATAGACTATTTAAATGAATTTATGTTTCAGTTGCGAAAGTACAACAAAAAATCCAAATAGACAAAAAAATAACTGAAAAACTCATTTTTTATATAAAATATGAACTAAAACGCGTTTAAATGTGTATCTTTGTAGCATGGAAATGCATTTATTCAAAAATATAGAACTAAATAATATACCTGAAAGGATGAACAATCCATTCAGCTACGAACCTCATCCACTCTGCATCGAAGCATGCAAGGAGCTGCAGGATGAACTCTCACAGCGAAACGACTGGCGGGAGGAAATAGACCGTGGAAAGATGTTCGGCGTACTTATCGTAGAAGCCGACAACAGTAAGATTGGCTATCTGAGAGCTTATAGCGGACAGATTGGCGGCAGAAGCGACTGGGAAGGTTTTGTGCCAGCCGTTTTCGATTATCTTCAACCCGACGGATATTTTAAGGTACATGAGGCTGAGATTTCGGAAATGAACCAGCAAATCAGACAGCTTGAAGCCAACGAAACCCTGATAAAGGCGAAAAGCCTGATCGATAATTTGCAGCAAAAGCGCCAGGAAGTTATCGCAAACTATCAGACAAAGATAAAAGAAGCAAAGGAAAAGCGAGATGCAAGGCGCCAGGAAGCCCTTTCGGCAGGAACGCCCCTGAGCGAGGAAGAGGAGAAAGCGATGATAAAAGAGAGCCAGTTTATGAAGGCAGAACTGAAGAGGCTGAAAAAGTCGATAAACGAAAAGACGGCGTACGAAACGCTATATGAAAACTACGAAAAGGATTTGAAAAGTGCGAAACAGCTCCGCAAACAGTTATCTGAAGAACTTCAGCAATGGCTGTTTTCGAAATTTCAGATGCTGAATGCGGAAGGAGAAACCAAGGACCTGCTGGAGATTTTCAAGGACGAGGCGGTTAAGATTCCACCTGCCGGAAGTGGAGAATGCTGCGAGCCGAAACTCCTGCAATACGCTTACCAGCATGGCTACAAGCCTCTGCAGATGGCGATGTTCTGGTGGGGAGAGAGTCCGAAAGAAGAAATCAGACATCATCTTCAGTTTTATCCTGCCTGCAACGGAAAATGCAAACCGATACTACATTGGATGCTGCCTAAAACAGTCTTTGAAACCCAACAGACCGAAACTACTATATATAATAAGGTGGAAACGCTCTACGAAGACCGTGAACTGGCAGTCATCTATAAGCCCGAAGGTTTACTCTCGGTTCCGGGGAAAGATGCAGCCCAGCCTTCCGTCTACGCTCTGATGCGCAGGAAATATCAGGAAGCTACCGGTCCGCTCATCGTCCACCGTCTGGACATGGCAACAAGCGGACTGATGATTATTGCCAAGACCGAGTTTGCCTATCATCGCCTGCAGAAGGAGTTTCTGAATCATCGGGTTCAGAAGAAGTACGTAGCCATCGTTTGCGGAAAAGACAAGGAATCGTGCAACCGGATTCTGAAAGAAGCTGAAGGCGGAAGAGGTTACATCTCGCTCCCCCTGATAGCAGATTTTCTAGACCGTCCACGACAGATGGTAAACCGCGAACAGGGCAAGGAAGCCATTACAGAATACGAGGTTCTAGAGCGTATTGACGATACCCATCTGCGCCTGGCGCTCTATCCTAAAACGGGCAGAACGCACCAGCTGAGAGTGCATTGTGCTCATCAGGAAGGTCTGAATGCCCCCATCATCGGCGATCCGCTCTACGGCAACGAGCCGGCAACAAGACTGCATCTTCATGCAGAGGAAATCACATTTGAGCACCCGATGACGGGAAAGAAAATGACTATAACAAGAAAGGCTGATTTCTAACCGAAACCAGCCTTTCTTCATATCTGCGGATGACAGAATCCGCAGAAACAGATGAAAACATCGTAACATCAGACAAAGAACATCACGATAACCTGAGCTATCACCACTCTGATAAACATGCCGAGCGGATAAACCGTAGCATAACTTATACTTGGCGTATCACCATCCAGCGTCTCGTTGGCGTAAGTAAGCGCCATCGGATTCGCCATACTTCCACAGAGGATTCCGCAGATACTGCCGAAGTCATACTTCTTGGTCTTCAGTATGATGAGACCTACGATAACCACAGGCACAACCGTGATAAGGAAACCGATGCCTACCCACATCAAACCTTCCGGACGGACTACCGTCTCGAAGAACTGTCCACCAGCCGCCAATCCCAGGCAACCGAGATAGAGGGCAAGACCCAGTTCTCGCAGCATCAGACCCGCACTTCGCGTCATGTAAGAGATGAAATGCACACGAGGCCCCAGCGCACCAATCAGAATACCCATCACGATAGGACCACCGGCAATACCCAGACGCACAGGAGCCGTCATTCCAGGAATATCCAGAGGAACGGTTCCTACGGCTAGACCGAGAATGATTCCGAGGAAGATAGCGCCGAGGTTCGGCTCGTTCAGGGTCTTTACGGCATTACCCAGAAACTGCTCTACATGGTCGATACTCGTAGGGTCGCCAACTACCGTCAGTCGGTCGCCGTACTGCAGACGGAGGTCATCTGTAGCAAGCAGACGGATATCACCACGAAGCACTCGGCTCACATTCACGCCATAGGAATTTCGCATCTGCAGACTGCCCAGGCGCTTGCCGTTCAGTCCCGGACGGGTAACAACGATAATGCGGCTTTCTACCTTCGCATCAATCGCATTCCAATCTACCTTATCATTATTCCACTCCTTATCCACCTTCTTTCCGAAGAGAATCTGCATCGCCGAGACCTCGTCCTTATTGGTAACCACGAGCACATTATCATTCGTATGAAGAACCGTATCAGCCTGAGGAACTATCACCTGTTCGCCTCTCCACACACGGGAGATGATGAACTTGCGATGCGTCATCATCGTAATCTCTGCTATGGTATTGCCGTTCAGGGCAGGATTCACGATTACATATTGTCCGATAGCCGTATGGTCGTCATCATCATTTTTGCGAATCTCCAGATCTTCCGGTTTCACAAAGAGTTTGCGCAAGAGCATCATCGCCAGGATAACGCCCACAACACCCAACGGATAAGTAACGGCGCAGCCCAGAGCCGCACCTTCGCTAGGCAAGCCCAACTGCTGCAACGCCTGCTGGGCAGCACCAAGGGCAGGCGTATTGGTTGTGGCGCCACACAGGATGCCCATCATATCAGGCAGACTGATTGGCAAAATCCAGCACAAGCCGAGCGAGAACAAGGTTCCCACCAGGATGACAGCCAGACTCCAGAGATTGAGCGAAATGCCTTCGTGACGCATCGAACCGAAGATGTTAGGACCCACATAAAGACCCAGCACATACACAAACATGGTAAGGCCGAAGCTTTCTGCAAACTCCAGCATGTTCTGGTCAATAGAGAACCCTAGATGCCCCGCTATAATACCCACGAAGAATACGAAGGCTATGCCAAGGGAGATTCCTTTGACATGAATCTTGCCGAGGGCAAGACCCAAAGTACAAATCAAAGACAGGATGACGATGCCTTGCACCGCCGAATGCACGTTGATTAAATTATCAAACCACATAATGTTTCTTTATATCTATTCTAGATAATATTAAAAAAATTGCTTTTTCTCGATGCAAAGGTACATTAAAATGCGAACAAAACAAAATAATTCCCATTTTTTTTTGTATTATTCTCGATTTGCAGTATCTTTGCATCCGCAAAATGTAATAAAAATGAAAGATATTTGTTGTATTGGGCACGTAACAAAGGATAAAATCGTGACCCCGAGCAGTACAGTTTACATGGCTGGCGGCACCTCTTTTTATTTTGCCTACGCCATCAACCAATTGCCAAAGGATGTAAGTTTCTCGCTCATTACGGCGATGGATCCTACCGAGAAGGAACCGGTTGAAAAGATGCTCAAGGCTGGAATAGACGTCACCTTGAACCCATCGCGCAATACGGTTTTCTTCGAGAATATTTATGGCGATAATCCTAACGACCGTAAGCAGCGTGTGCTTGCCAAGGCAGATCCTTTCACCATCCAGCAGCTGGAGCATGTAGAGGCGAAGGTCTTCCACCTGGGCAGTTTGCTGAGCGATGATTTCTCGCCAGAAGTGGTTGCCTTTCTTGCCAAGAAGGGAAAAGTTTCCATCGATGTGCAGGGATATCTGCGCGAGGTGAGAGACGAGAAAGTTTACGCCATCGACTGGAAGGACAAGCTCGATGTGCTCAAGAACACCTATTATCTGAAGGTGAATGAGACCGAAATGGAGACCATTACCGGACTGAAGGACCCGAAGGAAGCCGCCAAGCTGATTCATGCCTGGGGCGTAGCCGAGGTTATCATCACCCTGGGTAGTGAGGGCTCTCTGGTTTATGTAGATGATACGTTCTACAACATTCCAGCCTATCCTCCTCATGAAGTAGTAGATGCTACCGGATGCGGCGATACCTATTCGGCAGGCTATCTCTACAAGCGCCTGCAGGGAGCCAATCCGGTAGAAGCCGGCAAGTTTGCGGCAGCCATGTGTACCATCAAACTGGAGCACAACGGACCATTCAACCGCACCATCGAAGATGTAGAACGCGTCATGAAATAAATTTTAGATAATTTATCCTATTATCTTCTTATTTTTGCCTGAATTGGTGTAACTTTGCATCCAATTATGGAACAGATTTCACCAATTCAGGCATTATTGCAGCAACGCACCCTGCTCCAGCTGGAGTATTATACCGAGAAAGAAGCCTTCCGCAAGCTTACCGAACAGATGGGAATGCAGCGGAAGGTGAAACGAGGTGATGCCTGGTTCCCGCTACAGGTGGGAAAGAGCTTTTATAATTCGCTGAACCAGACAGCCATAGAGGTTTTCCGAACCTCTGACCAGGATATCGAGCACAATTTTGAGTTCGGTCGCCCCGTCATGTTCTTTAGAAGTGAAGGAAGTGAAGAACTTAAATATTTCTCCTTTACCGGAACCGTGAGTTATGTAGATGGCGACAGAATGGTGGTTACCGTACCCGATTCTGCCCCTCTGCTCGAACTTCAGCAGTCAACCGATCCTATCGGCGTACAGCTATCCTTTGACGAAACCAGCTACAAACTGATGTTCGAGGCCTTAGACCGCGTGATGAAGGCGAAGAACAATCGTCTGGCTTATCTCCGCGATTTATTCTATTCCCATCAGAAGGCAGGAAGATTTTCCTTCGAACCGATGAAGTTCCCTTGGCTCAATCCTACCCAGGAAAGGGCTGTGAACGAGGTGCTATGGGCGAAGGATGTGGCCATCGTTCACGGACCTCCGGGAACCGGAAAGACCACGACCCTGGTAGAAGCCATCAACGAAACCCTGATGCGCGAAAGCCAGGTTCTGGTGTGTGCACAGAGCAATATGGCGGTAGACTGGATATCAGAAAAACTGGTGGATAGAGGCATCAACGTGCTCCGTATCGGAAACCCGACCCGCGTAAACGACAAGATGCTGGGCTTCACCTACGAGCGCCGTTTTGAGAGCCATACTGATTACCCGCAGCTTTGGGCAATCCGCAAGGCAATCAGGGAATTAAGAAAGAACAGAAAGAAGGGTAGCGAAAACTATCATCAGAAGATGGATAGGCTGAAGAGCCGTGCCGCCGAGATAGAACTCCGCATCAACGCAGAACTCTTTGGCGAGGCGCGTGTCATCGCCTGTACCCTCGTAGGCTCAGCCCATCATCTGCTGGAAGGCATGAAGTTCGGTACCCTCTTTATCGACGAGGCTGCGCAGGCTTTGGAAGCTGCCTGCTGGATTCCGATGAAGAGAGCCAGCCGGGTGATTCTGGCGGGCGACCATTGTCAGCTGCCGCCTACCGTAAAGAGTATTGCGGCATTAAGAGCCGGACTGGGCAAGACCCTGATGGAGCGCATCGCCGAAAACAAGCCGGAGGTGGTAACCCTGCTGAAAATCCAATACCGCATGAACGACGAAATCATGCGATTCTCGAGCGACTGGTTCTACGGGGGCAAGGTGGAGAGTGCGCCTCAGATCAAATACCGGAGCGTATTGGATTATGACCATCCGATAACGTGGATTGATACTTCGAACGAGGAGAATCAGATAACGATAGAAGGAGAAGATGCTCCTGAGGATTCTGCTTCCACATCATCTTCTGTATCTGCAGCTAATCAGAATTCTGATTTGAACTTCAAGGAGCAGTTTGTGGGCGAGAGTTTCGGGCGTATCAATAAGGCAGAAGCTGAGCTTACCCTGCTGACTCTGGCGGAATACTTCACCAAGATAGGCAAACAGCGCGTTTTGGAGGAAAGAATCGATGTAGGCATCATCTCGCCTTACCGTGCCCAGGTACAATATCTCAAGAAGCTCATCAAGAAGTATGAGTTCTTCAAGCCTTACCGCCGTCTCATCAGCGTAAACACGGTGGATGGTTTCCAGGGTCAGGAAAGAGACGTAATTCTCATCTCCCTGGTGCGTTCCAACGATGAAGGACAGATCGGATTCCTGAAAGACCTTCGCCGCATGAACGTGGCGATGACGAGAGCCCGAATGAAGCTCATCATCCTGGGCAACAAGGATACGATGACCCAGCATCCTTTCTACAAGAAACTGTGGGAGTATGTGGAAGCTATCAACAACAACGAATAAAATAAAGACTATTTTATGCTACAACGAGACTACATACAGCGACTGATTCGCGAGTTTATGGCGGCACTCGAAAGAATGCTCGAAAAGAAAGAGGTGGAGGTGAGACGTGAGAAGATTAAGGAGCTCTACAATCAATACGTAGGCCCTTACGCCTTCTACAGCATCGCCACCATAGAAGACGTGATGAAGGCGATGGCAGGAATAGAGGACGAGGAGAAGCGACTCTCCAAGATGGACATGCTTGCCGAACTCTATTATCACGAGGCAGATATGGTGGGACAGCCCACAAGAGACGAACTCCTGAACAAGGCGTTCATGCTCTTCGATTATGTGGAAACCCACGGAGATACCTTCTCCATCGAACGCCGCAACAAAATGGCACAAATCAAACAGAAGATTGGAGATGCACTCAAATAAAGAGTGCATCCTCCTTATATTTTTAGGATAACAAAAACTAATCATAAAGTTCAATGGTCAAAGCTCAAAGTTCAAAGTCTACTAACGACATGACTGTAGGCTCGCCTTTGCGAGCCATCATCAAATTTGCAATTCCGCTGATTCTAGGTTACATCCTTCAGCAGATGTACCTCATCATCGATGCGGCCATCGTGGGAAGATGGATTGGCGTGGGGGCACTTGCGGCAGTAGGCGCATCCAGCTCCATCATGTTTCTCATCATGGGTTTCTGCAACGGCTCCTGTGCCGGTTTCGCCATCCCTATCGCCCAGGCTTTCGGCGCCAAGGATTATGCCAAGATGCGGGCTTACGTAAGCAACAGCATCCGCATCGCCGTGGTGTTTGCCGTGGTCATTACCTTTCTTTCCTGCATCTTCTGCGGAAAGATTCTGCACCTGGTGAATACGCCGAAGGAGGTGTTCGATGACGCCTACATCTTCCTGATGCTGCAGTTTGCGGCGATTCCTTTTACCATCGCCTACAACCTGCTCTCCGGTCAGATCCGTGCTCTGGGCAACTCAAAACAGCCTTTCTATTTCCTCATCACAGCTTCCGTTATCAACATTATTCTAGATGGCATTCTGATTCTCGGTATGGGGTTAGGTGTAGAGGGAGCAGGTATTGCCACTTGGCTTTCACAGGGAATTTCCGTGCTACTCTGTATCTGGTTTATCAAGAAGAAGATGCAGATTCTGATTCCGAAGGGAGAAGAAAGAAAATTCGATAATAAGAAGATAAGCATTCTGCTGAACAATGGTGTTCCGATGGGTCTGCAGTTCTCCATTACCGCCATCGGTCTCATCATGCTGCAGAGTGCCAACAACGCTCTGGGAACGGTTTATGTGGCGGCATTCACAGCCTCTATGCGCATCAAATATCTCTTTACCTGCGTATTCGAGAACATCGGAGTGGCGATGGCTACCTATTGCGGTCAGAACCTGGGAGCCCGGAAGCTGGATAGAATTGGTCAGGGCGTAAGGGCTTCCATTAGGATGATGGTGGTTTATTTCGTCTTCACCTTCCTGCTCATCTATCCGTTTGCCGACGAGATGATGATGCTTTTCGTGGATAAGGGCGAGGCAGAAGTGGTGACTTATGCAGCCCAGTTTATGCGCATAGCCAACTATTTCTATCCTTGTCTGGGCTTGCTTACCATCCTGCGCTACAGCATCCAGGGCCTGGGTTACAGCAATCTCTCGATGATGAGTGGCGTAATGGAAATGATTGCGAGATGCGGCGTGAGTCTCTGGCTGGTGCCTGCCCTGGCATGGACGGGTGTCTGCTTCGGCGACCCTGTGGCGTGGGTCATGGCAGATCTCTTCCTCATTCCCGCCTTCCTGTGGCTTTACAAGCATCTGAAGAAGGAGCAAGTCCATACACCTTGAAAATCTATTCATTGCAGCAGCACGCCCTGAAAGGGCAGAAGCTCCTAGCCCAGGGCAACACCCTGGGTTGTTAGGGTCGCAAAACTGTCGCCCTGTAAGGGCAAAAGCTTTAAAATTTGCATTAAAAAATATTCTGCTAAGGGTTAGGAAAATGAAAATTCGATTGTAATATAGGCAAAAGAAAAGAAATAAAGTAATGCAAATAAACAAAGAAACGATAGAACAGCTCTTCCGGCAGCATTATCTGAGGATGTACCAATTGGCCAGGGTACTTCTGAAGGATGATGCAGCCAGCAAGGATGTGGTGAGCGAAGTCTTTGCCGATGTGCTCAACGGAAAGACCCAACTGGATCTTGATAACGAGACAATAGCCAGCGATTCGCCCCTGCCTTCCACTAACGCCGGGAGCTATCTTCTGGTGTGTGTGCGCCATAAATGCCTCAACCTGTTGAGCCGACAGAAGATGAAAGACCGGGTTCATCATCTCCTGAAAGCCGATACTTCGCCTTCGATAGCTCCCCTGGAAGCGACGATTGCCGAAATAGATAGGGAGACCGAAAAGTACGAGGCAATTCAGGCTTATATGGATGCTGAACTCACGCCACAAACCCGCAAGGTACTCGATCTCCGTTTTCGGCAGAAACTGAAATATCGGGAGATTGCTACGGAATTGGGCATCAGCGAAGTGGCAGTTTATAAGCATCTGGCGCAAGGCATCAGAAAATTAAAGCAAAAGTTTAACCCTTAGCAGATTTATTATGGACAAGTTTGAAAAAATACTGGATATCATCGACCATCAGGAGAAGTATTCTGATGAGGAGATTCGTGAAATATTGCAGGATGAGGAATGCCGAAAACTCTATCAGACGATGGTGGAAGTGGATTCTGCACTTGAAAGCCCCTCTCCTATTATTAATATAGATGAGGAATGGGAGAAATTCAGCCAGGAGCATCAACTTCAAGAAGAGGCATCCCATCCTATAACTTCCTGGCGTAAACTGGCAGCATCCATCGCCGGTTTTGTCTTGATTTCGGGTATTGCCTTTGCCGCAATCCATACTTACATCAAGCGCAGCCAGGAAACAACCCAGGTAACCGCAGACACTCATCCGGAAGTCATAAAATCAGATTCCACAAAGCAGGTAGCAGCAAAGGATTCCCTGACTCATCCGAAACCAGAAAAGCCAGCCATTCACAAGACTTTCGAGAATGTGGCTTTCGAGCAGATGATTTCAGAGATTGCTTCTTATTATGATTTACAAGTGAAGTTTGAGAATAACGAGGACAAGACCCTCCGCCTCTATTACGAATGGAACAGTCATTCGAGCATCGAGAACATCGTAAAAGAACTGAACCAATTCGAGAATGTAAACATCGAATTGCAACAAAACGAGCTGATTGTAAAATAACAAATAAAAAGCAACATCATTATGAGAAGATTTTCAGCCATCATATTCCTGCTGTGTACGTTCGCCCTGGCGATGAGCGCACAGCACATCCAGCGCAACTATCACGACCGCAGTATGTCGGACGTCCTCATCGACCTCGACAAGGCTTCCAAGCGCTACAAAATCAGCTTCATCTACAACGAACTGGAGGATTTCACAGTTACCCAGAACGTGAAGACAGCCAATATTCCCGATGCCATCCGCAAGGTAATCGGTTTCTATCCGATGCAGATGACCGTGGGCGACAGCCTCATCACGGTAGAATGCATACGCAAGAGCGAGCGCAAGCTGATAGGCAGACTGATAGACAATCACAATCTTCCTGTAGAATTCGCCAATATTCAACTGCTCAACCCGAAGGATTCCTCCCTTCTCTGTGGAGGCGTGAGCAACGCCAATGGCGATTTCGTCATCCCCTGCCAGCAGAAACAGGCCCTCATGAAGGTTTCTTTTGTAGGCTATAAGACCATTTGCAAGCTGGTACCTATTGCCCGCATCGGAAATGTGAGGATGCAGGCGAATTCATACCTGTTGAAAGGTGTGACCGTTGAAGCCGCAAAGGTTGTAGAAAAAGTAGATAGACAAATCATCTTCCCTACAAAAGAGCAGGTGAAAACGGCTTCCAATGGTTATGATCTGTTGGACAACTTGTCTTTGCCTACCATTATCGTAAATCGAGCAGAACGCAAAGTTCTGTCACTAAAGGGCGGAGATGTGCAAATACGCATCAACGATGTCAAGGCTAGCATGCAAGATGTATTGGCTTTGCAGCCGGATGAAGTTACAAAGGTGGAATTCATCAATGTTCCAGGACTCAAATATGGAGACAGCAATCTGGATGCAGTCATCAACTACCAGGTCCGCCGACGCTATGCCGGTTATGTGAGTGGAGTTTCTACGATGCAAGGCACCAAGGCTGGTTTCAATAATAGCGACGGTTATTTCAAATACAATGTGAAGAAATCGGAATTCAGCATCAACTACAGTTTCTCCTATCGCTCGGTAGAGGAACGAAGCTATGAGAGTCTCGGTACTTATCATCTGCCCACAGGAGAAACTCTACATCGCAATTATTTAGGTTATGATTCTCCGTTCCTATACACCACCAATAATGTACAGTTGGGGTATAATCTTAGTGAGCCAGACAAATATACATTGAATGTACGGTTGAATTTCTACAATCACAACAGTCCTGTGAGAGGCATGAACCAGCTTTATCAGGAAAGCGGCAAGGCAAATCAATATCTGCAAAACAACAGAAAAATGCTGGAGCAGATTCCATCTCTGGACATTTATTATTCGCTCAACATGCCCCATGATCAGAACCTGGCTCTGAACCTGGTGGGTACTTACATCGGCACAGATTACCAGTATCGTATGAGGGAATATACGTTCAACAAATCGCCGGATGAATCTGTAAAGAACGCTCCGCTGACCGATTACAGTTATGATGCAACTGGTAGAAAGCGCTCTCTTATTGGTGAAGGAACATACAGCAAGAACTGGAAACAGATGGCTTTATCGGTAGGTGGACAATATAATATCAGCCACACAGATAACATCTATGTGGGAAGCAGTAATGCTGATACAGAATTGAAGTATAGCAATCTCTATCTTTTCACCCAGCTACAGGGACAGCAGAAGTGGTTCAGTTATCAGGTGGGAGTTGGCGCAACCAGGTCTTCCATCCATCAGGGAGAGAACGGATACAGCAAATGGCTGTTTCGACCACAGGTAACTTTACAGGCAAAGGCTAGCGACCATCTGAGTTTTAAATGGAGCAGCAAAATCACGTCAGACATCCCAAGCCTTTCCGACTTGAGCGAGTTGCGCCAATATTCCAACAGCTTTGAGGCGCGTGACGGCAATAGCGGCCTGAAGCCATTTACCGGCTACAACAATACCTTGTCGGCTTCCTGGAACATTCCGCTGATGTCTGTGTACCTGGAGGGAAACTGGACGTATTACGACAAGCCTATAGCTACTTCTATCTTGCCCGAAAAGCGGGAGGATGGCTCTTATCTCTTTGTGAGCAAACCGGAGAATCAGAAGAATCATGATTACAAGCACCTGCTGTTGACTTCTGAAGTTCACCTCATCAAGGATCATCTGGATTTGAACCTTATGTGCGAGTATCAGAATGTCAAGACAAAGGGTTTGGATTATTCCCACGAGTTCAATTACTTCAGTTATGGAGCAGAAATACGGTACATGACGGGCAATTGGAACATTGGCTATGGTGCCTATAAGGTGGAAAAGAGTTTTTGGGGAGAAAATACAAACGGCGGAGAGCCAACCTCCAATCTTGCCGTAACCTACAGTTATAAGAACTGGCAGTTTGGCGTTCTCGGATTATTCGTATTCTATCCTCATGGCTGCGTGTATAAGGATGAACTTTTCAACAAGTATGTGCAGCAGAAGAACAAGGTACGCCTTGCTGACCAGGGCAACATGCTTGTCTTTACTGCCAGCTTCAACTTCAGCCATGGCCGCAGATACCATACAGGCAGCCGTAAGCTGAACAATAGCGATAGAGATAATGGTATCAGATAGAATTATTATATTTTCCTGAAATCACAAATAAGCAAAAGGCTGAACTTCCTAACCCGAAGTTCAGCCTTTTTGCATGTCATCAGTAATCCAAATACACATTTTATCGTTTATAGACGACAAAACACCCACATTTTATCGTCTATAGACGATGAAAACGACGACTTGTAGTTATAAAAAATAATCTTTCTAACTGGGAAAATATTTTTTTCCAGTTAGAAAGATGAAATTCTATTATTCAGTATTCGTTATGGAAAACCTTATAGGGGTCCATCTGCTGCATTTTTTCCTTTATTTTCTGCTCTATTCCCTCTGATGATTCCGGAATTTCGGCACCCATTTCCTTGGCTGCAGCCTCATCCTCGGCAGCACCGGCACTATCACCCAGACTTCTGCGAACCTCGCTGCGCTCGCGATACGCATCAATAGAGAAAGGATTTACCTCCATCACCTTACCGTAGGTCTGTTCAGCCTCCTCCATCTTTCCCTGCGCCTTCTCTACACGAGCCTTCAGTAACAGCACATCCTCGTTGCCCGGAATATGCTCATAGAGGAAAGCTGCATCGAGTTCTGCCTCGGAAAGCTGAGCCTGATCCAACAGGATGCTGCCACGAAGCAATCGGGCGGCATAGAAATCCTCACGCTTGCCTATCGCCTCAGTCAGCATCGACACGGCACGAGGTGCATCGCCCAGTCCTTTGCAGGCTCTGGCATAGAAGAAATACGTCTCTACATTCTCTGCATCCAGCTGCAGAGCCTTATCGCACACATCCGTCATGGCGATATAATCCTCCATCATATACGCCACATCCGCCATACGCAGCAATACTGCTATGTTATCAGTCTGTGCCTCCGAGATTTTCTGCAACTGCTCATAGGCTTTCTGCAGATCACCCATAGAGATGTAAGCCTGCGAAAGATAGTCGCGGCATTCCAAATCTTCGGCATTCAACTGCAGAGCTTGTTCCAGAAACTTGGCAGCAAGGTCAAATTGATGCATACGGAGAGCACGAACACCATCATATTTCACCTTGTCGAAGCCCTTTTCCTTCGTTTCTCTCACTTCTTCGGTAGTTTTTTGGCCACCAAATAGCTTTTTAAATATGTTCATAATCCAACTATTTTTTTAGGTTTTGAATTGTTTGTTGTTGAAATCGTATCAAACGACAGGGCAAAAATACGAATAAAATCCCGAAAAACGCCCCTTTTTTGGAAGAAATATTTTCTTTTTTCTGATTACGAGAAGAAAAACATAAACAGAGACGGGCAGGCGGCAATCTTATAAGCATCTGCCTTTTAGAGAGTTAGAATTGTTCCTTAATTCTGCTAAAGGCTTCAAAAATCTCAGTCTCAGTTGTCTCAGTTATTTTTCAAGTACCCCCTCTTTTTCTTTTATTCTTATATATATATTATATATTTATATATAATTAATTAATAATCAACAAGTTACAAAAACAGCAAAAAGGAAAGAAAGAGAAAAATGGGAAAATGATACCCCCTTATTTTTTTACTGAGACAACTGAGACTGAGATTTTTCAAATCAATTGGAACGCTATATTTTGCATTAACTATCTGATAATAAGCCTTCTAGAAGAAAAGAAAGCGTTCCCGTTCCAGTTATTCCAGTTGTTCCAATTAATTTTTCAGCATATCCCACCTACCCCTATTTTTATATATATTATATATATAATTAATTAATAATTAATAAGTTATATAATATAAAGAAGCAAAGAAAAAGGACAAGCAAAAGATATAAACCCACTCAAAATTAATTGGAACAACTGGAACAACCGGAACGCAGCCAACCGGAGCAAGCTAATAGGAACGCAGCCCCCAGGGAAATCCCCTTTTCTCTAGAAGGCAAGCTCAATCCATTTGCTTTTCACCTTAGGAACAGAAAATCATAGGAAAAACATTAAATTTCCTTAAACAAGCCACCTTCTAGAATTATTTCAAAGCATAGTTAGAAATATTTTCGTATCTTTGCAACCGAAAGTCCCTTGGAAAAGTGGCAGAACAGAGCAAAAAGTCCCTTGAAAAACGTGCATGAATTCAAGAAAAGTCCCTTAAAAAACGTGCACAGCATAAAGGGCAATACATCATAAATCATTAGAAAACAGATGTTTAAACGAAAAATCGAGAAATATCTCAAAGAATGGAAAAGTGATGAGCATAAACTCTCATTTTTCCCCTCTACATGGCTTTTCTGCTGAAAAACAAATAATCTTCGTTAAAATATCGGAATCCTAAGAATAATCCCGACAGAAATGATTAATTTTGCAAACAAAAACAGAATACTGTAGATAAATGCAGAGGATAACGCATAAGAGAATCAGAATTTCCTGGCTGCTGCTATTGGTTTACCTGCCGATGCTGCTTGCCGTTACGTTTCACCATCATGGTGAAGCGCAGGGAACTCATGCTGATTTCTATTGCGCTGATTGCGCCCATCATGTTCATCACGACGGCCATCTGATAGCCCTGCAGAATACCATGCACGACTGTGTGCTTTGCCAATTGCAAAGCACTCCTTATCTGGCTCCATCCCTCGTGGTTTGGGTTGCCATCGCCGTGCTCCATCTCTCCCCTCGCCGTGCCTTCTGCTCTCCTTGCTTGTGCAGGGCGAAGGGGGTAAAATCTACCCGTGCTCCACCTTATTCTCTGTTTTTATAAATAATTGAATACTAACAGAATAAGGTAACAAATAACATAATGAGAACAATATTGAAAGCAATATTGCTGATGAGTCTGTGCTCATCGGCAACAGCCCCTGCTATGGCTATAAACAGAGCAAATCATGATAAGAAGGACGGAAACATTCATGAAGAAGAGGCAAACGATTCTACCAGACACCAGCCGCTGACGGAATCGAGCATGAAACTGAACGAAGTGGTGGTAACAGGCTTGACGGGCAGTCAGAAACTCAAGCAGTCGCCCGCACCCATCTCCTTCGTTTCTGCCCGCCAGCTCGAAATGCAACCTTCTACCAACATCATCGACGCCATCGCCCACCAGCCAGGCGTTTCGCAAATTACCACGGGAAGCGGAATTTCAAAGCCCGTGATCCGTGGCCTGGGCTATAACCGCGTGGTAGTGGTAAACGACGGAATCAGACAGGAAGGACAGCAATGGGGCGATGAACACGGAATAGAAATCGACCCCGCTTCGGTTCATTCCGTAGAGATTCTGAAAGGTCCGGCAAGTCTCATGTATGGATCGGATGCGATGGCAGGCGTCCTCATCTTCCACTCCGCTCCTACCCTTGCCAAGGGCGATATGAGAGCAAATTTCTCAACGGGTTATCAAACCAACAACGGACTTTTTGATTATTCGCTCAACTTTGCCGGCAACCAGGGCGGATTTGTATGGAACACCCGCTACAGCGGAAAGATGGCGCATGCCTACAAGAATAAATACGATGGTTATGTATTCGGTTCATCACTCAGAGAGCAGGCATTCTCGCAGCTTCTAGGCTGGAACTACCGCCAGGGGCATTCGCATCTTACACTCGATTATTATCATCTCACTCCGGGCATCGTAGAGGGAGAAAGAGATGAGAAAACGGGCGAACTGGAAATTCCGGATGGCTACGATGCCAAGAGTTACGGCAAGCCGATGCCTTATCAGCAGATTCATCATTACAAGGCTGTACTTGATAATTCCTGGTTCCTGGGCGACGGCAATCTGAAGTTCCTCCTGGGGTATCAGCAGAACCGCCGTCAGGAGTTTGAGGAGGAAGAGAATCCGAAGGAATGCGGACTCGATTTCATGCTCCATACCATGAATTACGACCTGCATTATCTCTCGCCGGAAATGAATGGATGGAAGTTCTCTACGGGCATCAACGGCATGTGGCAGCAGTCGGTTAATAAAGGTTCTGAATTTCTGATTCCAGCCTATCATCTCTTCGATTATGGTGTATTTGCCACGGTGAGCAAGGAGATAGGCAAACTGAACCTGAGCGGCGGTATCAGATACGATCATCGCCATCTGCACAGCGAGGCTTTGAGAGAAGAGGATGATGCTGAACCGCATGGTTCTGGCTTGAATGATTCTTTCCGCTTCCAGGCCTTTAAGCGCAGCTTTGAAGGAGTAACCGGAAGCATCGGATTGGCTTATGAAATCCTGCCCGATTTCAATCTGAAGCTGAACCTGGCAAGAGGATTCCGTGCTCCGAACATCAGCGAATTATCATCGAATGGTGTGCACGAGGGAACCCAGCGATACGAATTGGGAAATACGAGTCTGAAGCCGGAAAACAGCTGGCAATTCGACCTTGGTCTGGATTATTCTTCGCCTATCATTTCGGCAGAGCTCTCGCTGTTTGCCAATCGCATCAACCATTACATCTATAGCGAGAAGTTGGCAGATGAGAATAATCAGCCTGTCCTCATCGACGACACGCCAGCCTATCAGTTTACTTCGGGCGACGCCCGCATTCTGGGTGGTGAGGCGAGCATCGACATCCACCCTGTGGAGCATCTGCATATCGGCAACACCTTCTCGTATGTCAACTCGGTTCAGTTGCATCAGCCATCCGAATCAAAGTATCTGCCATTCACCCCAGCCCCTCGCTGGGTTTCGGATGTAAGATATGAGTTTGTCTGCGACGGCAAGACTTTCGACCATCTCTTCGTAAAGCTACAGATGGATTGCAATCTCCGTCAGAACCATTATTTCGCAGCCAACGATACGGAGACCGCTACGCCATCGTACACCTTATTAAATATGTATGCTGGTACCGACGTGAAGCTCCATGGCAAGCGCCTTCTCTCGCTCTATCTTTCGGGCGAGAACCTTACCAACCGTGCTTACCAGAACCACCTGAGCCGTCTGAAGTATCTTGACGTAAACCAGGTTACAGGCAGAAGAGGCGTTTACAATATGGGCCGCAACTTCAGCATAAAGATAGTGGTTCCGATAGAGCTGTAACTCCCCTTTTGGAATAAGTAATTCCCCTTTTAGGATAAGCAATTCCTCATCAGGAATCAGAATTTTGAATAAACAAGTGCCGATAAGGATGCCAAAAGCTGCCGGAAAAGCAACTTTTGGCGCCATTATCGGCATTTTTTCGTCTAATTATTAGACAAACATTACCACTTTTCTATGATATTTCGTAACTTTGCACCATGATTAAGAAACAAGGAACGATATTGATTGTTGATGACAACCGCAACATTCTTACTACGGTAAGGATGCTGCTGGAACCCATATTCGATGGCATCATCACCATCGCCAACCCTAACTCCATCCCAGCCAAGCTGAGAGAGGAGCATCCCGACGTGGTGCTGCTCGACATGAACTTCTCCAGCGGAATCAATTCGGGAAACGAGGGACTGTACTGGCTCAGGGAAATCAAGAGCCTCAGCCCGAAAACCGAAGTGGTGCTCTTTACCGCCTATGCCGACATCCAACTTGCCGTAACAGGCATCAAGGAAGGTGCCGCCGACTTCATCGTGAAGCCTTTTGAAAACGAGAAGATGATCCGTACGCTGGTAGAGGCTAGAGATAAGAACAGGGCTGTGGATAACGTTATTAACAGGAATGGTGGAAAACCTGGTGGAAAAGATGCGCAAAGCGCTATGTATTGGGGAGATAGCGAAGTTATGAACAATTTGAGAAGTATTGTGGAAAAAGTTGCAGCAACCGATGCAAACATCCTCATTACGGGCGAAAACGGAACAGGTAAAGAGGTGTTAGCCAACGAGATACATCGTTTATCCACAAGATGTGGAAAGAAAATGCTGCCTGTGGATATGGGAGCCATTACGGAAACCCTTTTCGAGAGCGAACTTTTCGGTCATGTAAAGGGTGCCTTTACCGATGCCAAGGTGGATAAACCGGGCAAGTTTGAGCTTGCCGACGGCAGCACCATCTTCCTGGATGAGATAGGAAACCTATCCTACGGTCTTCAGGCAAAACTCCTTACCGCCCTGCAACGCAGAAGCATCGTAAGAGTGGGCGGAAGCAAGCAGATTCCCATCAACGTACGACTGGTTTGCGCCACCAACCGCAACCTGCAGCAGATGGTAAACGATGGCGAATTCAGAGAGGATCTGCTCTATCGCATCAACACCATCCATCTGGAATTGCCTGCCCTGAGACAGAGAAAATCAGACATCGTTCCGCTGGCAGAAAGATTCCTCCATCAATATGGCGATTTATATAATAAGTTGAATCTCCGTTTTTCGGAAGAGGCTGAGAAAAAACTTACCAGTTTGCCATGGTACGGAAACATCCGTGAACTTCAGCACGCCATCGAGAAAGCCGTGATTCTGTCTGATGGCGGAATGATTTCTGCCGAAGATATTGACGGCGGAAACCAGCAGAAAAAAGAGAAGCCTCTGGAAGAGGTTCAGACGCTCGACGAGATGGAAAGCCGAATGATAGAGAAAACCATCAGGGAATGTGAAGGAAATCTGTCGGTAGTAGCCGCAAGACTGGGCATTTCCCGCCAGACGCTTTATAATAAGATTAAGCGATATGGATTATAAACTAATTATAATTATCGTGCTTTTGCTCGTGGCTGTAGTGGGTTACATTCGCCTCTACCGCCACTATCGCCGTAACATCAAGAAGGTAACCTTCCTTTTTGATGCGATAGATAATGGGGATTTCTCCTTCAACTTTCCTACGGAGAAGAGGTTTAAGGAGGATAATATTCTACACCAGTCCCTCAACCGCATCAAGCTCTTCCTGCAGCATACGAGAGAGGAGCAGATGGATCGGGAGAAATATTACGAGCAGATTCTGAATGCGGTGGATACGGGCATCCTGGTGGTGGATAGTCACGACAACATCCTGCAGCACAACCAGGCTGCCCTCCGGTTGCTCGATACGGATGTGCTTACCCACATGAACCAGGTAAAAGAGAAACTGAAGGATGAACACCTGGCAAAGCATGAGACGCAAGCCATGCTGAAAGACAAGCACGTGCGCATCATCGCCCTGAGCGACGTGAGCCACGAACTGAGCAATCAGGAGGTGGATTCTTGGATCAAGCTGATTCGTGTGCTGACCCATGAAATCATGAATACCATCACGCCGGTTACTTCGCTGAGCGAGACTCTGCTTACCCGGGTTACAGAGGATAAAGACCTGAAGCAAGGCTTGGAAACCATCCACAAAACAGGAACCGAGCTGTTGGCTTTCGTCAACAACTATCGCCGTTTCACCCATGTTCCCCAGCCTCAGCCTGCTCTCTTCTATGTGGAACCATTCCTGGAAAGAATGGCGCTGCTCTGCAACCACGAAGTAGAGATTTCGGTTTCTCCCAAAGATTTGCTGGTTTATGCTGATGAGAGCCTCCTCTCTCACGTGGTAACGAATCTTCTGAAGAATGCCGTAGAAGCTTTCAGGGAAAAGGAAAGAGAAGACAAGCAGGAATGCCGCTCCGCGGATTTGCAATCCGCGGCAAGCAAGAAGGCATTTATCCGTCTCCAAGCCTATGCCAATGCCCAGGAATCCATCATCATCGACGTGAGCAACAACGCCGGTCTCATCGCCGAAGATGTAGCCTCCCACATTTTCATCCCGTTCTTCACCACGAAGCCGGAAGGAAGCGGAATCGGTCTCTCCCTCTCCCGCCAGATTATGCGAGTAAGCGGCGGCAGTCTCTCGCTCCATCAGAACAAGGCGCAGGGAATCACCACCTTCCGCATCATCATCCCATAACATAAGCACATTTTTTGAAAGAAAAGTTTGGTGTTTATCCATAAAAATCGTATCTTTGTCCCCACAAATACAGAAGATTATGGCATTCGAAAAGGAAATCAAGGAATACGAGGATTTGAGACGCAAATATCAAACCCTTATCATCAATAAAATGGATAGAGAAGAGTACATCAAATATAACGAAGTACTCTTCTCTACCCATTCGTGCGCCATTGAAGGCAACTCTTTCTCCGTAGATGATACCCGAGAACTGAAGGAGAAAGGTCTGGGGATGATTCCTGCCGGAAAGACTCTTTTCGAGGCTTTCGAAATGCTTGATCACTTCGAAGCCTTCGAGTATATGATGCAAAACACACAGCATCCACTCGACGAGAATTTTCTGAAAGAAATCAACAGACGGGTTACTAGCCACACGCTTTCCTACCGTTCTCCAGAAGCCATTCCAGGCGAATACACCACCACGGACATGGCAGCAGGCGATACGGTATTTGGCGACCACGAAGAACTCATCGCCAGAGTTCCCAAGCTGTTGGAATCTACCGAAAAAGCCATCGTTTCGGCAGCCGTTCATCCCATGATTCTTGCCGCCCGCTTCCATGGCTTCTACGAATATCTTCATCCCTTCCGTGATGGGAATGGAAGGACAGGACGACTCATCAGCAACTACATTCTCTTAAGATTGAATCATCCTCTCCTCATCATTCCATCCGAAGCCCGCCAGGAATACATTTCTGCCCTCCGTATGATTCGTACGGAAGCTACGGACGAGCACCTCATCCGCTTCTTCTTCAAGATGGCAATACAGAGAATGGAAGAAGAGCTGAAGCAGAAAGAGGCTAATACCAAGCGATTTATGACATTCCTCTTCTAATATGCTCAAACATTTTGCGGATTTCGGCATATTCACGCTAAAACATTTTGCGGATTTCGGCAAAAGTCTTATTCGACTACACGTAAATCACTAATTATAAGCGAAATACGTTTTCTTTGAAATTTTACTCATCCACTATCTGTCCATCAAACAGGCGGATGGTGCGATGGGCTATCTTGGCATCATGCTCATTATGCGTTACCATGACGATGGTGGTGCCCTCGTGGTTCAGCTCGGTAAGCAGATGCATCACCTCGGCACCATTCTTGGAATCGAGGTTACCCGTAGGCTCATCGGCAAGGATAAGCTTGGGACCAAAGACCACGGCACGGGCGATGGCTACTCGCTGCTGCTGACCACCAGAAAGCTGGTGAGGGAAGTGCTTGGCACGATGACTGATGGCCATTCGCTTCATAATCGCCTGCACCTTTGCCTTACGCTCCGCCTTCGGAATGTTGAGGTAAGTAAGAGGAAGCTCGATGTTCTCCTCTACATTCAATTCATCTATCAGGTTGAAGCTCTGGAACACAAAACCGATTTCTCCCTTTCTCACATCCGTACGCTCCTTTTCCTTCAGGTTTGCCACCTCGTGATTACCCAGGAAATATTTTCCCGAAGTTGGGTTGTCGAGCAAACCGAGGATGTTGAGCAAGGTGGATTTGCCACAACCTGATGGTCCCATAATGGCGACAAACTCGCCGTCTTCTACTGTGAAAGATACGTTATTTAAAGCAATCGTCTCCACATCTTCTGTGCGGAATGACTTGCAAAGATTCTCTACTTTTATCATTTCTTCTAATGTTTAATGTTTAATTTGGGCATACGCCCTTAAATCTGTGTCATCTGTGAAAATCTGTGGGAGACTTATTCATCCTTGAGATACTTCACAGGATTACTGTTCGCCACCTTGTAGCAGTTGATGACGACGGAAAGCCCGATGATGACGAGCAAGATGATGGTAACGCCGATAAACAGCAAAGGCGTCATCGTAATCTTCTCGCTGAACGACATCAGCCATTGTCTGGCTATCAGCCAAGCCCCCAAATCGCCTACGATGATGCAAGGCAAGGCAATCTTCATAATGTCCTTCAGGAAGATGCGAAGAATATCCTTCACCTTCGCCCCGTTCACCTTTCTGATTGCAATCTCCTTGCGGCGGCGATTCACCTCATCACTCGTATAACCCACCAATCCGAAGAGGGCGATAATCATCGTTACGATGCCGGCTACCAGGATTCCGTTGCGGAAATTAAGCTGGGAAGCATACTGGTTAGCCAATTCAGAAACATAACTTTTCACGATGACCTTATTGTTCGGATACATCGCCTGCACCTTCGATTGCAACTCCGACAACGATTCATCCTTCAGTTCATTAAACTTAACCAACATGTAGTAAGCCGTCTTGGCTGAATAGAAATACAAATCTGGAAATTCATTCATACCATCACCCCCGGTTTCCACAGCACCCCAGCGAATATTCCTGCACACGCCACAAATGGTAAAGATATTATTATCATGTCCCGTACAGGTAATTTGCTTGCCAACTACGCCATCCTTCCAATGCCACGTTTTGATGAGTTTCTCAGCACCTCGTTCATCAATAATTACCTGTCGGCAACTGTCATTTCTTTCCGTAAAGAAAGAACCCTGAACGATAGGAATATTCATCATCTTGAAGAAATTGTCGTCCACTCCCGACATCTCCATGATATTAAAGGTATTCTTCTCGTCGCCAGGTACTCCAACCATATTTCCACTACGATCATACCCATCGAGCGGAACATTAAAAGTCGAACTGCAATCCTTGACATTCGGCATCCGTCTGATTTCTGCCAGACATTGGTTGCGCTGGTCTCTATTGCTGGCATCTATCGAAACAATCGCTACATGATCGTAATCATACCCAGGATTGAGCCCCAACATCAGCTGGTATTGACCATTCACGATGTAAAGCAAACTGAACAGCAAACCAGAGATAACGAACTGGATGCCCAGCAAACCAAGTTTCCATCGGTTGCGATTCTCATTATAGCCACGGAAAGCGATGGCTACAGGAATCTTGTTGTAAAGCCAACCAGGCAACAAGCCGCCAACCAGCAGTACCAGAATACAGATAGCCACCAATATCCAACTGCCACGATTAAGTACCAACGTGCTTACCGGAGCAGAGAGGAAGTTTTCGATGGTTCCCTTGCAAAGGAATACAAGACCTGCAGCAAGAACAACCGACAGCCCCACATGCACCAAAGCCTCAGAGAAAATGATGGCATGAATGTTCTTCGATTCGGCACCATAGCACTTACGGACAGCCATTTCGCGAGAACGACCCACGAGATTTCCCACGATGATAAGCAGATAGTTCATCACAGAAGTGAAGAGGAGGACAAAAGCGATAATTCCCATAATCCATCCCATCTTCTTGATATAAGGATTTTGGGTGTAAACATCGCTCAATACCGTGAAATCATAGTTCAGTTCTATTCCCATATTCTTCATCTCCTTCAAAGGGAAATGATCCTCTCGCATCTTATTCACGTAAGGCTTGAGTTCTTTTGCCTCATGCCCCTTTGCCAACCGGATGTAGGACCTATAGGAATCATTTCCCACCCATTGGCCTCTGCCATCGTAGGAATATACGTATGGCACACTACACCTCGACAGAATCATCTGCGTACCATGAAAGGAAGAACCCCAGGGAAACGCTTCGAAAACACCATAGATGGTAAAAGTGGTTCCCGGATAATTAGAAAGCGTGAAATGCTTACCTACAACATTACCGCCAATTTTTGCTGCCGTTTCTGAATCGATGAGACAGGATAAGGGTTGGGATAGAATCTGTTTAGCCTTGCCTATCAATATCTTCTGTGGAAAGACATCAAAGAAACAACTGTCTGCCATCCTGATATTGGCAGAAATGATGTTCTGGTCTTCCATCTTGCATTGGGCATCATCATAAAAATAGTGAGTACTGGTAGCAGCTTCCACCATAGGCGCATATTGCTTTACACCTTGGGCGGTGGCTCCTGAAGTATTGGTAAACTCCATGGTTTCGCCATGGTTAGTACCCACTTCTGAAATTTGATACGTCCTTTCCCATCCTGGGAAATACGTATCGTAAGTCTGCTCGAAATAAATCTCGGCAATAATTACCGAACTGATTGCCAATCCGAGCGCCAGACACAAGATCTTCACGAAATTATGCTGGCCCCTCCGAGGCAGATTCTTGAATGCGTTAATAATATGTTTCATCGTATATTGTATATAAGGGCGTATGCCCCAATTTCACATTTCTAATTTCTCATTTCTAATTTAATATTAGAATTTCATTATCCTTATAGGCTTCATAGCCACTAACGATGACTTGTTCGCCCGGCTCCAAGCCCTCAATTACCTCATAATACTGAGGATTCTGGCGACCGATGGTGATCTTGCGGCGATAAGCCTTCTTGCCACTCTTGTCTAATACAAAGATCCATTGACCGCCCGTTACACTATAAAACGTGCCTTTAGGGATAATTATTGCCTGCTTAGACTGACCGAGCTGCAAATCTACATAATAAGTCTGACCGGTTCGGATATTGCCAGGGCGAACACCTTTGAAGATGAAGTCGATGCGGAACCTGCCATCTCTTACCTCGGGATAAACCTTGCGAACCTGCAGGAGATAATGTTTACCGTTCTGGTCGAAAGTGGCAGTAAGTCCCGGTTTTACCCGGTCGATGTAATGCTCATCCACCTGCGCCTGCACCTTGAAATCGCTGAGGTCGTTGATGACTCCAATCTTCTGTCCAGCCTGGATGCTCTGTCCCAGTTCCACATCGAGCAAGCCTATCTCACCCGAAATGGTGCTGCGGATGTTCAGCTTCTCCTTGCGCTGGCGAACCAGCTGCACATTCTTCTGCATGGCTTCCAGATTATCGCCCATCTGCTCCATCTGCGAACGGCGCAACTGGGCATCCTTCTTCAATCGCTTGCTGATGAGCGCATGCTTCTTGACGGCAAGGTCGTAATCTTCCTTTGCCTTGAGATACTCCTCGCGCGAATTGAGTTCTTCCTTGTGCAACGCCTCCTGATGCTGATAGGAACGGCGCTTGGTAATGACATCCTGCGAAAGCGAAAGTTCCTCGTTGCTATTGTTCAGACGGTCCTGCTCCATCGAAATCTGGGTGTTGCGAAGCATGTCCTGCTTTTCGGCAAGTTCGCTCTCGGCATTCAGAATCTCCAGGTCGAGATTCGAATTGCTCAGTTTCACGATTACATCGCCCTTGTTCACGTGGGCGCCTTCATCCACCACTTTCTCCAGAACAATACCGCCTTCCTCGGAACTGATCTGTACCACGGAGATAGGAACCACCTGTCCATCCACCGAAACATAATCGTTGAACTGCGCCTTCTCTACGGTTCCGATGCTCAATCCCTTCCTGTCCACCTTCAGGGTGGAAGAGAAATTGCTCAATCCCAACCAAATGAGGACTGCGATCAAAACCGCTCCTCCGCCAATCCATGCCCAGTACTTGCGAGGCACGAGATATTTTTTCTTTTCTATCTTTATATCCATAATTTAAGTGAAGAGTGAAGAACGAAAAGTGAAAAATTCACTTGCATTCTCCAGGTTTATTTAATTAAATTTTCTCCCTGGTAATAAGCAACCAGCCTCTGCTTGATAATGAGCAGCATCTGCATCTGAAGTTCCTTGATTCTGCTTTCCAGAAGCGTCTGGGCTGCGGTATGAAGATCGAAGGTGGAAAGCATTCCTTCTTCAAACTTCCGGCTCGACATGTGATAGGCGAGCGAATCGGAGGCCACCTTCTTCTGCATCTGATGCAACTCCTTGGCGTAACCCTCTGCATCCATTACCGCCTGAGCTATCTGGTCGTGAAGCTTGCGCCTGGTTTCTTCCAGGTTCACCTGCGCCAGTTGCCAGTCGTTGCGTGCCTTCTTCACGCTGTGCCAGCGGTCACTATTATAAATAGGTATGGAAAGGGTCAACGCGAGGTATTCGCCCTGGTTGTTGTGAAACTGCGAGGCAAACCCATCGTATTGCCCTTTCTGAGAGAGATTCTTATAATAGTTGGTAGAAATGCCGCCACCGAGAGAAAGTGACGGCAGCAATCTGCCTTTTGCTATCTTGTAATCATACCGTGCCCGCTCCACTTCGTATTCTGCCGACTTCAAATCGGGAGAGATATGCTGAAAGTCCTGGTAAATGGCTTCGGAATTTGTATAAGAAGCTGAAACCTCTTTATTTTCAGTCTTTAGCTTCAAATTCCGCTCTTCAGCTATCTGGATTTTCAGCTCTTCATCCACCGGAAAATTCATCGCGGATTTCAAGGCGAGCAGATTCTGTTTTGCCACATTCTCCTGATGCGTAAGATTGTATTCATCTTCTGCCACCTGCGATTCCATCTGCACCACATCCGGGCGCCCTTTTTCGCCCAGTTCATACAGGCGCTTCATCTTATCCAGCATCCGTTTGCTTTCGTTCAGTTTCTCGCTTGCTATCCGAATACTTGCCTCAGCATAGGCAGCATCCACATATTTCTGCATCACGTCGATGGCTCTATCGTCCTGAATCTTCTGCATCGCCGTGGCTGAATAATCCCGGCTCAGCTTAGCCTGCTTCAAGGCATTGATGGTGGCGAAACCATCGAAGACATTCAGTTCGGCATAAAGCTGATAATAGTTATTGAATGTCGTTACATTATTATAAGTATTGGTTTCCGGGTCGATGTTTCGTCCCCAGGCATACTGTCCCTGCACGCCACCCGTAACGGTAGGCAGGAATCCAGCCACAGCATGCTGGTAATCCTGCTTGCGCTGACGGGCATTAACCACCTCCCGCTTCACCTCCGTAGCGTGCTCCACGGCGTATTTCATGCAGTCGTCAAGGCTCCAGCTCTGTGCCGAGGCACCAGCCGCCCAGACCAACCATCCTATCAATATTCCTATTCTTTTCATAATCTTCTTCATTTTGGCATGATAAGGACAAGAGCCGTGCCAAAACAGCATTTCTCCTGATAATCAAATCATTAAATAAAAACTCTCATTAAACAAACTGTCCAACAATTAGACACCGGCGTCTAATTGTTGGACAGAAACCGCAGCTTAAAGCTGATCATTCATCGCATCCACCACTTGTCCATCAAACAGATTGATGATGCGACTGGCGTAGGTAGCATCGTGCTTGGAGTGCGTAACCATCACGATGGTGGTGCCCTCATCATTCAGTTCGCTGAGCAACTGCATCACCTCCATACCATTCTTGGAATCGAGGTTACCCGTAGGCTCATCGGCTAGGATGATGCTTGGCTTGCCCACCACGGCACGAGCTATCGCAACACGCTGCTGCTGACCTCCGGAGAGCTGATGGGGATAATGCTTGGCACGATGACTGAGCTTTACCTTGCGCAGGATGTCGAGCACTCGCTCCTTGCGTTCCGCCTTGCCAATGCCTAGATATTTGAGCTGCAGGTCGATGTTCTCCTCTACCGTCAACTCATCTATCAGATTGAAATTCTGAAAGACGAAACCGATGCGACCCTTGCGATAAGCCGTGCGCTCACGCTCCTTGAGATGTCCTACCTCCTCATCGCCCAGCCAATACTTACCCTCGGTAGGTGTATCGAGCAAGCCGAGGATGTTGAGCAAGGTAGACTTGCCACATCCCGAAGGTCCCATGATGGCTACAAACTCGCCATCCTTTACATTGATGTTCACGCCGTTCAGGGCGATGGTCTCTATCTCTTCTGTACGAAATATTCTCGTTAAATTCTCTGTACGTATCATCTTGATTTAATGTTTAATGTGTAGTGTTTGATGTTTACTTAGCTCATCATGCTATTCCATCTTGATGCTGTCTATCGGATTCTCCAGAGCGGTGCGCAGGGTATAGCTGAAGACCGATACCAAGGCTAGCAGCAAGGTGAAGATAGCTCCTGCTACCAATGTCCACCAAGGGAAATCGATGTGATATTTGAAACCTATCAAGTATTCTTGCATCAGCTTGACACACAATGGGATAGCGATAACCACAGCCACACACGATGTGATGAGGAATCGCTTGGAAAGTTGCCATGCCGCATCTGTCACCGAGGCTCCCATCACCTTGCGCAAGGCTATCTGTCGGCGCTGCTGGTTGCCGTAATATACCGACATGCCAAACAAGCCGAGGGCGGAAATCAAGATGGAGATGCCCATGAAGGTGATGATGAGCACCATCATGTTGTGCTTCTCCTTGAGCGCATCAGCCAAGGTGTCGTCCAGATACTCCGTATCCATGTCGGTAGGTACGCCCAGCTGTTCCTTAGCCACTTGCTTGCAGGCACTTTGGATAGCAGACAGGGCTTGGGCATGGTCGCCACAAGTCTTCACCAAGATGGTCCAAAGCACATCATGATTGGAAGGAACACGAATGGCATTATGATTACCCAACCTGAACTCATCAAGAGCATCGCCACAGTGGAAATCTTTCACAACGCCACAAACCTCATATTCAGGCTTGCCTTCATTATAGCCGAAATATGGTTTCTTGCTCGATACGCTAAAGGTTCGCTTAGCTTCCTCGCTAACCCAGATTTTGCCTGGCGTAGGATCAGAATATCGCTCCAGCACCTTGAAACCCATCATCTTCATCGCTATGGAATCCAATACGCTCAATCTCAAGAACGCTATATTTTCTCCCTTCTCATCATGCACACCATTGGCAAAGCTATTGACAGGATTGTTGCTGATAGCCGTAGCCTCCTCCACCTCTGGCAGAGATTTCAACTTCGCTATCAACGCTGCGTTTCTGACATCGACATTATCAAATCCGAAAGTGGTGGAGATACAGAGAATGTCTTTCGTCTGATACCCCAAAGGTATGTTGGCGAGATGGCGCATCTGGAGCATCATCGTGATAGCCATCACCACCAGCGACATACTGATAACGCTCTGTGCCACAATGAATATCCTGCTAAACCACATCTTGCTACGCAAACGCATGGTGCCCTTTACCACATCTATCGGATTGTAGCGAGCCACCACGATGGCTGGGAACAAGCCCGACAACAAGGAGATGACGAGATAAGCCACCAACAAGCATCCCCAAACGACAGGCGAAGAGAAGAGCGAAATCTTCGTATCCAAGATGCTATTAAATAAAGGTGTGAATGCCCAAGCCAGCAAAACGCCGAGCAAGAAGCAAACTGCCGTGAAGAGTGCCGCCTCCTTGATATAGCGCAGCACCACGCCCAGCACCGACTCACCCAACAGGCGGCGGGTAGCCATCTCCTTGGCTCGATTGCCTATCTGCGCCACGGTGAGATTGATGTAATTGAAGATGGCTGATAGCAAGAGAACAAGCGCCACGATCAACAAGACATTGACCAAGGTCTTGCTGCCATGACGGACATGCGGGCATGTAATATCCGAGAAATACAACTTGTCCCAGCGCACCAAGCTAGAGCCCCACAAGAAACTGCCAGTCGTCTTCTTGCGACTCCACCATTTCTTCCAATAACCCATATATTTATTGAGCAACGTGGCGTTCACCTTTTCTGGATCAGCATTATCTGCCAGTTGGGCGATGGTAACAACCTCGCCAAACTGGTCCATCGGATCTAAATCTTTCTCCTTTAACTTCATGGAGACAAAGATGTCGGTGGGTTCCAGCAGGTCTTCCCTGCCGAAATCATCCACGATACCCACCACCTTGAATTGCAGCGTATCGCATGTAACAACCTGTCCGATAGGATTTGCATTGCCAAAAGCCCTATTGGCAAAAGACTCGGAAATGAGGGCTTGATGCATATCCGTCAGCACTTGATGGGTGGCGCATCCCCTGCACTTCATTCCCATCATATCCAAGAAATTAGAATCTATGGCACGTGCCTGCACATGGAAGTATTGACCATCCACCACAGCACCCTTGTCTGTATAATAATCGCTAAATCGGGTCCATTCCTTGATTTCCGGGATGGAAGGAAAGAACTCCTTAGCCGTACCCAAGGTCATGCCAAGGTAATCGCCCGAACCAGGCACATAGAGATTCTTGGCATCTGGCTGATGCGTGCCCACCCGATACTCCATGAAGGCGTAGGATACCAAAATCATCACAAAAGCCAAGGCTATCGAGAGTCCGAAAGCCTCGATAGCCGTATAGAGCTTGTTGCGTGATAAGAACTTAAAATAACTTTTCATATCTGTTGTTTCATTATTTTTTCTGATGCAAAGGTAGCCATTCCTTTTGATTCTGCCAAAGACCAGAAGCCAGCGGCAAGTGGATTGTATGAAATTCATACACTTTTCTGTATGATAATCACACATCACATTCCATTTTGTTGGCTATTTCAAGAAAAAAGTGTACTTTTGCAAACAAAAGATATAACAGAACACAAATAGATGAAATACGGAACAATACTTGTTATCGACGACAATCCATCGATACTCACAGCCTTGAAGATATGCCTGGGCGGTACATTCGAGCAGATTATCACCTTGCCTCGCCCAGACACCGCCCCCACTCTGCTCCAACAAGAGCCAGTGGACATCATCTTGCTCGACATGAATTTTTCCTTGGGCGTAAACAGCGGACAGGAAGGTTTGCTTTGGCTCCGCACCTTCCGCCGTCTCCATGCCAACATCCCCGTGGTGCTCATCACCGCCTACGCAGATATCCAGCTCGCCATCAAGGGATTGAAATCTGGCGCAGCCGACTTCATCACCAAGCCTTGGGATAACGATGAACTCATCAGAACCCTAAAGGATGCCATCGACCGAAGCCAAGAAGTAGAGACGCTGGAGAGCATCGAGAGCACTCATATTCACAAGGTTGTGGACCAATGCCACGGCAATATCTCACGCGCCGCCGAACTCCTCGGCATCACTCGCCAAACGCTTTACGCCAAGTTAAAGCGATAATTTTCCATCACAATCATTCATGATTATCAACATCTGATATGGACACCATCTTCCACATATATATAATAGGTATCATTCTCCTCATCATCGGAGGCATCATCTATCTCTTCTTGCGCCATCAGCGCAACCTGAAGAGCCGTGCCTTCTTGATGCAAGAGGCTATCCGCAATGGCGATTACTCCTTCCGTCTATCCACCAAGGGATTGCTCTCTGGAGAACGAGCCTTGCAGCAAGCCCTCAACGATATGGAGAACGACATCGGCAGACTGGTGGCGCAGCATGAGGTGGAATCTTGGCAAAAGCTAACCCGAGTGCTCACCCATGAGATTATGAACGCCACCGCCCCCATCTCCAGCATCTGCCAAGCCTATCTGAGCAATCCCGACATCCAAGGCTCGCCCTACGAGGAAGGCATCCGAGCCATTCGAGACACCAGCAAGTCGCTCACCAGTTTCGTGGACAGCTACCGCAAGCTCACCCAGCTACAAGAGCCTGTCATCGAGAACATTCCACTCAAGGATTTTGTGGAAGGCATCAAGCCGCTCTATCCTCAGATAGAATGGCACATCCATATCCCTGAAGATGCCACCTGGTCTGCCGACAAAAACATGCTGCACCAGGTATTTATCAATCTGACCAAGAATGCCATCGAGGCTCACGCCTCAGCCATCGACATTCGATGCTTCCACAAACATCCAGAGAGCATCGAGAGTTCACAATTCTCGGGCATCTATTTCAGCAACAATGGCGCCCCCATCCCAGCCGATGTGGCAAAGGAGATGTTCATCCCCTTCTTCTCTACCAAGCCATCAGGTTCGGGCATCGGCCTCTCCATCTCCCGCCAGATGCTGATGATGCAATCCATCAACCTCTCCCTAGCCGAACATAATGTGGCAGGCTATCATGTAACATTCCGAATGAACAGCTGCGACATCGTCACCTCGCTATGCACGATGCTATGATGCAAGCCATCAGCCACTCCATACGTAGTAACAAAGGTGATGACCAAAGAAAGCTTGGTCTTGGTGGAACTTTGGAAGAGTTCCATGCGCTGCCGCAACAGCTGCTCGTAGGCATCAGTGATGCGGTATTCCGACTTGCTGAATTTCATCTCGCATAGATGCACGATGCGGTCGGCACGCTTGATGACCAAGTCTATCTGCCCACCTCGCTGCTTGTCATCCGCCACCTTTCTCCATGAAGAAACTTCCGTAGCCATGCCTGATATGCCCAAGGCTTTCTTGATGCAATCCGTGTGCATCAAGCAGACAATCTCGAAGGTAAGTCCTTGCCATGTAGAAACCAAGCGTGACTCAAAATTGTGGCTCCACCATTGTTCATCCCCAGATGTATCTTGCGCTATAAACTTATAATAGAATAAGGTATAGAAATCCATCAACCGATAGATGGTATCTTTTGTCTTGCAACCAAAGTTCTGACTGCGTGAGATAAAATCGCATCTTTCCAAATTGGTCAGTACACGAGTGAGCGTACCTCCATTCGCCCCAATGACTTTGGAAATTTCCGTACGAGTCATACCATCATGGTGCTGAGCCAATGCTTTGACCACGCTGATATACAGTTCGGCATTGCTGAACAACGCATTATAGAGTTCATCAAACTCCCCTCTCATGATACCGCCATGAGAGAAGAAAAGGCGATCCACATTCTGCACCAAACTCTGTCTTGGGTCGATAAGGCTCAGATAGAATGGGATGCCACCCATTACCATATAGCATTGCAATATCTGGTATCTGTCCCACTTGCAATGCTTGCGTTGCAAGTATTCCTCCACCTCATGAAGCGTAAATGGGCGCACATAGATACTAGAGGTAATTCGGGCATGCAAGCCACCCTGGTTCTCTATCAGATTATCCACCATCCAGGAAGTGGCGGAACCGCTGGCAATGAACACGATGTCGCTTCGGCGAGCAGCCCAACCATTCCAGAAATTTTCCAAAGCCGAAACAAAATCCGACTTCTGCGTATCTATCCAAGGCATCTCATCGATAAACACCACTTTCTTCCTGTCTGCATCAAGCAACTCCAGATATTCCTCAAGAGCATCAAAGGCATCAAACCAATCGGAAAACTTATCTGGCTTACAGCCCGAAAATTTCTTCAATGCCTTGCCGAAACTCGTCAATTGTCTTTGGCGAGAAAGATTATGTCCTCCCACAAATGTAAAATCATAGGAACCTTGATAGTATTGGTCAACAAGGAAGGTCTTGCCTACTCTTCGTCTTCCATACACTATCACAAACTCAGAGCGGTCGGATTCCATCACCCTATCCAGTTCCAAGCACTCTCGCTCCCTACCTACCAACTTATTGCTTGTTCCCATTTTCTTCGCTTTTTATTCGTTTCGATACTGACTGCAAATTTAAGCCAATTTTCCCGAAAAACAAAGAAAATGGGCGATTTTTTACCCAAATCTCATTCAAAAACATAGATTTGGGTAAAAAATCGCCCATTTTTTAGTTTTCATCACTATTTCTTCATTACCTATCTATCAAAGAGATTGATGATAACATGCGAAACTTGAGTCAATTATTTCTGGTACTCTTCACCCCTCGGAATGCCGATAAACACAGGGGATTCGGGGCTTTTGGTGAAGAGTGAAGAGTATTTGGCAGAAAGCCTATACGAAAACAAAATAAAGGAGTTTTCAATAACTGTTCCAGTAAAACAGCCGACTAGCCACTCATGCGCTAGTCGGCTGTTTGCGTTTTGCCAGTTAGCTATTTATATTTTGCCAGTTAGCTATTTCCGAATCTCGCATCAGCTGTTCCCGACATTTTCTAATAATCCTCCATATAACCCTTGGTAAACATATCGTAGGACAGGGCTTCCAGTTCTGAGAGCGTCATCTGCTCTACCGAATGCTCTATCTTACGTATCAGTTCGTCTCGCTTGAAATCGTCATCATCACTCAGACGCGATGTAAATCTGTTACTCATTTTTTGAATGTTAAGTGTTGAATGTTAAATGTTGAATTGGGCATACGCCACTAAACCTGTACCATCTGTGAATTGGAAATCGCTGGCCGAAGGGAAAAGCAAATCTATGGGAAGATTATATCCGCTCGTAGGTGTTGATAACGTTTCCATCATACGCTTCATGGCTCACTAACCGGATGTTATGAGGAAGCATAGGCGCTGGCGTTCCGGCAGTTACCACGTTTTCCACAGATGTGGACAACAACGTTTCTACCCTGATTTCATCCCAAAGTCCAGCATCGAGGAATGCCTGATGGGTGATGGCGCCTCCCTCTACTATCAGCGACTGCACCTTATTATTATATAAGTACTGCATGATTTGCTGCAACACTTCCGTCTTGCCCCGTGAGAAATCCAGACCTTCGAAACAAGGATGATGGCGGTCGATTACCAGGCGCATCGGGTCCTTGCCGCTCCAATCTCTAACGTTGAGCTGACTGTGGTCGCACTCATCGGTTACGCGGCCTATGAGGATGGCATCGTTCTCAGCACGCAACTTGTGGGAGAGCATCTTGGTGAAAGGCGAGGAAATAGCCATACCCCTACCCCCGTTGTCAAGAAAGCCATTCGCGGTCTGCGCCCATTTCAGGATGATGTAAGGACGCTGATGGGTGTTGAAGGTGATGAAGCGCTTGTTGAGTTCGAGACATTCCGCCTCCAGAACGCCTACTGTTACTTCGATGCCTGCCTCGCGAATCTTGCGGATACCGCGGCCCTGAACCTTGGCAAAGGGATCTACGCAGCCACAGACGCATCGCTTTACTCCTTTTCTTACTATCAAATCGGCGCAAGGCGGCGTCTTGCCGTAATGAGAGCAGGGTTCGAGACTCACATAGATGGTAGCTTGGCTTAACAGATGCTCATCCTCGGGCTTAACAGATGCAAAGGCGTTGACTTCAGCATGCCCTTCTCCGCATCTTACATGATAGCCTTCGCCAATGATTCTGCCATCCCCACTCACGATAACGGCTCCCACCATCGGATTGGGTTTGGCATTCTCTCTTCCGTTTTTCGCCAGCTGCAGACAGCGGCGCATAAACATTTCGTCTATTTCCTTTTGCGACAACGGTTCGCCCGTCTTCACATTCTGAAAAGAAACATTATTTTGTTCCATATCTAAAACTTTTCTTCGTTTTTTACTTACTTTTCGATAAAATGTCGTACCTTTGCTCTCAAATCAAATCATAATATACGATTTAGAGATGAAAACTTATCAACAACTTTGGCAATCCATTACCCCTCTATATGAGGCGGGCGAAGCACAGGCTATCGTCCGCACCGTGCTCGATGTGAAGTACGGAATGACGCTGACCGACATAATCTGCGGCAAAGTTAATGAATTATCTGCAGATGAAGAAAGAAAACTGGAAGAAATTATCAGAAGATTGCAAAAAGGCGAACCTGTACAGTATGTTCTGGGCGAAGCTGACTTTGCAGGAAGAACCTTCCATGTAGAGCCGGGCGTGCTGATTCCGAGACCCGAAACGGCGGAACTCTGCGAGTGGATAGAAAAAGATGCGACTGAAAACAAAGGGATTACGGAAGGAGAGAAGGAAGAAAACACCACCCGCATCCTGGACATCTGTACGGGTTCGGGCTGCATCGCCATTACGCTGGGACTGGACATCGGCGGCTCGGAGGTTACGGGTTGGGATATTTCGGAAGATGCCTTGAAGATAGCACAGGGAAATGTTGCGCTACTGGATGCCGGTAACGTAAAAATAGAATATCAGGATGCCCTGAAGTTGACGGAAACATCGGATGCCGGAAGATGGAACATCATCGTGAGCAATCCCCCGTATATCTGCGAAAAGGAGAAAGCGGATATGGAGAAGAATGTGTTGGAACACGAACCCGGAATCGCCCTCTTCGTGCCCGATGAAGAGCCTCTGAAGTTCTACAGAGCCATCGCCGAATATGCCTCTTCTGCCCTCAAATCCGGAGGTGCATTATACTTCGAAATCAATCCTATCTACGAAAAAGAAACAAAGGAAATGCTGGAAGGATTGGGTTTTAAAGCTATTGATACAAAGGAAGATGCCTTCGGAAAGCAGAGAATGATGCGAGCCGGCAAATCATAAAGTTCAATGTTCAAATCTCAAAGTTCAAAGTAAAATCATCATGTTCAAATCTCAAAGTTCAAAATATAAAAAGCCGATGACCGAGCAGCAGGCGCTCCTGAAGCTCACCACCCTCTGCACCCAAGCCGAACATTGCTCGCAAGAGATGATCGACAAGATGAAGAAGTGGGAACTGCCCGAAGATGCCATCGCCAGAAACATGGAATTCCTGACCGAGAAGAAATTCATCGACGACGAACGTTTCGCACGCTTCTTTATCAACGACAAGATAAAATACAACAAGTGGGGACGCCGGAAGGTGGAACAGGCGCTGTGGATGAAACATATTCCGAAGGACATCTCCGACCCTATCTTCGAAGAGATTGAAGACGACCTGTATATGGAAACCCTCCTGCCCCTGATGAAAAACAAATATAAAACCATCAAGGCAAAGAACGACTATGAACGCTCGATGAAACTCATCCGCTTTGCCCTGGGAAGAGGATACAGCATGGAGGTTATCCACAAATGCATCAACCGGATGAAGGAAGAAGATCTGGGAGACATCGATTTCGAAGAGGAATTCTAAAGCAAAGCATCAAGTTCAATATCCAAACCTCAAAATTAAGAGTAAAGCCATGCCTACCAGCCTGTTAAGAGACATATTAGATTTATTTTTCCCCCGAACCTGCGCCATCTGCGGAAATGTGCTCGCTGGCGGGGAGGAGATGATATGTATAAAATGTCTGTTCCGCATGCCGGGAACCGATACCTGGAAACAGCCCTACGACAACGAGATGGCAAAACTCTTCTGGCATCTGATTCCCATCGAACGCTGCTGCGCTCTCTTCCATCACATCAGCCATGCCACATCGGCTAGAGCCGTCTACCAGCTGAAATACATGCATCATCCTGAAATGGGAATCTATCTGGGCAGAATGCTGGCAAAGAAGGGGTTAGGCATTCAGTTCTTCGACGGAATAGACGCCATCATCCCCATCCCGCTCACCCGAAAACGAGAAAAAGAACGCGGCTATAACCAGAGCCTTCTCATCGCCAAAGGTATCCAGCAACTCACCCATCTGACCATCATCAAGGATGCCGTAAGAAGGAAAAAGTTTAGCGAAAGCCAAACCCACAAGAACCGGCAGGAAAGACTGGAAAACGTGAGCCAGGTTTTTGAAGCCGCAGCAACCTATCATGACGGGCAGGGCGAGCACCCCATCACGCAACTTGAGGGCAAACATATCCTCATCATCGACGACGTATGCACCACCGGAGCCACCATCATCTCCTGTGCGGAAACCCTGATAAAAGCAGCCGGAAAGATGAAGATAAGCGTGCTGACTGTAGGTTTCGCACACGACTAAAGGCCCTTTTTGCCGAGAGTTAAAACATTTTAACCCTAAATATAGCCGCCGTGTGCAAAAATCATTGTACCTTTGCAAAATAATTAATAATAATTTAATCCTTTAAGATTATGGACAAACTGAAGAAAGAATTCGCATCTAAGTTATTGAAAGTAAAGGCTATCAAGTTGCAGCCTAATGATCCATTCACATGGGCTTCTGGCTGGAAGTCACCATTCTATTGCGATAACCGCAAGACTCTCTCATTCCCAGAACTCCGCAATTATGTAAAGCTTGAGCTCGTTCACGCTATCCTGGAGCAGTTCCCAGAGGCTGATGCTGTAGCTGGAGTAGCTACTGGTGCCATCGCGCAGGGTGCTTTGGTTGCTGACGAACTGAACATGCCTTTCGTATACGTTCGTTCTAAACCAAAGGATCACGGTATGCAGAACCTCATCGAAGGTCAGCTCGACCCTAAGGCTAAGGTTGTGGTAGTAGAAGACTTGATTTCTACCGGCGGCAGCTCTCTCAAGGCAGTAGAGGCTCTCCGCAAGAACGGCAACGAGATTGTGGGCATGGTAGCTAGCTACACCTATGGTTTCCCTATCGCCGAGAAGGCTTTTGCTGATGCTAACGTAAAGCTGGTTACTTTGACCGACTATGAGCACGTAGTGGCAGAGGCTCTGGAGACTGGCTATATCAAGCAGGAAGACGTAGAGCTGCTCCACGAGTGGCGCAAGGACCCAGCTAACTGGAAGAAGTAATCAAGCTGACCCATCAATAATGAGTACAAGTACATTCGAAAGTAATATCAAACAGATTCCTCACAAGCAGGAATCTGTTTTCCGTACATTGAGCGATCTGAATAACCTGCAGATGCTCAAAGACCGCTTCGAGCAGGTGAAAGACCAGATTCCTGAGGACAAGAGAAAGGAAATGGAAAAGCTGAAGGACCTCAAGTTTGATAGCGACAGCATCTCTATCACAGCACCTATGGTGGGTGAAATCAAGATGCGCATCATCGACCGCGAGGAGCCTAAGACCATCAAGTTTGAAACAGAAAACAGCCCTGTTCCTTTCAACTTCTGGATTCAGCTGCTCCCTACTGGCGAGTTCTCATGCAAAATGAAACTCACCATCAAGGCAGAACTTAACATGTTTATCAAGGGTATGGTGAAGAAGCCATTGCAGGAAGGCATCGAAAAAATTGCTGATGCGCTTGCGATGATTCCTTACCAGGATTAATAAATAAAGAAATTATGGCACATAAACTTTGGGAAAAGAACTTCGAAGTAAACAAGGAAATTGAAAGATTCACCGTAGGAAGAGACCGCGAACTCGACCTCTATCTCGCCAAGTATGACGTGCTGGGCAGTATGGCACACATCACCATGCTCGAAAGCATCGGACTCCTGGAGAAAGATGAACTCACCCAGCTCCTTGCCGAACTGAAAAACATCTACGCCATCGCCGACAAGGGCGAATTCGTAATAGAAGACGGCGTGGAAGACGTTCATTCCCAGGTAGAACTGATGCTCACCCAGAAACTGGGCGACATGGGCAAGAAGATTCATTCGGGTAGATCACGCAACGACCAGGTTCTCGTAGACCTCAAACTCTTCACCCGTCATGAGTTGAAGGAGATTGTGGACGCCGTGAAGATTCTCTTCGACGAGCTGATTCAGAAGAGCAACCAGTATAAGGACGTGCTGATGCCGGGCTACACCCATCTGCAGGTGGCTATGCCTTCATCATTCGGTCTCTGGTTTGGCGCTTATGCTGAAGGACTTGCCGATGACATGCTCTTCCTTCAGGCAGCTTACCGCATGACCAACCGCAACCCATTGGGTAGCGCTGCCGGCTATGGAAGTTCATTCCCATTGAACCGCACCATGACCACCGAACTTCTCGGTTTCGACAGCATGGACTATAATGTGGTTTATGCTCAGATGGGCAGAGGAAAGATGGAGCGCAACGTGGCTTTCGCCATGGCTACCGTGGCAGGAACTTTGGCAAAGATGGCTTTCGATGCCTGTATGTTCAACTGTCAGAACTTCGGTTTCGTGAAATTGCCTAAGGAGTGCACCACCGGTTCGAGCATCATGCCACACAAGAAGAATCCAGACGTATTCGAGTTGATTCGCGCCAAGAGCAACAAGCTCCAGAGCCTTCCACAGCAGGTAATGCTCATCATGAACAACCTGCCAGTAGGCTATTTCCGCGATCTCCAGATTATCAAGGAAGTGTTCCTCCCTGCCTTCGACGAGTTGAAGGACTGTCTGCAGATGGCTGCCTACATCATCAACAAGATGGAGGTGAACGAGCATATTCTTGACGATCCTCGCTACGACCCTATGTTCTCAGTAGAAGAAGTGAACCAGCTTGCAGCCAACGGAATGCCATTCCGCGATGCTTACAAGAAGGTAGGACTGGAAATCGAGGCTGGCGAATTCAAGCCAAACAAGGATATTCATCATACTCACGAAGGCAGCATCGGCAATCTCTGCAACGACAAGATTCAGGCGCTGATGGAGCAGACCCTCTCTGAGTTCCACTTCGAGCGCATGGAGAATGCCGAGAAGAATCTTCTGAAATAAAGACAGAAAGGTTTCTGCATGAAGAATAGCATATATAATAAGGTATATATATATAATAAGGTGAAGAGCATGGCTGGAATAGCTATGCTCTTACTTTGTTCATGCGATGCAGAAAACAGCATCAGCACCAAATATCCCTGCCAGTTCTATTTCAAGTCGCAATACCATCCTGGCACAAGTCTGGAAACAGCCCTCAACGGAACGGGCGTCTACACGATGGTTAGCGCCAAAAAGGTGAATGGAGCCTGGAATATCTATTCTACATTAAACGATGGAAAAAACAAGACGGAAACCATCATCCTCTCTACAGCGAAGGAGAATTATGCCAACTATACTTATCTGGGAGCGGGCAACGACCCTAAAGATGCCAAAAAGAACGGCTTCATCATGGGATTATCCAACTTCAGCGGACCTGTAGCCTGGGACCGCCAATGTCCAAACTGCCTGGAACAATATGGCGGCACCAACTATCCGCTGGAATGGACCGGCAACCGCCAATCGGTAATTTGCGACAAATGTAAACGCATCTACAGCCTGGAAAACGGAACCATCACAAGCGGCGGAAAGAGCAAAAGCGACAAGGCGCTGATGCTATATCGGGTAACCTACGGCGGCAAAGGAACCGATATATACGTGGGAAACTAAGCTGAAACGGAGGGCAAACGAAAAAAATGGCGCTTTCTTGTCTTAAAAAATGTAAATTGTTTGGAGATTTAAAGAAATAGCATTACCTTTGCACCCACATAATGCGGAAATAGCTCAGTTGGTAGAGCACAACCTTGCCAAGGTTGGGGTCGCGGGTCCGAGTCCCGTTTTCCGCTCTAACGTGGACCATGCCGCAATGGTGGAATTGGTAGACACGAGGGACTTAAAATCCCTTGGCCAGTAATGGCTGTGCGGGTTCGAGTCCCGCTCGCGGCACCTTAAAGTTTTTCCTTATGAAAAAATTTGCTTACATCCTCATTTTATTCATTACGCTGGTCTTAACATCATGTGGTGTTAGCAGTGGGCATTTCAAGTTTGAAGGCAAATTTCTCAACATGAATCAAGGCGAGTTTTATGTATACAGTCCTGACGGGGGCTTCGAAGGCGTTGACACCATCAAGGTAGAAGGCGGTCGTTTCACTTTCGAAACCGAATGTAAGGAAGATTTTACCATTATGCTTGTTTTCCCTAATTTCTCTGAGCAGCCTATCTTCGCAAAATCGGGCAAATCAGTAGAAATCAAGGCAGATGCTTCGCACCTTAAGGAAATGGAGGTAAGCGGAACCGAGGATAACGAACTGATGACAAAATTCCGCAAGAACATCCTGAAAGATACGCCACCTGAGGCTAAAAAGCATGCTGAAGACTTCGTCAGAGAACATCCGAATTCTGTGTGCAGCATCTATCTGATCAAAAAATACTTCATCACTTCTACACAACCTGATTACCGCAAGGCGCTCTCACTCATCAATATCGTAGAGAAAGAACAGCCTAAAAACGGACAGTTGGCTAAGATGAAGCAGTTGGCAGAAACCATGAAGAATGTAGGCACCGGCGCAACCCTGCCTTCATTTACAGCATACGATATCAACGGAAAACTCGTTTCTAGTACAGAAATGAGCAGCGCTCCGGTTGCCGTACTCTACACCTGGGCTACCTATAACTATGACAGCCAGGACATGCAGCGCGAACTGAAGAGCCGTCAGAAGAAATCGAACGGCAAGCTTAAGCTGATGGCTTTCTGTCTGGATGCCAGCAAGAGCGAATGCAAGAACAACATCAAGCGCGACTCTATCGCATGCCCTATCATCTGCAACGGCGAAATGCTGGAAGACAAGACCTTGAAGAAGTTGGGATTGGGAAACCTTCCTGACAACATCATACTTCAAAATGGTAAAATCATCGCCCGAGGCATGAAAAAGCAAGAGCTTTACAATAAGCTCGACCAACTGCTAAAATAAATACTTTCGAGCTAGTCAAGAACCCATAAAAAGCACGCCTATATGTTAGTAAAGACATATTGTGCAGCAGTTAACGGACTAGAAGTAACTACTGTAACCGTAGAAGTAAGCCTCAACAGAGGCGTCATGTACCACCTCACAGGCTTAGGCGACGAGGCGGTCAAGGAGAGCCGTAACCGAATTTCAGCAGCTCTCCAGTATAGCGGCTTCAAATTTCCGATAGCCGACATCACTATCAATCTGGCTCCAGCTGACCTCCGGAAAGAGGGCAGCAGTTTCGACTTGCCGCTTGCAATCGGACTTCTAGGCGCCAACAACAACATTCCCGAAGATCATCTGAAAGAGTACATGATGGTAGGCGAGCTGAGCCTTGACGGTACGCTCCAGCCTATCAAAGGTGCCCTGCCGATAGCCATCAGAGCAAGAGCAGAGCACTTTAAGGGACTGATTGTGCCGGAACAGAACGCTCGGGAAGCGGCTGTCGTAAACAATCTTGAGGTTTACGGCATGAAAACGCTTTTCGAAGTCATACAATTCATGAGCGACAGAAGCAATCCTTCTCCTACAATCGTTGACACCCGCAAGGAATTTTACGAAAACCAGACACATTGTGAATACGATTATGCCGACGTCCGCGGTCAGGAGAACGTGAAAAGAGCGCTCGAAGTGGCTGCGGCTGGCGGACACAACCTGATTATGGTAGGTCCTCCTGGTTCCGGAAAGTCGATGATGGCAAAACGTTTGCCGTCCATCCTCCCCCCTCTCACGCTCTCTGAGAGTCTGGAAACAACACAGATTCACTCCATTGCAGGCAAACTGGGCAAGAATGTATCACTCATTTCACAACGCCCGTTCCGGTCTCCTCACCATACCATCTCTCAAGTGGCTCTGGTAGGAGGTGGAACATCGCCACAACCGGGAGAAATATCACTCGCCCATAATGGCGTTCTGTTCTGCGATGAACTTCCGGAGTTCAATAAAACCACTCTGGAAGTACTCCGCCAGCCATTGGAAGACCGCCACATCAACATCAGCAGAGCGAAATATTCTACAGATTACCCATGTTCATTCATGTTTGTGGCAAGTATGAACCCTTGTCCATGCGGATATTATGGTGATCCGACACATCGTTGTGTCTGCACGCCAGGCCAGATTCAAAGATACATGAACAAGATTTCGGGTCCATTACTCGACCGCATCGACATCCAATGCGAAATCAGTCCCGTTCCTTTCCAGGACATATCGAAGGCAGCACCAGGGGAGCCAAGTGCCAAGATCAGAGAAAGAGTCATCAAGGCAAGAGAAGTTCAAGCCGAAAGATTCAAAGATTATAAAGGCATCCATTGCAACGCCCAGATGACCGAAAGAATGATTCATCAGTTTGCCGAACCCGACGAACAAGGTATCGAACTGCTCCGAATGGCAATGGAGAAGCTTTCTTTGTCAGCCAGAGCCTATAACAGAATCCTGAAAGTGGCACGAACCATTGCTGATTTGGCAGGAAGTGAACAGATTAAGCCTGACCATATAGCAGAAGCCGTGGGATACAGAACCCTCGACAGAGGCGATTGGGCAGAAAGAGGACATTTATAATCATAAAGAAGATATATGTAAAAGGATAAAAATCCGTTTTTTCCTATCATTCGCTCTAAAAAGTTGGATTTATAAGGGAAAAAGGGAGAAAAAATAGAAGAATAGCCATTTTAAAATAGTTACAAACCTGTTTTAGAATGGCTATTTTCTTTTGTCATTACGAAAATATTACCCCATGAAGACAAAAATACCACAAAAAACAGACAAAAACGAATAGTAAAATCGTCCAAGACGGGGTAATTTCTATTCTCCAAGGTGTAATAATTGATTTTAATTAGCTTTTAAATTTACGAAAATCACTAATTCTAATAAAAATTACCCCATATAGGATAAAAAAATGCATTACCTTTGCAACCGTAAAAAGAACACTAGCACAACGCTAGTTTAATTATTAACAACAAAACTATTAAGATTATGGATTGCATTTTTAAAATTACAAACGCAGTAAAGAAGATTGGTTTCGTAATTCTTCTTGCAGAGTTGGCCGTTATCGCCTATATGAACGTAATGTAAGAAATCTCTCTATAGATATAAATATATAAGGAGGAAGTTTTCTACATACTAAGGTAATTAGATTGTAAAAGGTCAACAACATAAGTTGTCAAAACGAATAAGTTCGTAGAAAAAGTAAATGATAATAATTAGGTACAGTCCTATCAGGGAGGAGTCTGATGGAAGTGTACAAGATGGGAGGCTCTTGCAGAGATGCAAAGGGCCTTTTTTTGTATCCTGCCCTACGCTATCCTTACTATAAAAACACTAAAGAACCCAGCTTTTTACACCTTATTATATATATAAGTAAGAAAAAGCGACGATAATTCTTTCTTATCTCCAACATTTTTTGTAATTTTGCAGCCAAATAACAAAAATATATTAGCTAATATGGAACAAAAGAACTTTAAACGTACTACCGTGACTGCGGCTTTGCCTTATGCCAACGGTGGTGTGCACATCGGTCACCTGGCAGGTGTATACGTGCCAGCCGATATCTATGTTCGCTATCTCCGCCTCAAGAAGCAGGATGTTGTCTTCATCGGCGGTAGCGATGAGCATGGTGTACCTGTTACTATCCGTGCCAAGAAAGAAGGAATTACCGTTCAGGAGGTGGTTGACCGCTATCACAATCTCATCAAGAAGAGTTTCGAGGACTTCGGTATCTCTTTTGATATTTACAGCCGTACCACTTCGCCTACTCACAATAAGTTTGCTTCAGACTTCTTCCGCACACTCTATGACAAGGGCGTATTGGAAGAAAAGGTAGAGGAGCAGTTCTGCGACGAGGTAACAGGCGAATTCCTTACTGACCGTAATATCGTAGGTACTTGTCCTCGCTGTGGTGCAGAGGGTGCTTATGGCGACCAATGCGAGAAATGTGGTGCTACCCTCTCTCCTGAGGAGCTCATCAACCCTACCAACAAGAACAACCCTGGTCATGGTCTCGTAAAGAAACCTACCAAGAACTGGTATCTTCCATTGAACAAATATCAGGATTGGTTGAAGAAGTGGATTCTGGAAGGCCACAAAGAGTGGCGTACCAATGTTTACGGCCAATGCAAGAGCTGGTTGGATATGGATCTTCAGCCACGTGCCATGACACGCGACTTGGATTGGGGTATTCCTGTTCCAGTAGAGGGTGCAGATGGAAAGGTGCTCTACGTTTGGTTCGATGCACCTATCGGCTACATCTCAAATACCAAAGAACTCTGCGATGCTCATCCAGAAAAGTGGGGAACATGGCAGAAGTGGTGGCAGGATCCTGAAACACGTCTTGTTCACTTCATCGGTAAGGACAATATCGTGTTCCACTGCATCATCTTCCCTACTATGCTGAAGGCTCACGGCGACTATATCTTGCCAGACAACGTACCAGCCAACGAGTTCCTGAACCTGGAGGATGATAAGATTTCAACATCCCGCAACTGGGCTGTATGGTTGCACGAGTATCTCGTAGATTTGCCAGGCAAGCAGGATGTATTGCGCTATGTATTGACAGCCAATGCACCTGAGACCAAGGACAACAACTTTACTTGGAAGGATTTCCAGGAGCGCAACAACTCTGAGTTGGTTGCCGTTTACGGTAACTTCGTAAACCGTGCCCTCCAGCTCACCAAGAAGTATTGGGGCGGCGTAGTTCCTGCCTGTGGTGAATTGCAGGAGGTAGATGAGAAGGCTATCGCTGAGTTCAAGGACGTGAAGGAGAAGGTAGAGCAGTATCTTAACGTATTCAAGTTCCGCGAGGCTCAGAAAGAGGCTATGAACCTGGCTCGTATCGGTAACCGATACATCACAGAGTGTGAGCCTTGGAAGGTTTGGAAGACCGATCCTAAGCGTGTGGAGACCATCCTGAACATCTCCCTGCAGTTGGTTGCCAACCTCGCCATCGCCTTCGAGCCATTCTTGCCATTCTCTTCTGAGAAGCTCCGCAAGATGATCAATATGCCTAACTTCGAGTGGACTCAGCTCGGCAGCACAGATTTGCTCAAGGCTGGTACCCAGCTCGGTGAGCCTGAATTGCTCTTCGAGAAAATTGAGGATGAGGTTATCGAAAGACAGCTCCAGAAGCTCGCTGACACCAAGAAGGCCAACGAGGAGGCTTCTTATCAGGCTGCTCCTATCAAGCCAGAGGTTAGCTTCGATGATTTCGAGAAACTCGATATCCGCGTAGGTCACATTCTGAACTGCGAGAAGGTAAAGAAGTCTAAGAAACTCCTGAAGTTCACCATCGACGATGGTTCTGGCGTAGAGCGCACCATCTGCTCAGGTATCGCAGCCTACTACGAGCCAGAGCAGCTGATCGGCAAGGACGTACTGTTCGTAGCCAACTTTGCTCCTCGCAAGATGATGGGCATCGAGAGTCAGGGTATGATTCTGAGTGCTGTCAACTTCGACGGCTCATTGAACGTAACTTCTCTCCTTGGCAAGGTTAAGCCAGGAAGCCAGGTTGGATAAAGAATCATAGAATCATCTGATTATCAGATAAGGTAAAAGCCTCAAATCCTTTGCGGATTTGAGGCTTTTCTTATTTCTATCCAAATATTCTTTTATAATGTAAAACGATAACCCACGGTAAAGGTCAGAGCCTTGTTCTTGCAGTTATCCCAATCACCCTTGCCAGCCTTCGTCAGGCTCACGTTGTAACGAGCATCCAGAATCACGTTCATATATTCATAGCTCAAGCCCAAAGGGATGGCTACATCCACCTTCTTGGCAGGCCAAGGAGCTTCGGTTTCCTGCATATCCTTGTATGTAATAGACCCGTTCTTGTCCTTCTGAAGGTCGGTTTCCTCTCTTTTCACCTTGCCGTCGCCACAAAGGAATCCCATCTGAACGCCTGCATTCACCGACAAACCCTCTACAAGATAGGCTTTCAGCATGAGCGGTACCTGGATATAATCGAGGTTCACATGATGATTCTTAATACCTGTATATTCCCCTTTTTCAGCATTCTCAGTCAACTCGCAGTCAGGAAAGCGCATACCCTGTCGGGCATAATAAGCACCCAGCGTAATACCCAGGCCCTTATCTATGCGATATTCCACATCTGCGCCGCCCATGAATCCAGCCTGATACTTAGGCTTTAGCGAGATTCCCTTCTCTGGTTCGAGGACCAATCCGCTCCAGTTAGCCAGAGATACACCTATACGAGGAATTACCGAGAATCTGCCTACCGGATTCTCCACTTCCTGTGCCTTTGCTCCCACAACAGCAAGCAGCAGCACCATCATTATAACTATTTTCTTTTTCATTTCCACAACAGTTTGTATATCATAATAACAAGAAACAAAGGATAATATTGCATCCAACTGTCATTTTTCTCCATGAAAGACCTGTTCTCGCAAAGTGTTAACAAATATAACTCGCTCTAATTTGGACTTTGATTGAAAATCAAGAAGTTGGGCGTTTGCCTA
>UMJL01013514.1_pt1 | contig 60473 bp, 69 predicted proteins | sample 1966071 | NCBI WGS metagenome assembly UMJL01 (sample SAMEA4836148, study PRJEB28245) | human gut metagenome | biome: gut microbiome; material: fecal sample | place: Denmark | collected 2008
CCGCTGCCATTATCGCTTACGATAATCTGCACCATAGAAGCGAAAGCCCGCCATGTAAGACGGATGGTAGCTTCCTCCTTAGTATGGTCAAAAGCATTTTTCACGATATTGCTGATTGCTTCGATCAGCCAAGTCTGGTCGCAGGACAAGGTAATTGCATCATCGCCAGAAAAAGAAAGTGTCTTTTTCTCCTGCTCTGCCCGATAAGCGAAATGACGTTCTATATATGCCATCATTTCAGCAACATTTTCTACATTCTTCTCAATTACGATTGTTCCTGCATCCAGTTTTGCAATTTTAAGCAGGTTCTGTACAAGGGTTTCAATCCGGTCAAGTTCCTGTTCCGAAAGTTCAGTAAACTCATGGATTGTCGGTGTATCCTTCGCCTCTTCCTGCATGATCCCATTATAGATGTTCAATGCAGCGAGAGGAGTTTTCAACTGATGAGAAATATTGGAAATCGTATCTTTCATAAATTTTTTTGAACGACCTTCGTTCTCCGCCTGGGCGTTCAAAATAGAAACCAGGGAGTTTACTTCATGAAACAGACGGTACAATTCTCCCTCGTCGTCGCACTCAATCCGTGCGTTCCGATCTCCAGAAATATAATCTTTAATCTGCGAAACTGCATCTTCCATAATCTTGTTCTGGTCACGAAAATATAAATACATGGACACAAAGACAGCAACTCCCATAACCAGAGAAGAGAGCAGTACACAGTAAGCTGCGTAATGAACTCTGAGGCTGACGCAGATAACAGAAACTGCTGTAAACAAGATGAAGAATATCAATACACAGGAAAAAAGCCTTTTAATTTTATTATTTACCAGTATTCTCATGGCCCGTACCTCATTCTATAGTATTCCACTTATAACCCATGCCACGGACTGTAACTATGCTGTGCGGATCAGCAGGATTATCTTCAATTTTCTTACGCAGTCTGCGAATATATACTGTCAATGTATTGGTGTCAATGTATTTTTCATCACAATCCCAAAGTCTGCTCAGTATCTGTTCTGGGGAGAGGATCATATCCGGGTTTTCCATAAACAGGCAAAGCAATTTATACTCACTTGCCGTCAGATCGATTTGCTTACCATTCTTATACACCTCCCCCTTCAGCCGCTGTATTGTAATACCATTAGAGCTTAGCTCTGTCTCCATCTGATTAAAATTTTCACTTCTGCGTAAAAGTGCATTTACTCTTGAAAGAAATACTGCAAGTTTAAAGGGTTTTGTAATATAATCGTCTCCTCCTATGTCAAGCCCCATGATAATATCTGTTTCTTCATCCGCTGCAGTAAGAAACATAATCGGCACTTTAGAAACTTTACGGATTTTTTGACAGATATCATAACCAGAGCCATCCGGAAGTGATACATCCAAAATAACCAGGTCATATTTCCCGTTCATCCATAATTGCTCTGCTTCAAGGCTCGTCCGGGCCACATCTATCTCATATCCCTGTTTCTTAATAGCAAAGGATAATCCGTTAATCAAACTCAAATCATCTTCTACAAAAAAAATGCGTTTCATGCTTTCACCATCCCCGTTCACTTATAAATTCCACTGTCAGTAACCGTCCCTGTATATCTTGTAAGTCATTTTATAATGCTTCATGCTTTGCCCTTCTAGTCTTATATTATAATTCCTTCCTGAGAATTGAACAAGAATGCATCCAATATCAGAAACTTCAAATATGTGAAATAATCCCAGGAGATCACTCCCCTGGGACATCCACAAATTTGTATCCGACTCCCCACACGGTCTGGATATATTCTTTCTTTGTAACCTTCCGCAACTTCTGCCGGATATTTCCAATGACACAGAACACGGCACTGCTTACATCCACCGGTTCCTCCTTCCAGACTGCCTGGTAGATCTGCTCTTTCGTGAAAACTCTTCCTGGCTGACTGGCAAGGTACGCCAAGGTGTGAAATTCATAATTCTCTGTCAGAGGAATTTCCTGCCCCTGATACGATGCCTGGTGGCGGAGCGAGTCAATACAGAGTCCGGAATACTCAAGAATTGGATCTGCATCCGGCAATGCCTGACCTCCATCCAGCCTTGCCAGGATCTGTTCCTTCACCAGACCGGAACTTTCTGTCGTGCGAAGTACCAGCTCAATCATACCTGTTTCGTACCGCCTTTCCCGCTACCTGAAATGTTACGGATATCAGTTCCTTTTTCCCGCATCTGGAAATCTTCACGTCATACCCGATGGAGTCCAGATAAGCCACCGCCAGCTTCCGACATTCTGAGGCAGCCTGTATCAGTTCTTTCTCCTGCAGGCCACCTTCCAGATCTGCAGTCTCCGCAATACAGGTAAGGCAGTTTTCTCTGCCGGATAAAGTGACCTTTATCTGATCCCGATTCCAGATCAGGGTATAGAACAGGGAACACACTGCTGCGGGCATCTGTGCCGTGCATAAAATATCCCTGTCATCCCACACTTCCTCCAGATCCATTTTTACTGCAATGTGTTCTGTTCGCAGCTTCTGTTCCAGTTCCTCATAGATTTCCAGGCAAACCAACAGCGTATTCTTTCGGAAAAAGTGTGTTTCCCACTGATAAAAGGGCGTCTTATTCAGTACCAGCCAGTTCTGAAAATAGTATGGAAGATCCGACAATCTTTCTTTATCCATGCTTCATCCCCCGCAATCCGCTTCACTTATTTCCCATACGCAGTTCTCCACGTTTCAGCCGGAATACCACATCCGCCTCTTTTGCAAGTGCCTCTGAATGGGTAACGACTACCACGCATTTGTTCATCTTGTGGGCGCTTTCCTTCAGAATTTCCGTAATGCCCCGTGCCGTATCCTCATCCAGATTTCCGGTAGGCTCATCGGCAAGGATGACTGGCGCCTCACTGGCCAGAGCCCGTGCGATAGCCACACGCTGCTGCTGGCCGCCGGAGAGCTTCAGTACGTTGCGCTTTGCCTCTTCTTTTGTCAGGCCCAGGCGCTCCAGGATAGGAAGCGGCGGCAGCTTGGAGGTGAGCGCTACATTTTCCTTTGGATTCAGATAGTCGATCAGGTTGTATGCCTGGAAAATGAAAGATACATGATTCTTCCGGTGGTCGGAAAGCCCTGTCTTCGCAATATCCTGGTCCTCGAATAAGATCTGCCCGCTGGTCGGGCTGTCCAGACCGCCGATCAGGGACAGGAGTGTAGTCTTCCCACAGCCGGACGGGCCAAGGATTGCATAGAGCTTTCCCTGCTCCATCTGGACATTTATACCACGCAATACTTTTCTTCGGTTGTCATAGGTATACCCTACGTTTTTTACTTCCATGATGCTCATACTGTTTACCTCGTTTCTTTTCTATTTCTTTACTCCATCTGTGACAAAATGGCCTTCGGTTTCATCCGCATGACCGGGATACACGACACCAGTACCGCTATGATAAGCAAGCCCGCTCCGGCAACTCCAACCAGAACAAAATGCTCTGGCGTGACAATCACATTTTCTGCCGTTTTCCCAAACAGTGTTCCAAGAGTGCCAGCCACCTGCTGACTGCATCCATAGGCCAGAGGAAAGGCTGGCACAGCAATCAGCAATGTTTCCAGCTGATACTGCAGAACGACTGCCGGCTTTGCAATTCCGACTGCCAATAAAATTCCAGTCTCTCTTTTACGGCTTCTGACAGACATGAAAAGGATAAGCGTGATCAGCACCATACTCACAACCGTAATCACGATGATCAGCGTGGTGATTAAGGTGCCTGTATCAGAAAGTGCGCTGGAGATATTCTGGTATACCTCATCATTGGAAATAATCTTATAGTTATTCCAGTTAATTGATGAGATGTCCTGCACTTCTTTAATTACCTGATCTAGCTGGGCGGCATCCGTAACATAGAAATAGGCTTCGGAAATCCCATCGCCGTCCTCTCCCCAGCCCTTTATCAATCCTTCCGCTGCCTCCATGCTGCAAAATACATAGCTGGAATAATCGTAATAAGAGGAGTCATCATACATATTCACTTGGTCCTCTTTATCAGCCACCACATCAAAGATGCCTACGATCTCCATATCCACTGCAGGCGTGTTGTTCTCCGGGTAATAGATTCCAGTCAGTGTATCTCCAACCTTCAATCCATTCCACTCCGCCAGCTCCTTGCTGATAATAATGCCGTCTGGCATATCATCTGTGATATGAGAGCCTTCCACCAGTTCAAAACGTCCGGATAAGAACAGCTCATGATACTGGGAGTTGTAGGAACCATAGTTATAAAAGCTATAATTTTCGTGTTCCAATTCTTCCCCGTCAGCATTAAAGATACGAGGAAGAGTAATCAGGGAAGCGTCATATCCCTGGATGCCGTCCACCGAGGCAATCTCCCGGATCATGTCCTCTGTCATAAATTCCTGTGTGCTGTAAGAACCGCCGCTTCCGCTTGACCAGCCGCCTGTGGATATGTCTCTCTGAACAGTAAAGCTGGCTCCGGTGGTTCCCCGGACTTCCTCTGTCTGTTCCTCCTGTGCGTCTGCAATCGCAAGTCCTGACAGTACCAGGGTACTGATTGATAAAATTAGGCAGAATACCAATAATGTCTTTTTCCATTTACGGACCGTATATAAAATTGCCCGTAGTCCTAAATTCATATCGCCTGCACCTCCTTAACTCATCTGCGACAAGATACTCTTGGGCTTCATCCTCATAATGGGATAGGCCGCCAGTGCAGTAGAGGCCACACAAAGCACCATGCCAAAAGCCCACACCATAGCGTAATCTTCTCCTGAAACAGCCACCTCAATCTCGGCAAGGTTCAAATCCTCGACGGGTTCTTCCGCAGCATCATGTTCCCCTGTCAGATCCACCGTTTCATAGGTTTCGCTTGTTACCTGAGAGAGCAGGCTGCTTCCGATCTGATGGGAAATGACGGTGCTGGTGCCAAAGGAGATTACAAGGGCGATGGCCGCCACAAGGACCACCTCCAGCAGATACTGCAACAAAACCGAGCCTTTTGATATGCCCATCGCCAGATAGATACCGGTTTCATGGATGCGTCCTCTCAGCCGCAGCGTCAGGAACAATGCCAGCACCAGGAAGCAGATCACAGATACCACCGCAATGGCGATAAACACGATATTCTGCAGCCCTTCCAGGGACTCCTTTGCGTTCTGGTAGTCGTTGTCATAGCGTGTGAGCGTACAGTCCTCCCATGCTACGCCTGGGATATCCTCTACCTCCTCCATGATGCGCTCAAGCTCATCTGGATCATTTACATAGAAATCCCCATACTGTACACTGCCTCCTTCTTTCTCTCCGTAGAGCAGACCGGCGGCTGTGGCAAGGTCTGTAAATACAATATTGTCGTAGAGATCATAGGACGGAGCCATGCCGATAGAGTCCTGTTCTTTGGTGTTGGTAAAGATTCCGGCCACTGTTACCGGAATGGTACGATTCTTCCCCTCCACATCCTTCAGCAGCATCGTATCGCCTACGCCCAGCCCGTTCCTTTCTGCAAATTTCTCATGGATCAGCACCTGGTTTCCGCCCTCCGTGGTGATCGGTTCGCCCTGTGTCAGTTCAAACCCGCCTTCCGTAAAGTAGCTGTCATCCTGGGAGTTGGAATTTGCCACGATCTTCCCGGCGTGTTCATAGCCTTCCGGTATCTGGGCAGCCTCCTCCGTATTGATCGCAAGAGGGTTCCCCTGTGCATCACTATATTCAGCGTAGGAGTAAGAACGGAGCGTGTACCTGCCGCTTAGTCCGTCAATCCCCAGGATCTGCTCCCGTACCTCCTCTGTGATCCCGCCCTCCAGCTGTTTTCCATTGATCGTGAAGTATCCCAGAAGAGCCTTTTTGATATTAGCGTTGGCCGTTTCTGTGGCAGACTGGATGGAAAAGCAGGTCAGCATCAATGTGGCCATGACCAGCAGGAACGCAAGCAGCGTAAGAGTCTTTCCCTTCTTCCGTAAGGAATAGAGGAAAGCCCGTTTACACAAATTCATTGTTTCTGTCACCTCATTTCTTATGTTGTTCTGTTGTCCATGTGTAAGTGAACATTTTAAGGATACATAAGAAAGGTGGAGTTGAGATGGAGCCTAGATGTTTTTTTGGTGGAGTTGGCGATACGGTGCAAAAATCGGCAACCTTGTTATCTCAAAGCCGTCATCCGGCAGATGATTTCTTATGCGGTTTATCATAAATCGGAATTTTGAAGATTTCATAAAGATTTGAAAAAGGGCGGATTTGACCCGCCCTTGAAGTCAATATGGAATTGAGATTGTGACCTGTGCGCCGCCAGTTTTTTCGGAATTGCTCAAAATAAGCTGACCGCCATGCTGTTGGACAATGGATTTTGTAATAAACAGCCCCATTCCAAAGTGTAGGTTAGAACTACGGCTGCGGTCTGCCATGTAAAACTGTTCCTCTGCGTGCAGCAAATCTTCCTGTGAAAAGCCGGGGCCTGCATCTGTTACCGAAATTTGCAGACTTCCTTTATCACCTGTCATTAAGATTAAAATGGAACTGTCCTGCGGGGAATAATCCAGCGCATTATTTACCACATTCATAATTGCCCGTTCCAGCAGTAATTTATCCATAGACAGGACAGCAGGTAAGTGTTCTATTTGCACCTGCAATCCGATTTTTTTCGTCTGGCACAGAGCGTCAATCTGCTCCCGTAACTGCTCCACATAGGTAGGCAGGTCAATATCCTCCATGTGGAGCTGATAGCCGGTCGCTGCCCGCGAAATATCAATTAGCGTATGAATGTATAACTGCATTTGTTCGGAACTGCTGCTGATATATTCCACATATAAACGCTGCTCCTTATCCAGCTCTGTTTCACAGATAAGATCGGCATTTCCCTGAATCACTGTCAATGGAGTTTTCAGATCATGTGCAAGCGCAGCAATCTGCTCTTTCTGCATCTGCTCGGCTTCCCACTGTTGCTCTAAAGAGGCTTTCAGGCTTTCTTTCATGTGGGAAAAGGAAATTAACACATCTTCAAATTCTTTGATATTTGAATGTCCCACCTCGAAATCAAGGTTCTGCCTTGCTACCTCCGAAGTGGCTTCAAACAGCGGGACAAGCTGTAACCGTAGCTTTTTGGCAAATTTGGTTGTCAAAAGCAGGCAGACAAAAATTCCACCCGCTGCGATCAATACAATCAGCAGTATATCCGGGGACGGCAAATGCTCATTCATCCACTCATTTGTATATTGAGCGCCAATATAGTATTGCAGGACAACATACTCATTTTCACGGGTAACAAGCAGGTATCTTTTTTGCAGGTTTTGGTCGCTGGCACCTGTGGTTGCATACCGCATGGCTTGTTCCAGCTCGATTTCATCTAAGGTGGTTTCAATAAGCTGGTAGTTTTTATCCAGCAGCGCATATTCAATCCCCATCGGTATCTGCACATCGGATAAATCTGGCGTAGCCGCAAGGATTGGCGCAAGTTCGTTTGCCCGGATTTCTGAATAGTCCCCATAAGTAGTAAGCCCTAACGTTGTGCTGACAGTCACAAGTAGAAAGGGAACAGCAACCGCACCAAACAATCCACCAAGCAGCATAAATAAGAAACGCCAAAAAGCTGTTTTAAGTGATGACGGTTTCTTCATTCCCATTTGTACCCAATCCCCCATGCTGTTGTGATCGGCTGAATATCGTAATGGTTCAGTTTCGCCCGGATGTTCTTAATATGGGTGGCAATCGTGGAATTATCACTTTCTCCGTCCAAACTGAAAACAGCCTCGTAAATCTGTTCCCGTGTAAACACCTGCCCTTTATTACGGGCAAGAAATTCACAGATCATATACTCGCTTTTTGTAAGGGACACGGTTTCTCCGTCTACCTGTACCGTTTTAGCCGACAGGTCTATTTTGATGCGGTCGAAGTTCAGGCAGCTATGGCGTTCCCTTTGTTCCCGGCGTATATGGGCGTTTACTCTGGCCCGCAGCTCCGGGATGCGAAACGGCTTTGTCAGATAGTCGTCAGCGCCAACCCCCAGACCAAAAGTAATGTCATTTTCCATCGTTTTAGCTGTAAGAAACAAGATCGGACAGTCAACCATATCCCGGATTTTTTCGCAGAACGAAAAACCATCGGTTCCGGGCATCATAACATCCAGTATAACTAAATCATAGCGGTTCAGCTTATCCAGCGGCACCTGCTCCGCAGATGTATATCCCGTAACCAAGTGTCCATCCTTTTGCAGTCCGTTTTTTATCAGCTCCAAAATAGGTTGTTCATCATCTACCGCAAGAATAGTAGCCATTTTCCCGCCTCCTTTCATCAAAATCTGTATTTACCATTATACCACAAACAAAGGAAATTTACTGTACCCTTGCAATATGGTACTGATTATTTACTTTTACGGCAACAGCGTCCGCCGGATTGGTGCCGGAGATTTCATACACATCCATATAGAACCAACGCTCCCGTTGCTGCCCGGCAGAAGTACCGGCCCAATCAATTCTGTTCAGTTCTTCCTTTGATAGAGGGCGCTTGCTCTCCATGTCAAAAGTTACGGTTTTGTTCAGAATATCCAGATACGCCCCAAGCTGTTCTGTCGGCACGGTTTCCTCTGTTACCTGATAAATACGATCTCCATAAGTCAGTTGCGTTGCGTTTTGTGGATTAACTTCATAACTGCTGCTTGTATTTTCAGCGGCAGCTTTGAAATCAAAAATTACATCCTCTGCTGTAAGCTGGTCGCTCGGCACCGCTTCATGGTAGCCGCCATTGACATCCACAATCAGGTGAGAGGCATTATTGGGGGCTGCATACACATTTAAAAACGGGAGGATGTATTTGGCGTCCGGGGCTTTATCTGCCAGATCGGACAAGGTTTCAAAAGAGGCGGTTTCAATCGTTTCCTGAAGCAAAACAGTTCCGTCCTCGTCCACCGCTGCAAGCTGTCGGATGTACCCAAGCCATTCTCCAAGTCCATCATTGGAAACGGTGTTATCCAAAATAGTGTATGCCTCTCCTTTATAGGTAAACTGCGTCACATCTTCACTGACTAAGTGGCATTGCTCCTTGTCGCTGGAATATTCTCTGATCCCGTTTTGCAGGACAGAACAGCCAGACAGGACACAGCAGAGAAATCCCATGAGAAAAATCCCCCTGAAAAATTTCATTGTTTTATTCATTATTCTTTCGTCCCTCCCAACGAGAAAACCAATAGAGAATTGCAAGCAAAATGCCAACAGATAATATGGCAATCAAAATCCACTGTGCAGCATTGGCAATCAGCCTGTCGTTCAAAACGTCATGCACCCAATTTACAGACCACGAAAAAGGAATGTACCGCCACAGGCCATGCAATTCAATGTTGCTGTATAAGATACATTGCAGACATTCAAATACGCCCCAAAACAGGGAAATGCCCAATCCAAATTTCAGGCTAAGGAGCAGGTGTAGCGCATATATTACGAAACTGCCCATTGCCAGCCCCAGCACGGATTGTATCAATAGCCCCCACGGGATAATCCCTGTCCGGCTCATTCCTGCCCCAATCGCAAATAATACAAAAAGTAGCGCCAAGGAAAAGATGCCTGACAGATACAGGGCGGCAAACTTTGCCAGCAGTATTTTCCGGCGATCTGGCACCGCCAGCAGGCTTTGAAAATGCGAGGCCCTTTCTTCCTGCGTGATATTCAGACCGACAATAACGCCTATCAAAAGCGGAAATACCATTGCCGTCAGTTCCAGAAGCAAACGCAATTTTTTCAATTCATCAACATTCTGATAAAGCAGGAAGTAAAACACAAACAGGATGGCCCCAGCTATGGGGATCACTGTATGAATACCCCAATAGGATGTGTGCCTCTGTTTCAGAAAATCGGCACGAACCAGAGCAATTATTCCCATTTACATCCCTTCTTTCTTTGAAAAATTGGCCGCATCCCAAAGAGCAAGCAGGACATACAGGATCACGGAAAATACCAGCGGCAGCAAAACGCTCCATGAAAAAGGAGCGACACCTGCAAAGGTTCCGTTGCTTTCAATTCCCATAAGCAACTCCGCCGTTTTCGCAGCCCAGCAATAGGGACATACCCATGCAAGAGCTGTATTTCCAAGCAGGATAGGCATGAGAATACCCAGCAGAGTGTTGGCTGCAATCGGGAGAAACAAGCCGGTTTTCCGGGCCAAAAGCAGGCAAAGAGGGATTTGCCAGATTGAGGCAATTATCAAGGCAATACTTCCGGCAAAGTTTCGTCCCGCAGAATACACAGCCAGAGCCGGGGAGATCAAATTGCTTACTGCGGCAAAAACGGCCAAGAATACCGCAGCCACAAGTAGTTTCTCGATCATGAGCAATGCTTTTGCATATTCAAACCGTTTCAGGTTGATAGGCGCAGATAATACAGAATAATACTTTCCGGCCCGTTCTTCTTTCTGATGGGCAAGTGAACACAGGATAGCAATCGTTCCGGGAAGAAGAAACGCATACCACCAGTAAAAGGTCATATACTGGAAGCCATAAAAACCGCCGATGATCCATGCAAAGAGGGCCGTCAAAAATGGCGCAATAAACAGTAGTTTATTTGAAATTGTCCGTTTGAATTTCAGGTGTTCCGCTTTCAAGTAATTCATTCCTTACACCTCCTTGTGGTGGCGTTTTACCACGTCCATAAATAGCTGTTCCAGATTTTCGCCGTTGCGAAGCTCATTCTCATATCCCAACACACCACCGGCAATAATACCCACATGGTCGGCAATCTGCTGGACTTCCGATAAAATGTGGCTGGACAAAATCACTGTAATCCCTTTTGCCGGAAAAGAACGGATCAGTTCTCGTAATTCTTCGATGCCTACCGGGTCAAGGCCATTGGTAGGCTCGTCAAGAATTAAAAGCTGCGGGTTATTCAGCAAGGCGATGGCAATGCCAAGCCGCTGCTTCATACCGAGGGAAAATTGTCCGGCCCGCTTCTTCCCTGTATCGGTCAGACGGACGATGTGCAGGACTTCATCAATCCGATTATCCGGCAGCCCCAGCATCGTTGTCCGCACTTTCAGATTTTCGTATGCGGTCAGGTTTTCATATAAGGGCGGCGTTTCAATCAATGCACCGATCTGTGTCAAATCGCCACGCTGCCACGGATGGCCGTCAAACTCGATACTGCCGGAAGTGGGCCTCAAAATACCTGTAATCATTTTTAGCGTGGTAGACTTGCCTGCCCCATTCGGCCCCAGCAAGCCATAGACGGAATTTCTCTGAATATTCAGCGATACATTATTTACGGCCAACTGCCCTTTGAAGTTTTTGCAGAGGTCAGTTGTTTTCAAAATCATATCCATATCCTTTTGTCCTTTCATTTGATTTCAAAGACAGGGTACAGGATAATTTTGAAGATTTCATAAAGATTTCAAAAACGAATGTTGTCTACGCTTTTAGACTGCTAATAAACCAGCTATAACAAGGTTTTCCCGACATGGTCGGTAGACAGGTGGATTATCAAATTTTTACCAGAGGTGAATCCTAATGTTTTTTGGGTGGAGTTAGAAAAAGAACGAAAAAACCGAGGGGCTTTCACACCACAATGAAAACCTCTCGGTCAGATGTCTTTTCAAACAGACTATTATAACAACTGAACATTTGACATTCTATTTATTCATTTTCCACTATATCTCCTCTGCTAATATGAGGACTATTAGATATGCTGTGATTTCTAATTTTCTCAAACCATATCGGTAGACTGGCTGATAAAAGAAAACTTTTCCCTTGTTGTATTTGAAAATGTATATGTGGCTCACTTGTATTTCCGCTATTACCGCAACAAGCTATCTTTTGTCCTCGATAAACCTTATCTCCAGTTTTCACACAAAAGCTATCTTTTTTTATATGAGCTACGGTACTGTATTCATGCTCTGAATGTTGAATAATTATATAATTTCCCCGCACATCAGAAGCATGGCAGTCAACCTCCTCTTTCTCAGGAATTGGTGTGTCTTCAAAAAGATTTTTTATTTCTATGACAGTGCCGTCCGCAGCTGCCAAGACAGGTTTCCCGTAACAAAAATAATCTGTCACATTTTTCCCATTGCCTGAAAAGGTTGTACCATTCTTCTGAATATAGAAGTCATAAGCATACCTCTGATTGCAAATACTCCATGAATGTGAGGTTTCTTTATTATTCCCTCCATTAGCGACAGTCCAACATTCTCCAAAGGGCAGACTATAATGAATCTCCGGCGTATAAGTATCTACATTTGGTAATTGGAACATATTTCGTATATAAATGAACGGTATTCCAATCAGCATACCTAAGTTCTGAAATAAAAATTTTAAGTCATTTACCGTTTCATCTGTACCTTCTGTTCGTAAGACAATAATCAACGACAAAATAAAATCTATTATAGCAAGCAGGAAAAACAAATAGAATAATTTCAGAATTGGAATATCAAAAGCACTTCCGGCAATGCCAATCAAGCCTAACCAATATAATTTTTTTATGATTTTAACGACCGTTTCTATGTTTATCTCATTTTTTTGCATATAACCCCTATTAACAATTTATATGGCGTTCCAGATGAAGCAAAAAGCAAACACGCATCCCCACGCATTACCTGTTTTCTTTCGTACAATTAACATTCCATATATTGCAATGAATGTAGTAATTATCTCAACAATCCCCCAGAAAGATGTACTGAATGGATGTAACAGAATACAAATAATGGCGCAGGTTAATGCTCCATAATCCAACCATTTCTTTTTTGCAGGATATCTTCTGTCAATCTTCTCACATACAACAGCATAGTTAAATCCTTCAAAAAATCCCCATACAACAGCAATCAAAGCCATGCCTATAATTGAAAATGGGATGCCACTTGCAACGACATCATCCGTAATTAAAATACTAAACGGTTGATAACCACTAAACTGCCCTGATAAAAAGATACAGCAAATGGAAGGAATAAAACATATAATCGTACCGATGATTGCCTTGAAAGCATTTTTTTGTGTGAGTCCAAAATGTGTAAATCTTTCCCTGCGCAAAACACAAACGATTGTTATTCCCAGTCCAGCCACGCCAAACTGTATAGCCGCATTGAGTAAAAGCCGTGGGATCACCGAAATACTACTGTCTGTAACAAAATCTTTCAGTTGGTTTCCCATAGCTGCATAACAAAGGAAAACTCCAAAAGTAACCAATGCGATAATCCAAATATCGGTATCTAATCGTTTTTGCTCTGTTGAAAGCTGTTGTTTCGTCATGCTATCTCTCCCTTGATAATCAAAATGTCAGTGATTTAATTATACTATGATAGGTTTCTCTTGGAAATAGCTGAATTGAAAACCGCTGCAAACCTCACGCCATTTTCCGTGTTCTCCATATTACAGGATACCCCATGATGGTCCAGTATCATTTTTGTGATATACAGCCCCAGGCCGCTCCCTCCGCTGTTCCGGTTCCGGGATTTGTCCACCCGGTAGAAGGGCGTAAACAGCCGCTCTAAATCCTCTTGTTCAATGTGTATCCCGCTGTTCTCTACAGACAGAACACCATCCTGCAAGGTCACAGTGACTACGGCTCCACGAGGCGAATAGGCAACCGCATTATCCAGCACATTGGAGAACACCTTTTCCAAAAGCCGTGCGTCTCCCTCGTAATAAAAATCCGGCTGGATATCCTGGCGCAGCTCCATCTCCTTATCCTCTATCCGTCCCATGACTTTGCGACAGGCTTTCTGCAGCATCCGGCTAATGTCCAAATCCGTGCGTTCCAGCTGGAAATCACTGCCGCCCATCCTGGCTGCTGAGAGGATATCCTTAACGATCCGCTCCATGTCATTGACAGTCTTCATACAGTGGCGCAGATAGGTATCCCGGTCTTTATATTCTCCAACCTGGTAGATCATTCCCTCCAGTTCACCCTTGATAATGGCTATGGGCGTCTTCAGTTCATGGGAAACAGCGGTAAAGAAGTCAATCCGCTGTTTTTCCTGTTCCCGCTCCCGTTCAATATCTTTCTGCAGCTGCTCGTTTGCGTCTTGAAGACTGACAAGTGCATTGTTCAGGCGCTCTGACATCTCATTTAAGCTGTCCGCAAGAATACCGATCTCATCTCTTTGCTTTACCTCACACTTCCATGTCATATCCAGGCTGGTCATCCGCTTTGCCACACTGCAGATATGGATCAATGGCTTGGAGAAATACCTGGAGCAGACCAGCGCCGCAAGAACAGAGATCAGCAAAATCACCACCGCAATCAGCGGGATGAGCTTTAAAAGGATTTCATAAGACTGGGATACCGCAACAAGGGAAATTTCCGCAGAAACCTGATATGTCTGCCATCCTTCCTGATAAGTGGCAGAGCAGCTCATGGTTTTGTCCGCTTCCTCCAAATTTTCCGGATCTGCATAATTTACAGAGAACACATTGCTTCCATCTATGTCCGCGATCCGCACCGTGGCATTATTTTTCATGGAAAATGCCAGGATCTCCTCTGAGCCTGCTTCCCAGCCGCTCCGTTCCAGAGTCTCCATCAGCCTATAGAAGTCGGAAGTTGCCTGGCTTTCCAGTTCCGTCTGGTAATTTTTCGGCAGGAAGACCATAACCATAGCATAAATGATGATACAGCAGGCCAGCAGCAATGCCAGCATACTCAGAAAGGTCTTCGCCTGGATACTTTCACTGATTTTCTTTTTCAATTTTATATCCCACTCCTCTGATTGTCTCGATATAATCCACGCCCAGTTTCTTACGGATATTTTTGATATGTGTATTCACGATCTTCTGATCCCCGTAATACTCATATCCCCACACGCTGTCCAGAATACTCTCCCTGGAAAACACTTTTCCCGGATTTTCCAAAAGCAGCTTCAGGATCTCAAACTCCCGGCTGGTGAGGGATACCTCATCAGTTCCTACCAGCACCTCATAATTTTCCGCATCCAGTGTGATCTCTTTATACTGGATCACAGAGGATTCCTCCTCAGTTCCCTGTTCCGTCCGCCGCAGCACCGCCTCAATCCGGCGCAGGACAAGAGGCATGGAAAAGGGTTTGATGATATAGTCATCCGCAAGGACATCAAAGCCCTTCATCTGGCTGGCGTCATCATCCCGTGCCGTCAGCATGATGATTGGCGTCCGGCTTTCTTTCCGCAGAATCTCACAAACTGCGAACCCATCAATCTTCGGTAACATCAGGTCCAGCAGCACCAGATCCGGATTGCATCTCCGGAATGTCTCAATCCCTTCCAGCCCGTCACCGGCGCCATATACCGTATATCCTGCATCCTCCAGGAACGCCCGCACAATGTTCTGGATAGAGATTTCATCTTCTATAATCAAAATTGTCTTTGCCATATCAGCACCTCCGCTATTTGGACAACAGTGTATCATACAAAGATGGAGTTTTGGTGGAGTTCCCCGATTTTTCATACGGATTATAAACTTTTCATAGTTTTCCATTTTCTACGGAAAAATCCCAGGAGATTACTCCCCTGGGACATCCACAAACTTGTATCCGACTCCCCACACCGTCTGGATATATTCTTTCGTTGTAACCTTCCGCAGCTTCTGGCGGATATTCCTGATGATACAGAACACCGCACTGCTTACATCCACCGGCTCTTCCTTCCAGACTGCCTGGTAGATCTGCTCTTTCGTGAAAACTCTTCCTGGCTGACTGGCAAGGTACGCCAAGGTGTGAAATTCGTAATTCTCTGTCAGAGAAATTTCCTGCCCCTGATAAGATGCCTGGTGGCGGAGTGAATCAATACAGAGTCCGGAATACTCAAGGATTGGATCTACATCCGGCAATGCCTGACCTCCATCCAGCCTTGCCAGGATCTGTTCCTTCACCAGACCGGAACTTTCTGTCGTGCGAAGTACCAGTTCAATCATGCCTGTTCCACACCGCCTTTCCCGCTACCTGAAATGTTACGACTTTTTCTTTATCCCCACGTTCCCTCTGAGTTTTTCCATACGCAGTTCTCCGCTTTTTATCCGAAATCTTTAGGGCTACTGTACGATGTTTTTTTCTTTTGCAGTGGGCTAACAGAAAACTACTCAATAATCATTTCAATGTTACCGGTAAAATTTTCACATTCGATACCAATGTAATTACCGCCACTTGGCAATGTAATTGTTTCATTGTATGCTCCGTTTGTTTCAATTAAGATAACTGGTTCTTCACTTCCGGAAAGCCAGAATACTTTAGCCGTTCCGCTATCAATTTGTAAAGTACAGGTAACGGATAAATCACTTCCGTTTTCCCTTTCAATATCAGTACCACCAAAAAGATATTCTGTATTTGAGAAGTCATTATATTCCGCGGAATAAGTCCCCACATAATTATCAACTCCTGCTATGCGCTCTCCTTGTAAAGAATTTTCAGAAGTCAAAACGCTATTTCCGCCCATTTCATTGATTGTATCCATTACATCTAAAGCAGCATTTTTAGGAGCGTCCCCTACGGTATCTGAAGCTGCTTTAAGTATCTTTTCTGTTCCATTTGAGAGTGCTTCATAAATAGTGTTACAGCCGGAGAGTGTTAAAATGCACCCAAATAATAAAATGATACAGAAAGTTTTTTTCTTTTTCATTATACAGTCCCTCTTTTCGCCCTTTGTATTTTAGCTCTATCATGTGCTAAAAAGAGCATAATTGTAGTGATAGCAACAAGTATTAACAGTACTGTAAAACATAAAGGAATATTATATATCCCGGTATCATTTCCGTTTTGATAATTGATAAAACCAAGCCCAATCGTAATAGGATAAAGAGATGTAAGGCTATGACCAGACGCAAAAATTCCTATAATCCCATAGAAAAATGCAAAAGCTACACCCGGCATAAATGCGCCTGCTCGTTGCCCAGTAAATATAATAATAGGAAGTACAGCAATAAATACAAAACAGTTCATTCCTATCATCTGCCAAAGTGCTTTTATCATAATGAAAAGTGTAAGCTCACCATAGCCGAGGATAAAAGAAATAATTGTGGTAAACAAAAATTCAGCTATTGCCAGAAATATCGTAATCATTCCACAAACAATTATCTTTCCAACAAGTAAACGTCTAAAAGACACCGGGATAGCTGCCAGATTTTTTAGCGTATCGTCTGTTCTTTCCCGTTCAATGATATAACCAGCAATTAGAACAATCGTTGCCGGGAAGATAAGAGAAAAGTTGTTCCATATTACATTTTCCGAAAAACTGGAAAATGTAGGTGCTCCTGGAGTTCCAATTTCCATAAAACAGGTCAGTAATACAACAGTCAGCATTGTGGCAATTCCAATCCATATAACATAATAGCGTTTTAATTTCCAGATTTCAGAGTGTATTAACCTTATCATTTCTTACACCTGCCTTTCCTGCTTTTGATAAATTCTTATAATTGCAAAATAGGATATACCCCCAAGAATAAAGATGGTAAGTGCTACTATCCACAATTTTAAGAAATATGGTTGCCATACTTCAAAAGCAGTAGTCCCTTGTTCAATCAATCTTGAAGCCTGCCAACGATAAATAATTGGCGTTGGTAAAATACTAGTAAGTACTTTCATTATCTGATTATCCGATGTAAATTGTCCTGTAAAAGCAAGTAAAAATCCAAACATCGTATAGAAAAACGTCAATATAATTGCAAAAATGTAGGAACGATTTAATTTCACAATGGCAATTATAATCGGCAGTGTTCCAGTTGTATACAAGATAGCGGTAACGGCAGCAATTGTTATTTTAGTTCCTATATTCCTCAAATCGGCTCCGACAATAAGCCCGCCTACCATAGAAGATAGTAATGTTACGCAGGAAAATAATAAACCAATAAAATACAATACAACAATCTTAGAAGTGGCAATTTCCCATTTCTGTATAGGAATAACTATTAAATTTTTTAGCGTTGAATTATCTCTTTCCATATAAAAAAGCATGGCAGCTATAATACCAAGTATGCAGGGAAGCATAATGGGTACAGCCATACAAAATAGCATGTCGTATAAACTGTCAAAGGCGTTTAAATCCCCAACATTGCCTTTTAGTATGAGGGCAGAGAAAGGAATAGGAAATAATAGTGCTGAAAATACCACGAATGAAACAAATTTCTTCCTCTTTAATTTCATAAATTCGCATTTTATCAGTTTAAGCAATTCCCTCGCCTCCCGTCACACGCTTGAAATAATCCTCAAGACTTTCCTCGCAAGTATGCGCTTCTGATACCACTAATCCGTTTTCCACAAAAGCAGTAACAATTTCTCCGACAGGCAAATCAAGATTGTGTAAGCGTAGATTATAGTCGTCCTGTATGGAAAAATGGCGTTCATGGAAATTGCACTCCAAAACTCTTGCGGCCTGTGCCGCATCAGAAACCGTAAAATGGATATGCTTACTGCTTTTCTGTTCCAGCTCCGCCAGACTTTCTTCTTCCAGCAACGCACCGTGGTCGATAACGCCGATATCGTCAGCCAGCATAGAAATTTCCGAAAGGATATGGCTGGAAATCAGGATCGTTTTTCCTCTCTCATCGCAAAGTTGCTGGAGAAAGGAACGCACCTCTGCAATTCCGATAGGATCCAGACCATTAATCGGTTCGTCCAAGATTAAAAGCTCCGGATCGTGCATGACGGCAAGTGCAATCGCCAACCGCTGCTTCATACCAAGCGAATACTGCGAGTAAAGTTTCTTATCCTTGTACGGAAGCCCCACTAAGTCCAATGCGTCCTTGATGGCGTGGCGGTTTGGTACGCCCCGTAAGGTAGCAAAGATACGCAGGTTTTCCGTGGCGGTCAGATTGGGATAAAAACCGGGCGATTCAATCAGACTGCCAATGCGGGGAAGTAGTTTCTTTTCGTTTCCCTTCAAAGGTTTCCCCCATATTTTTACTTCACCGGCAGTTGGCTGTGTCAGGCCAAGCAGCATTTTCATGGTTGTGGTCTTACCGGCCCCATTTCTTCCCAGCAGACCGTAGATTCTTCCTTTTTCCACATGGATATTCAGATCAGCAACACTCTTCTGGATGCCATACTGTTTTGTAAGATGTTTGGTTTCGATAATATAATTGCCCATATAAGCATACCTCCTATCTGTAAATAGTCTAACACACCAGCCTTGCATTAACCTTGCCGCAACCTTGCATTAACCTTGCATTTTGAAAAACGTATTAAAAGAGTATCTTTTATAAAGAGCCTCTAAAATAAAGAGAAGCCCTCGCCGCAGAGGAGAGGGCTTAATTAACCAGAGGGAAGTCCAATGTAAAAGTAGTTCCATTCCCCGGTGTGCTTTCTGCCGTTATTGTACCGTTCATTTTTTCCACAAGCTGATGTACGATAGAAAGTCCAAGCCCGCTTCCTTTTTCAGACCGACCTTTATCGCATTTATAAAGACGTTCAAAGATATGTTTCAAATCCTCTTTTTCAATTCCCACACCGTTGTCTGTGACAAGTATTCTCATAGTTCTGTCCTGCTTGGATAGCGAAATATTGATTTTGTCTGCATGACTATGGACAATCACATTTTGTACCAGATTATTCAGTATACGCATGTATGCATCAGGATCAAGTCGTACTCGAAATGGCCGTTCTGGAATATCAATGCTGTAATCTATTTTCTTATCTTCAAAAATAGGAATCCAGTCAATGAGAATATTTCTTGTCAGCTCCGCAGCCTCGACGGGATCTATCGACAAAACAAATTCATCCGAGTTTAGTTTGAACCAGTCGAACAGCACATCAATATATTCTTTCAGATCATGAGCTTTACGGCGAGCAATCTCAACATATTCATCTTTATCTTTACCGGTAACAATTCCCTTGTGTGCAGCATCAAGATACCCGATCAGTGTAGTAAGCGGCGTTCGCACATCATGGGAAAGACTTGTCATAAGTTGCTTATTAACTTCCTCTGTTTGCCTGAATACAGATAGTTCTTTTTCATAAGAGGAAACAATATCGTTGACTTCATAAGCTATGGACGCAGTAAGTTCGTCCGTTGCAGACAAAATGCGCCTGTTGCCATTTCCTGCTTTAATATCTTCCAGCGCATCGAGCATCCCTTTAATCTGCACTTTTACCCGTCTAATAACCAAACTGCAAATTAAGACTGAAATAACGGCAATCGCAACTGATATAAGCACAAGAAATTCCATTTCATCAGACCTCCTTGCTAAAACGATATCCTATCCCTTTTATCGTCTGAATATATTTGGGGTGACTGGGATTTTCTTCTAATTTCTTTCTCAGCCTACTGATAATCGCCATAATATTGCTGTCATCATAGCAGTATTCTTCTCCCCATACTTCTTCATAAATTTTCTGTTTTGTTAATATTTTCCCTTGATATTTAACAAGAAATAAAAGTACGTCAAACTCCTTGGGTGGAAGTTCAAATGTACCATTTACCGTAATTATTGTACGATTATCAATGTCAATTCTCAGGCCGTCAAAATCAAGCTGCTGTGGAGTTCCCTCTGACTGATTAAACCGGGTATACCGGCGGATCAATGAAAGAATGCGAGCTATCAGCTCATCCATATCAAAAGGCTTCGTTAAATAGTCGTCAGCTCCCGCCCGTAACCCACGCACCTTAGAAACGCTATCATTTTTTGATGTAAACATCAAGATGGGCAGACTGCTTTCCTTTCTGATTTCTTCCAGTGTTTCAAAGCCGTCCATGCCTGGCATCATTACATCCAGTATCACTAACTGATAATCCTTCTCTTTCAGCTTCATCAATCCTTCTTTTCCCGTATTGCAGCAGTCAGCTTCAATATTTTCCGATAACACACTGTGTTTAATTAACGCACAAAGCTCTTTGTCATCATCTATAATCAAAACAGTATTCATTGTTCGTTTCCTCCAAATCATCCAGCGTCTATTCGCGAACTGTCTTGTTTCTTTTGTCCACGATAGTTATTATATAAAGAAGTTATGGATACATCAACAATCACTTCTTAAGTGCTTCCCTACATTTTTACGCAAAAATATCTTCCGTTTCAAATCAGCAATATATTGTTCTATTTTGTTTGACACCCACTATATCTTGTGCTACTATAATCTTGTATTTGAGTTTTTGTGTCATCCCGAAATGGGAGTCTGGGCCATTCTCCCAGGACACATGCTGTTTAAGTTGGAAAATCGTGTCATTATAATGCCGTTTTTTACGGCACTGTAATGGCACTTTTTTTATTTTCACTATTATTTATTTTAACGCCCAAAGAGGCAGAAAGGAGAATTTCTATGTCAGCAATCATCTTTTTACCAGGGAGGCCAACAACGGATCCTCAGATCATGCAGGCAAAGAACAGCAACACAACCTACACGACTCTGGACATCTCCTGCCCCCAGCGGGGAGCGGACGGGAACAAAGAAACCGTATTTTATTCCTGCTATTTCAATTCATTTCTGGCGGACCGCCTGATGAAAGCAGGTGTAAAAAAAGGGACCGGACTGATTATCATTGGAGATCTGGAGCTGCATCCCTTCGTTCATCAGAAGGGGAAAAACCAGGGAAAAGCGAACTCCGGCCCCAGCGTAGTTGTCAAAGACTGGCAGTTTGCGCCCTTGACTTATGACGATGTAAATGGGGCCAATCCCGGTGTACCCGGAGGCGTTCCTCAGAACGGCTATGGACAGCCCGGAGGCGCTCCTGTTCCCAATCAGCAGGGCGGATACCCGACACCTGCACAGGGAGGCTATCCACAGGCAACCGGTGCTCCTGCCGGCAATTATGCACCTGCAGGCGCCGCACCGCAGAACCAGAATGGCTATGCACGGGGAGGCCAGGGAAGAACAAATGCTCCTCGTGGCAACGTACCACAGAACGGTTACAGACAGCCCCAGAACGGCTACGCTCCGAATCCTGGAAGCGCACCGAATTACGCACAGGGCAATCCGAACCAGCAGCCTTCCGGCGGCTATGCTCCTGGAAGCGGGGCAGCTCCGGGAACACAGGGCGGCTATCCGGAAGATGGCTTCACCCAGGTTACAGAACAGCAGGCAGAGCAGCTTCCTTTTGTTGCTTGATGCCGATACGCAAAAAATTTAATAAGGAACGATCCATGTAGAGAATTGCATCCGGAGGATACTCCGTACAGGCAGTTCTTTTTTTGTGTCTGCACAGGATCCAGGAGAGCGCTAATCATCGGCTCTCCTGGGTGCAGCACAGCAAGTTTAGGAAGAAAGGAAGAATGTACATGAAAACAAAGAAAACCAGAACGATCAAAATGACGTTACAGATTACCGTATTGTGCCTGTTTGCGGCGGCATTTCTGCTTCCAAAGGGAGGCAAGTCCTATCTGATGACTGGCATCGCTGCTGCAGGAGTCCTTGTTTCCCTGGCAATCCTTATCATCCCTCCGCTTGCTTCCGGACTCCGGAAATTGCGGTTACCGGTTAGAAGGTCAACGGATACAGGAAACGGGAACTCGGATCTGGAAACCATTCTGATCCGGCAGATCAGCTACCAGATTACAGACACTCTTCAGTCTGCTTTTCCGGAAGCTACATGGGAATTTGCAGAACCCCTGCGCCTTTCCCACCTGCTGGATGGAGATGCAATCCGTCTGTCTACCAGAAACACCGGTAATCATAACTTTGCAGAAGTATCCATGGATGAGTACGGAAACCTGCATCTTCAGATGCTGACTGTCTCTGCGTTAAAACGGAGAGGCGACAAATCCGCTTCCCCGGATACGCCAAAGGTCGATCCTGCGTCCTGGTACTCCCTGATCGGGAAACCATTCCTTGTGGAAATGATCGGGAATTTACAGGCAAAAGGACACCAGAAGCTGTTCATTGGAGAACAGGGGGATGTTTATATTCTCAACGGGAAAGAGCCGGAGGTAAAAGGCAAGCTGGAGCATTTCCCGCCGAAAGCCTACTGGCCTGCACTCCTGCAGGTATTTGCCGATGATGAACTGGAAGCGGCAGAGACGGAAAACGCAGTCGAGATTACCTGGGCATAAGGAGGAAAAGCAACGATGGCAAGTGGAAAATTAGTGGAGAGCTGGACCTTCCAGCGCACGCTCCCGGAACCTTTCAAAGACTATACGGATAACGCCGTGTTTAAGAACATCGCATCCAAATACTGTACCCAGCCGCAAAAGAGAAGCACGCTCCATGCGGCTACGCTACAGGCCGTCCTGACCTATATGGAACTGGAGGAGTCCGCAAACGGGAAGTCACCGGAAGAACTTGGGGCAATCGGGAGTCAGACCAATACCTATACAGTGGCAGAGTATCCCAGCCGTACCGGAGAGCTTCACGTCGTAGTCTATAACCCAGCAAACGGAAAATTTACCGCCGGGAAATACACGATGCCGCCGGATACGGAAAACGAACCGGAAAAATATGTATTCAAAGATTCCGAAAATACAGGAGCTGCTTTGTTATTCGCTCTGATGCCTGCCTTTCTTTCTGATGAGGAGTTCAATGAGAAATACCAGCAGTTAAAGGAATACCGTGCAGCCGGTTATCCGGACATGGACGAGACGGCAAAAACGGCGGCTGTCCTTTGTGACAATGCTTACCGGCGGATCCGATACAGTGATACGCTTCCAACGGGAGGGATCCGCACGGATATCGCTCCCAATGGTGTCATCCCGCTACTGAAGCCGCTGGCTCTTCAAACGGGAGCCTATACGCCTACGGAGATCATCCATGGGGCTTTCCAGGTACTGAGGCCCAGCAACACCTTTAAGAAAAAAGCGGAAGTCATAGCGAAAGCAGATTTCGTGGGACAGTATATCCTATCACCTGCCCGTGTACTGACTCCGGAAGAGGAACTGACCGTCCCGGTACTGCCGGACTGGTATATCATTCCGAAGGAAGTCAAACGGATCTGTGAACACGCAAAAGTCACTACGGACACGGTACAGCCCATGCGGAACTTTCTTCTTCGTGGCCCCGCCGGCACGGGAAAAACGGAAGGAGCCAAGGCAATCGCTTCCGGGCTTCATCTTCCCTACCGGTGCCTGACCTGCTCCGCAAATACAGAGGTATTTGATCTGCTTGGACAGATCCTGCCGGATGTAGACGGGAAACGCTCTGCCCTGGAGCGGCAGTATCCGTCTTTCCAGGATATCATGCTGGATCCGGCAAGCGCCTATGAAAAACTGACCGGAACCTATGATGAAACGGTTTCCGAGGATGATGTCTACAAGCAGCTCATCGATACCATTTTTGATGAAATGCACGAATACTATGCCGCCAAAACCAGCCAGCAGCATTTCCGCTATGTGGATACGCCGCTGGTGGAAGCAATACGGAACGGATACTTGGTTGAGGTACAGGAGCCGACGGTCATTGCAAATCCCGGTGTGCTGGTGGGATTAAACTCCCTGATGGACCGATGCAACAGTGTGTTTCTCCCCAACGGAGAGACGGTACAACGGCATCCGGATATGGTGATCGTCGTGACAACCAACAATGACTATGCAGGCTGCAAGCCCTTAAACCAGTCCGTACTCTCCCGTATGAGTATGCTCATCGACCTGATAGAGCCGGATGAGGAGACACTGGTGGAGCGGGTGCTTGGCATTACCGGCTGCAAAGAGAAAAAAACGGTTCAGACAATGGCACGGATTGTCCAATCCATCTCGGAATATTGTCGGGAAAACCTGATCACAGATGGATGCTGTGGTGTCCGGGAGCTGATTTCCTGGGTGCAGTCCTATATGGTCTGCGGCGATATCCGGGAGGCTGCCCATTACACCATCCTGCCTTCCGCTACGGCAGATGCGATCAGCCGCGCGGAGGTTGAGGAAAGCTGTCTGGATACTGTCCTGCCATCCTGAAAAGAGAGGAGGCAAGCCAGTGGGTAAAACGCCTCTTACAGAACCAGAAATGTATGCACTTCTTGCAAAAAACCTGTCCTACTTACGCAAATCTCAGGGCGGGCTTTCCCAAAAAACGGTGGCGCGGATCTTACACCTGCCGCCAAAAACCATTATGAATTACGAAAACTGCAGGGCCACTCCGCTTGCCTATGCTGTCCTGAAACTGGCAGATTATTACGGCTGCTCCGTGGAAGACCTGCTGACAAAAAATCTCATAGAAAGGAAATAGAATTTTGAACAGCAACCAGAAAAAATTAAAGCAGATGATTCGGGAAGAGGAATCTTCCATTACCGATCAGGAATTTTTTACGTCCTCTGCCTTCCATCAGTATCTGACCTCCCAGGCACGTGCTGCTACCGGGCGTTACTGCTACGGCCTGCAGGCACTGATTTCCTGGAACGAATCCGATGGTGCGGCACTGGCTTACACAGACTCTTATAAGATCTACCTGAATGCGTCAAACCATGTTACCCAGAGCTTTCCGTCCCGCTTTCTGCGGGCGCTGAGCCTGGTAGGGATGACCGGACATGAGACGGCACATCTTCTGTTTACGGATTTCACCACCCGGAACCTATACCTGACAAACCTGGGGAACGGCTCTTTTTACCCGGAAGATCCTTCCGTGGAACTGCCGGCTTATCAGAAAAACCAGACAGAGATCCTGGACACCCTGCAGGAAAAGGACAAGGCCGTATCTCTGACCTTGCAGACCTGTGCGGCTTCTCTTCAGAACATCCTGGAAGACATCTATATTGAAGCGAGGATGTGCGCTGCCTTTCCCGGCAGCTTCCGAAAGGGTATCCAGCTCAATAACCTGCGGATGCTGGAGCAGATCCCGGATCTTCACGAACAGCTCAGCCGGGATTACCAGCCGTTTACGATTGCCACCAACCTGCTTCTGGCCTATTGCCGGTCCGGCACCATCAGTAACCGCTACCACAGCGACAGCGAATATCTGGATGTACTGACCGACGGCATGGAGTATATCGACACAGCGCTGGAGGCACCGTCAATCAGGGAACGGCTGACTGCGACAAACTGCCTGCTTGTCCTGTTCTGGGACTTTATCAAACCGCTGGTAGAAGAAATGCGGGAGAAGCTGGAACACCAGGATGAAACGGAAGCAACAGAGGAGCTTCAGGATCTTCTGGATCAGCAGATTGCGGGCGGCACGCCCATTCCTCTGGGAAAAGGTGGTGGAGAGGTAAAAAATATCCCTTCCGCCAAAGGAGGCGCAGGCACCGATCCGCAAGACGCAGATTTCTTTTCTTCCAAAGGCCGTCAGGAAAGCCTGAAGGAAGCGGAAAAAGTGATGGCGGAGGAAGGCGGGCGGATTGCCCTTGCCAAGACCAGCGCTATTTTAGACGGCAATGATCCGGGCGTAACCTACGCATCCCAGTATGCCGGCACCGGCTATGAGGATGCGGCATCAGATATTGCCCGTGTCTTAAATGAAGCCGCAACAGAAAAAGCGCAGGCAGCCTATGAACAGCAGCTGACAGAAGAATTACAGAAAGCAGCAAATGATATCCATTACGGAAATGCCCACGCCGGTATCCATGTGACCATTCATCGGGTACAGGACATCCCAGACCGGCTGATCCGGCAGTATGAGGAAGTTGCACCTCCTCTTCTCAGGGCTTCCAAGCGCCTGCAGAGTTCCATACTGCCCCTCTTAAAAGAGGAGGCGGAAGGCGGAAAGCAGAAGAACCTTCTGTATGGACGGCGGCTGGATATGCGCTCCTTCCATCACCAGGACGGTTCTTTCTTCATCCGAACCAGGCTCCCAGCCGATGAACAGCGGCTGGCAGTAGGGCTCCTGATTGACGAAAGCGGATCTATGGGCTGGGGTGACCGTATCACTCACGCCAGAAAGACAGCCATTGTCCTTTATGACTTCTGCGTCAGCCTTGGAATCCCGGTGACCATCTATGGCCATTCCACGGATTACCGGGGCGTAGCCCTCTATTCCTATGCGGAGTTTGACTCTGTGGACGAGAATGACCGCTACCGGTTGATGGATATGATAGACCGCAACGGCAACAGGGACGGCGCAGCGCTCCGCTTTGTTGCAGAGCATCTGGCGAAAAGACCGGAGAACCGGAAACTTCTGATCCTGATCTCCGACGGGCAGCCAGCCGATACCGGTTATCGCGGCACGGAGGCAGAGGCGGACCTGCGGGGAATCAAGAAGGAATACGCCAGACAGAATATTGTTCTGTTTGCGGCAGCCATTGGAGAGGACAAGGATGCCATCCAGCGCATCTATCAGGAAGGGTTCCTGGACATTACCCGTCTGGATGACCTGCCGAAAAACCTGACGCTCCTCGTTAAACAGTACCTCAAATAAATCATAGAAAGAAGGGATAACTTATGAGCCAGTCTTATCAGAATCTGGCATCGGACCAGATCTGTAAGGTCCAGAATGACAAAAAACTGATTTCTTTTCATGACCGGCTGCGGGCCGCTTTGCCTGGCAGCTATGCACAGATACACGCCAAGGGAGAGTTCTCAGAGAACAACCATAAGGTTCACTCTCTCATCGGCGTATCCATCCAGGATTATTCCAACGGCACCGGGGAACGCAATATCATCACCCGGTTCCATTTAAGCCCGGAGCAGGTGCAGTTTTTCCTCACCCGTCTTACCGCAGGCTTTCAGGAATTTGAATGGAGTATCAGCAAGATCTTTGGGGAACCCGACCAGTACGGGTACTCCACCGCACAGCAGTTTTCCATTTCCAGGCACGCTCGGGCATCCGACGGCAGGGAAATGAAGAACCCGTGGCGGATCCAGATTGTCAACGGAAGGGGGATCAAAGTACAGAATCGAAACGGTGGCTCCTATATGCAGTCCGGCAGCTTCCAGATGGACAAAACTGCCTTCATTCAGCTTACGGACATGGATCTCTACCTGTTGTTAAAGCGGGTGGATGCGTATGTGACCGAGTGGGAACACTGCATTGCTCCGCCGCTGATCACAAACGGGAAAGAGATGCTCGCAAATCAGCAGGCACAGCGCCAGCAGATGCAGCGGCAGCCTTACCCATACGCAGCATAGAAAAATTCGATACAGCCATGCAGGAAAGGAAGCGGAAGCACCGCTTCTTTTTCTGTTCCGGCGGGAAAGAAAGGACGGTTTTTATGAGTATTGCCGTGATACGAAACATGGATACCCAGGGGCGCATCATCATCCCTGCAGATATCCGCAAAGAAACAGGCATCCGCAGCGGCAGCACCCTGGAGATTGCCACGGACGGGACAACAATCCGCATCCGGAAGTGTACGCCCCGGAATACCGGTTCCAAAGAACTCCGGGATTTCCTGGAGCCTCTCTATAAGAACATCCGCTGCGGGCTTGCCATCAGCAGCACTGACTGCATCCTGGCATCCAAAGGCTGTTATCTGCCAGAAGGCGCACAGATCACAGAGGAACTGCGCTCTCTTATCGAGGAGGGCAGAGAAATGTTTTCTCAAACGGGCATCTGCCCGCCAGTTCCCGACTGCTCCCGGAAGGTTGCCGCACTGTTTCCGGTCACTTTAGCTTGGGCTTCTAAAAAAGCAGCGCTATTGCTGATCCCGGAGCCAGGACGGTGCTTATCGGGCGCCGAGTGTAACTGCACACGCCTGATAGCGAACATGATTACCCGCAAATACAAAACGAATCAATAGAAAGGACGAATGATTATGAAAGCATTGCACCCATTAACAGAAGAACAGAGAATTTTCGCAGAGAAACATCACGATTTTATCTATCAGTATCTGAACGGACGCCGCCTGAATATCGAAGATTACTACGATACCGCAGTCTTTGGCTATCTGGAGGCCGTACAGGATTATCTGGAGAAACCGGAACTTCAGCAGTACCGCTTCTCCACCATTGCCCGCATCGCCATGCGGGATGCACTGGCAACAGAATGGAAGAAACAGAACCGTCCCATGCGCCGGGCTTATCTGGAGGAGTACCAGGAAGATACCACTGAACTGGACGCTTTCCTTCCTACCCGGCAGGAACGTCTGGCAGAGGCAATGGATGACCGGAACCGCCTGCTGGCGCTTCTGGCTTATCTGACGCCGAAAGAGCGCCAGGTGGTCCATCTGCAGGCGGACGGCTACACCTACCACGAAATTGCCGAGATCTGTAATATTACATCCCACGGGGTACACAGCCGGTTCTACCGCCTCCGCAGAAAAGTACGGAGTCTGGATGGAATGGAGGGATCCTTATGAATGACTGGCAGATCACCCGTGCCGCCCAGCTTCTGGAAGCGGAATTTGGCCCAGACTGGCGAACCGTCGCCGGGATGCTTGGCACGGAAGGCTTACGGAAACGGGTTGGCAAGGAACTGACTTCCTTTTTAGCTTTCCCAGATAGAGGAGACGGCGGTAACAACCGGTGGCGTGGAAACTGTTCCCCGGAAGTGGTCGCCTCCATCCTGAAATACGTCCTGGACTGCAAGCAGTATGAAGGCAAGGATACCAGCCGGTTCACCCTGCTGGATCCGATGAGCGGCTCCGGCACTTCCAAAGCTGCCGCTGACCGCTTCCAGGTGCGTTCCCTGTTATACGATTTAAACCCTGCGCCCGCCTTTGGGCGCGGGAACTGGAACGCCCTGCGGGATGATGTGGAGGATTCAGCGGATCTGATCTTTTTTCATCCGCCCTACCACAGCATGATCGTCTACTCCGGAAATGTGTGGGGAAATGCCCCGCACCCGGATGACCTGTCCCGTTGTGCAAGCTATGAGGAATTTCTGGATAAGCTGAATTACTGTATCCGCAAATTCTTCCTGGCGCTCAGAAAAGACGGCAGGCTGGCAGTGCTGGTGGGCGATATCCGCATGAACGGAAGGTTTTTCAGTATGCAGAATGACCTGATGCGGATGGGGGATTTCGAGTCCTTTCTGGTAAAAGGGCAGTTCAACTGCACCTCCGATACCAGGAGATACCGGAAACCGTTCATCCCCATTGTGACAGAATATCTGCTGCTTCTGAAAAAGGCAGACGCCCTGCTGGTGCCTTTCAGTGTCCGGCAGACTGGAGCCTTTTCCGTAGCAGACACGGATCTGAACATCCTGACCTGGCATCACCTGATCCGGATGACGATGGAAAGCGCCGGCGGCACCCTGTCATTAAGTGAGCTGTATCTGCGTCTCGGAACCCATCCGAAGGCCCAGGCAAACCCACACTATGAGGCACGGATCCGGGCAACTATCTACGAACACCCGGAAGAATATGTCTTCGTTGCAAGGGGCTGTTACCAGCTCAGTTATCAGGTCGCATAGAAAGAAGGAATAACATGACGAAAGGTAAAAGAACACGGCCATGGTTACAACTCTTGGCTGTCCTGTATCTGAAAATGCAGGAACGCCCTGCTGATCCATCGGAAGGGCAAATGGATGTGTTCTCCATAGACGGTTTTCATTTTCTGGTCAACGGCAGATCCATACCCATTGATTTCAATGCGTATGCGGTCACAGTCATAGAAGAGAGCCGTGATGGATGCTTCCGCACCCTTTTGCTCCAGTATGTATCCGGAGACGGCCCGTATTTCTCGGAATACCAGACATCGGAAGTTTATGATGATCTCTGGGCCGAGGACGGGCTTTTACCGGAGGATATCACAACAGAATTTTTATCCCGTGCGGACTGTGTAGAGGAGGTTGCCCTCGCCTATGGCAAGGATAACTATGATATTTGCGAATTTGCAGTCAGAGAAATCAAACTGTATGACGGGCTGAAGGAATACGTACTTCCAGAGTCCGCCATCCAGCATACGAAACTGCAGATAAATCCGATGTGTTAAGGAGTGTGATGATTTATGAAGAATGAAAAAATCAAGGTTATGCCTGTAAGGAAGAAACATACCCATCTGACCGCCACCCTCAGCCTGCCCCTGCGTCTGCATGAGCGGGCCTGGATCCTGACGGGCTCCCGGTCCCTGTCTACCTCCCTGGTCCAGCAGATCCTGGAAGTATCGCAGGACGGAGTCGTATTTGAAACTGAAAACACCGTTTACCATTTGACCTATGCACGCCGTCCGGCAGAGATTGAGGTGATGTGCGCTTGACTGACATTTATAACCTGGGGAGCAGCCTGCAAAAGCTGCTCTCCACCCTGAAGCTCAACCGGGAACGGGTTCCTCTGGAAACCTTAAAGAGCGTATACCGTGTTCCTTATGAGGAGCTGAAGGCACAGATCCGGGGAAGCGTCCAGGAATTTGTCCTTCTGGTCGCCTGCCGCCACCTTCTGATCAATCCGGAGTTCTCTCTGGATGAGCAGACCGCCGTGGTGCAGGATGCCATTGACCATTCCCGGATCCCAAAGGAAATCGGGAGAAGTATCACCAGAGACTATGACGTACCGAAGATCCACCGGATGGCATTAAAGCTGCGGGAAGAGATCGAAACGGCACTCTGGCCCTATATTGACCGGGAAACCTGCCTGGTCGCTGACCTCGCGGATATTGAAAAACCGCCGGTCATCTATAATACCTTGACCAGACAGGTCTACCAGGACGGGGAATGGAAGGATCATCCCCTGGATTTACGGGGAAAGTTATTGATTTACAGGAAACAGGAGGATGCTGTGCTGCCAGGCGCAGCCCTTCTTCAGAAAGGAGAACAAACGCTATGATAATAGACAAAAATGAAACACCACAGGAACTTGCCTTTACACTGACCTTTCCACAGCTACGGCAAGCCCATGAAATCTATAAAAAGCACTGCTTTTTCCAGGATTTTATCGGGCAATGCGAAGACCGGCGACAGGACAGGATCGGACTTTGTAACCTTCCCTATCAGACACTGGAACATGAGACAGATATCCTGTGTACAGCCTATGAACTGTATGAGAAACTGGAGGACAGCAATGTTTCCTATCATGTTACGATGGAGAACGTGATTGATCAAATCGAGAAACAGATTTTAAACGGCGAACTGCGCCCGCATCCAGAACAGGCGCCCCGTGTGGTGCTGGTCATGGAGGACGGCATTGTTACCGCCTCGTATACAAACGCTCCCTTTATTCAGGCAGAAGTCATTAAACTGGATAAAGAATATGATTCCGCCGAAGAGCGGGAGGCAGTTTATGGGGCTTTAGAGCACGATCCGGAGCTGACCGAATGTGAGTGCCATATTACCTGGTCCGGATGTGAAAAGGAGGCCGCCTGATGACAAATGTCCGCAAGAATACGCAAGGAAATACACCGATAAAGATTTATGTTTTACACGGATATACGGACGGTCTGACAGATCCCATCGTCAGTACCGACTATGAGGAAGTGTACGCAGCAATGAAAGCTGCTTATGAAAGCGCTCTGGATGGAGTGGAGCAAGAGGATGACGACCGGGAGTACAGCTTTCTGGAAGGCTGGTCTGCTACTGCTGTTGTACATGGTAACTGGATGGAATGGCAGATTGCGGAACTGGAGCTGCAAGTTCCAGATGAACAGAAAGAATATACTAAGGAAGTGGACTATTTCCTTGGCAAAGAGTAAATGATTTCGAGCCGCCCTCATGGACGGCTCTTTTTATGTTTTTACGTTTGCCGACAGGTATCCTTCAGTCAAGTCTTCCACCTCATTACAGGCGATGTAATGGAGACCGTTTACATTCCCATAGCACAGTGGGGCCTTACAAAGATTCTCCCTTCCCTCGGAAAGTTATCCAGAAATAGGGGACAATGCTTTTAATAAATCTTCTCCTGTAACACCTAATTGTGCTTCATCATTTGCAAAAGGAATACGAAGCAAATATTGTTGATCTACTTGGTAAACGTATATATAAATTCCAGAGCCAATATCTTGCGTATCACCCAAAAATGAAAGAACCTCTTCTCTTGTCATGGTTGGCGTCAATTCTCTTATCTGCTCAGATGTTACCTGCGTTGGCTCGTCAATCGCTTCTTTGTTATCTGGCAATAGGTTAAGGATTTCTTCAGTCAACTGGCTATTTTCTCCTGCATCAATCGTTTTTGCGGCTTCCTTTATTTCTTTCCGGGAATAATCACTTAAATCTTCAACAGAAATACCAATAGACTCAAGATAATCTACCGCTGCATTATACTGAATTGTTTCAATCGCAAATGCAGTTAATGGTAGTACAAAGAACAAACATAAACACGCTACCATAACTTTCCCCTTCATCTGCCTAGTTTTTTTGTTCTTACGTTCTATTCTGGCCTCTTTTACGTAGTTCTCGTTGATGTCACCGAGAATTTCGCAAAATTCCTCTTTTCTCATATCTCGAATCCCCTCTCTAAAAGGTAATTGTGTAGTTTTAAACGAAGGCGGTTAAGTAATACTGATACATAATTATTTGTCATTCCAAACCGGGATGCAATATTGGAAATACTATCAAAATACCAATATCGACATATAAAAATACTTCTCTTATCAGCCGGAAGTTTTCCCAGAAAATCATCTATTGCTTTTACAAGTTCCCTTCGGTCAATTTCTTTCTCTACATCGTCTGTATCAGATACTAAATCTACGATTTCATCCAAAACAACTGGGACTTCTCCACCGCCCCGTTTATCTGCGGTATTGCGTTTGTACAGATTAAATGATAAATTTCTTGTAATTTTCCCTAGATATGTAGACAGAATATTAGGCCTATGTGGTGGCAAGGAGTTCCATGCTCTCATGTATGTATCATTAACACATTCTTCGGCATCTTCTTTATTCCCCAGTATGTTCTTAGCAATCGTGATACAATAATTTCCATACTTGTCCGATGTAGCGGTAAGGGCCTGCTCATTCCTATCCCAGTATAACTGGACTATCTTTGAGTCATCCATTAGTTCCCACCTCTCTTTCATATGCCCTCGTTCACTTATATACACAACTTTTAGGCTCAAATCTTACAACATTATTCAAACTTTTTCTATCCCATAATACCATACGATTTACTGCACATGGGAAATAACCGGCTTTCTTATATTTATTGAATAGAAAACCCCAATTTTCTTGGCGAAGAGTAAATGATTTCGAGCCGCCCTCACGGACGGCTCTTTTTTATGTTCTCGGATCAAATTTGTATCCCACTCCCCAGACAGTCTGGATATATTCCTTATCGGTGCAGCTTTTCAGCTTTTGTCTGATACTGCTGATCATACACATGACCTTTGCATAGACACTTATAGGAATATCATCCCACACAGCTTCATATAGCTGCTCTCTGGTAAAAACCTGACCTGGATGTCTGGCCAGAAACAGCATCATATCAAACTCATGATGCGTAAGATATATTTCTTTTCCTTCCACCAATATCCTGCGTTGATCTGGAAGAATAGAAAGTCCTGGAAAAGTGGTCGCATATCTCAAGTCTGATCTATATTCTTCCACCGTAATATGTTCTTTAATAACAGATAGAACTTGATGTAAAATAGTGGTTTCAGTATCTTTAAATTCAACAATCAGAAAATAACCGATGCTTTCACCTCCTATAAGCGCAACGGATCAAGTATCTTTACAAAGTATCTTTTCCTAAATTCTTAAGTCTCTCAACATCATCCAGATAAATGGAAACTTCTCCACATTCCGGGCAAATCGCTACTTTAGTTTTTTCCATCCTGCCACCAACCATCTTTGATATAATCAATTTACGCAACTCGATGTTTACAATAAGACCGTATCGCCAAAAAGCCGAATACAGGAATTTCAATCGCTGCTGAAATCAGAATAATGTAAGGTGTCCAAAAGCTCATATCTCCAACATACAAGAAATTGAAACCGTAAAGCTGATAGAGGAAGTTATTTTGCAGGCCAATACCAGAAGATGGTAAAATCGTGGAAAGCCATACGGAACTGCCCAATGCAGTATAAATGATGGTCGGTAAAAGCATAACGGCAAGTGAAATCAATAACGAACTTAACGAGTCCCTGCACTTTGCAGATAAAAATAGTGTGCAGCTAATACTTGCCAATACAGATAAAAGCCCGGCCAATACCAAAATCACTTGTAATTGCCCCAAATTGATATTGGGAAGATTTATGATGGAAAATAGCATTTGGAAAGATGTTTTCAAACACTCTGTCCCAAAAGCAAGGTTGATTATGGACAAATGGATCACCATACCCAAAATGAACACTACCACAAAAATACAGCCAGCAGCAAGTATTCTGGTAACAGCAAATTTCACACGTCCATTTTTTGTGCAGCGCATAATGCTGTCGCTTCCAGTTTGATACTCATTGGCAAATGTAGGTGCCGCAATCGCAACGCACAAAATGGAAAGAATGAAAATATACAACTCAATATAGTCAAAGGCATCCCGGCTCAAACCCGGATAAATCTGGAATGGTTTATCAACTTCGGAATTTTTTTCTGTTGCAAATTCTTTCGCTGATGGATGATCTTCTTGTTCAAGGTTCATTATATCGTTCAGGTGGGACGCAAACTGTTCATAAAGGCTTTGCTCTACTACATCCGGGTCAATCTCCATTAGATCAGCACCTATGCCTGTATCGGGATCGGCAAAGGCTTCTGGTAAGCGGTCAAGAAGTGGACGGATAGCCGTAATATTTTCCGTATAAACATCCAACGGAATATCATCTGCTGTACCATATTCCTGCACATATTTCTGATATGTGCGTAAGGCATCTGCGACTTTCTCCGGTGTAACTTCTCCATAAATTTGCTGCCGGTATTCCCTCTTAAATTGAATAGCATCTAAGCCATTCAGTTCTATTACAGTACCGTTTTCGCCGGGACGGTTGATAGACTCAAAGCTGATGGGCAGATAAGCCATGATGACAGCCAGAAATAATGCTACTGCAAGCAATATCAAGGTACGGCGTGATTTCAAAATCCTTTTTACTTCTAAACAAAATAAGCGCATATCAATTTCCCTCCTTTGAAAGATCGGCTTGAGGGAATAGCCAGAGGTATAAATCCTCAAGGCGCGGTGATATGGTGATCGACCCCTCAATTTCGGATTTATCAGACAGATACCGTATAGATACTTGGTTGTTATCTTCCCCGCGCTGGTTGATTATTCGCAAGCGCATTTCATACTTGTCTAAATCTCTGGCCGGAATAGTGCAAGTCCAGACCTTTCCCTCGATCTGCTTCACCAGTTCGTCTGTTGTACCTACATCAACAATTTTTCCATCTTTCATAATCGCATTTCGTGTTGCAATATACTCAACGTCAGAAACAATGTGCGTGGAGATCAACACAATACGGTCATGGGAAAACTCGGAAATAAAATTACGAAAGCGTACCCGTTCTCCGGGGTCAAGTCCTGCGGTCGGTTCATCCATTACTAAAATTTTCGGATCGTTCAACATGGCTTGGGCAATGCCTACACGCCGTTTCATACCGCCAGATAGTTTTGCTATCTTTTTCCGCTTCACATCCGAAAGCGTAAGAATATCCAGCAGATGATTGATTTTCCTTGATGTTTCCCTTGCCGGAACATCCTTTAATGCTGCCATATATTCGAGATAGTCTTTGACCGTGAAATCACGAGAATATCCAAAATCCTGCGGCAAAAAGCCAAACAACTCTCGATAGGCTTTCCCCATTTCGTGAATGTCTTGGCCATCATAATAAATAGCCCCATTGGTTGGCACCATAATATCAGCAATCATCCGCATGAGAGTTGTTTTCCCTGCTCCGTTTGCACCGAGCAGGCCCCAAACTCCACTTGTCAGTGTCAGGCTTACATCATCGACAGCGGTTTTATCTTTGAACCGCTTACTTAAATGCTCAATTTTCAGTTCCATAATCATCACTCCTTTTCTTCCTCAAAAGCAGAGCCCCTGTTCAGTATCTATTCTACCGAACAGGGGCTTTGCAATCTCTAATTTTAATGTGGAATACTCCTAAGAAATTCCTAAGATTTGTTTGAAAGAGGCAGCGTTACCGTAAATGTAATTTCTTCCGCTTGGCTCTGTGCCGTGATTTCTCCGCCATGTAGGTTTACAATTTCCTTTGCAATCGAAAGACCTAAGCCAGCGCCGCCTGTATCGGATGTTCTGGCTTCATCCAAACGGCTGAATTTATCAAAGATTGTGCTTAATTGGTCTGCCAGAATAGTTGGCCCATGATTTTTGAAGATCACGACAGCATGATTGCCTTTCTTGCTCGCAGTTATGTTAATTTCAGTGTTTGGATAGCAGTAAGATGCTGCGTTTCTCAATAAATTGTTGAACACTCTGGCAAGTTTTTCTGGATCACCCGTGACGGTTAAACCATCCTGCATAGATATTTGGGTTGTATTTCCTTTTTCAGAGAGTGCGGGGTAGAAATCATCAATGACTTGGGATAGTAAGGCATACAGATCAACCGGCAGCTTTTTCACTTGAACGGTATTTGTATGATAACGTGTGATTTCAAAGAGTTCATTGATTAAAGTTTCCAATCGCTCCGATTTATCCAGTGCAATCCCGATATATTTTTCTTTCTGTTCCTCCGGCATATCGGGCGCTTCATTAAGTAGACTCAAATATCCGATTACAGTTGTTAAAGGTGTGCGAATATCGTGGGCCAAATACATCACCAACTCATTCTTCTTTGTTTCCGCCTCCTTTGCGGCCTGCTGGCTCAAAAGGACAGACATTTTAATCTGGTTCATCTGGCTTTCAACTTCCCGTAGTGGTTCAGACAGTTCAATCGCATGGTCGTTCTGCTCATAAACAATCTCCGTTGCGCCGATAACCTCGTTCAAGTATTCCCACGGCTTTTTCCAATAGAAATAAAAAATGCCTACAAAGCCAAAGATAAGATAAAGGGCAAAGATTACATCCAGCCGCTCTAAAATCCATGTGCTAATGGGCGACGGAAATAATGCTAAAACATAATCAGAAAGCAACATAACGACAAAACCAATTACCGTATATAAGGACAGAAGCAGGAACAGCCGCAACCGAAGCCGTTTTTCTATGGAATAGCAGTTATTCTTCAATGCTTTTCACCTCCATTAGTTTGCCGCAAGCAAGAGCAGCAGTCCTCCACCAACTATTACTGTTACAATCGCGGCTGAAATAATAATTACTTGGTCTACCCGTTTTTTGTTCCGAAACAGTCTGATTGCCGCTTTATATAGAATAATACCGAATAGACCGCCACAAATATTTGTAATGAGGTCTGTAATATCTGACCGGCCAATCGCTAAGACATACTGGCAGATTTCCAGTAGCAAACTTACCACGGAAATCAAAAGCAATTTCACGCCAAACCGACTTTTAGGAAGTAATAAACACAGATATATTCCAAAGGGCATAAAGATCAACACATTCTGTAAAACTTCTGTTGCGTGAAAAGTAACCTCATGCTCATAATAAAATGGAATTAGATTGATTTCCCTTACTCGATCTAAGTCGAGGATAGAAAATTGCAGCTTAAATAAGATAATCCATATCAAGAGTGCCAGATATAATAAAAATAGAATTGGCACAGTATAATTTATCTTTTCTTTTTTCTTCATTTCAATCTCCAATCACGGGCGGGCTATATCTTATATCCAACACCCCATATCGTTTTAATGTATTGTGGTTTCTCTGTCGTGTCCTGCAATTTTTCTCTTAAATGGCGGACATGGACAGTGATTGTGCTGCTGTTTTTGCTGTAATATTCGTCTTTCCATACCAGATGAAACAAATCTTCAAGAGTGACAACAGTTCCTTGTCTTTCAAGCAAAATACGCAAAATAGAAAATTCCGTCGGGGTCAAAGATATAGGTGTCCCATTCAATTCACACTCATACGTTTGTGTGTCAAGCATTAGCTTTTTGTATGTGAGTTTGGGTGTAGAATGTTTCTCAATCTGTACTGGCGTGTATTTTTTATATCTTCGCAACTGGGCTTTCACTCTTGCAATCAATTCAAGCGGGCGAAAAGGTTTTGTTACATAATCGTCCGCTCCCAAAGTCAGACCTGTAATTTTATCTGTTTCCTCATCCTTTGCCGTCAACATAATAATGGGGTAGGTATATTTCTCCCGTATTTTCTGACAAAGAGAAAAGCCGTTAATGTCCGGCAGCATTATGTCAAGAATAGCCAAATCTATTTCTTGATTTTCAATGCACTCTAAGGCTTCTTTTGCCGAATAATATTTATAAACATCATAGTTTTCATTTCGCAGATAGACTTCTAATAAATCTGCAATATCGCGTTCATCGTCTACAACTAAGACTTTTTCAGCCATCTAATCCATTCCTCTCACAAAGTATAACTCTTTTATAGCATACCAATTTTCTCCCCTAAAATCCCAATGAATCACATCAGATTTTATTAAGATTTTCATAAGACCGTGAACATAGTTTTATTTACGCTTCACTAAAACAACCGCATCTGCTCATACTCTGCGTGCGCCTCTAACAGCACCGGCGTCTTATGCAGCAAATATTCTGTCGCCCCGTCATCCAGCACCCAGTCTTTCAGCTCCTCCGGCTCCAAGATCAGAGGCATCCGGTTATGGACCGGCGCCACGGAAGAGTTTGCCTCTGTTGTAATGATTACGAACCTTTCCTGATCCTCATACCAGTTATAGCACCCTGCCATGAAAAGAACCGGTGCGTCCTTCCTCTCGTATGAAAATTTCTCCTTGCTTTTATTCCACTCATAAAAGCCTTTAGCCGGAATGATGCAGCGCCTGTGCTGCACACTGTCCTGGAAGGTTCTGCGCTCCAGGACGCTTTCTGCCCTTGCATTGATTAGCAGTTTTCCTTTCTCAAACCCTGGAAAGCCCCATTTCATCTGTTCTGCAGCCAGATGATTTCCCTCCCCCTTTAGGATCATAGCATTTTGCGAAGGGAAGACATCCCCGGTGCGCTCTATCTGCAGTTTCCTATCCAGATCCCGCACCAGCTTCTCAATTTCCCTGGCAGTTTCGTCATCTACATAATACCTTCCGCACATCGGTTTTTTCTCCTTTCGCCTGCAGGCCTATATTCCTTCCCAACTGATCTTCCAGCAATTTTCCTCAAGATAATAATACAGCCGGAATAGATACTCTTGATTTCCCAGAACTGTACTGCACCGGTATTCCTGGATGGGGATGCCGCAGTAGTATTTCTTTTCCTGTGTCAGTACATGGATCTGACTAATCGTATGAAGCAGACCTTCATCGTCCTGGTACTTGACCAATTTTGGCATGACGGATCCGGTGCTGGTAAACCAGACACCGCAGGCAATCTTTTCTAAATCCCTTTTCAGCTCCCCTTCATCGGGATTCTGTGTATTTGTACCTATCCCCATACTCATACTTCTTCACCTCTAGTTTACCCTGACTTTCTTATAATCAACAGTCCTTTTTTCCCTTGAGATGCCCCCGCTCATGTGGTCAATCGGACTTCCCACAAATGCCGCCCGCTTCACCGAATCAATCCCATACCGTCCACGGATCCGGTCCACCGCAGCATCCATTTTCTCCAGCTTTTCATAATCTGTCGTGTCAAACATATCTAACTGGCGCATATTGATTCCGTCCTTTACCCGGCTGGTGTGGATCCCCAGATGCCGGATGGCTGTCCCATCCCATAATTGGTCAAAAAGTTGGCAGGCACAGCGATGGATCTCAATGGTAATGTTCGTAGCGTTCTTCAGGGTCATCTGATGGCTGACATAACTTAAATCATGAGATTTGATTCCCACAGCAATCACTTCCGCCCGCACCTTTGCTGCCCGCAGTCTGGTTCCCACCGTCTCCGCCAACGCCAACAACACCAGCTTCGCAGTGGACGCATCCGTTACATCAAAGGCAATGGTGGTGGAGTTTCCGTACCCTTTATTCGCCGAAGCTTCGGATTGCACCACGGACACATCCATCCCGTTGGCAAAGGCCCAGATGACTTCTCCATGTTTCTTCAGATGCACTTTCAGCAGATGTGGATCTGCATGGGCCAGTTCCCCTATGGTATGGATCCCCAGGTTAAACAGCTTTTTGGCAGTCGCCCTACCCACAAAAAACAGATCACTCACCGGAAGCGGCCACATTTTATCTTCAATCTCATTATGCCACAGCGTATGCACCCGGTCCGGCTTCTGGAAATCTGATGCCATCTTGGCCAACAGCTTGTTCTCCGAGATCCCGATATTGACGGTAAATCCCAGCGTATCCCGGATTTGATCTTTCATCCTATATGCTGCCGTCACCGCATCGCCCCAGAGTCCTTCCGTACCTGTCATATCCACAAAGGCTTCGTCTATCGAGTATTGCTCTACGGTTGGAGAATACTGGCGCAGGATATCCATAAATGCCTTGGAGCACTTTTCATATAGCCCATAGTTAGGCGGAACCAGGATCAACTCCGGACATTTCTGTTTCGCCTCCAGAATAGTTTCTCCCGTTTTTATATGGAACTTTTTGGCCGGAATAGATTTGGCCAGAATAATCCCGTGCCGCATTGCCATATCACCGCCAACCGCAGACACCTTTTCCCGCAGATCCTCCTTCCCGCCTAAATGGTGGAGGCGGTAAACAGCTTCCCAGCTCAGAAATGCGGAATTTACATCAATATGAAAAATAACGTTTCTTCTTTCCAAACTCATGTTCGCCTCCTTTTTCTCTTATTATGGCGAACATACGTTCTTTCGTCAAGAGGATTTTTCTGTCAAAACCTGACGTACAAAGGGATGCTGCTTATTTGTTATGCTATATATAGGTGTGTAAAGCTATTTTTTATTTGACCACCACCATATCTAGTGTTATACTAAATTTGTACCATATATTTTGTGTCTATCCGGAAAGGATTTATCACACGCTGTTTAGGTTTGTAATCAGTCAGAGGGATACTCTGCCATTATGGCAGTGCCTTCTGGCTTTTTTTATTTTGCAGAGAACTGCACGCTGTCAGAGAATGAACATTTTGCGTCATTCTCTTTTTTTATGCCTGAACATGGGAAAGGAGGGTTGTTTTTCAATGCTCCGGATGGACATAGTAACAGAAAGGAGAATCAAAATGACTTACAAAGAATTTGAAATGCAAGTAAAAACGTATCTGGAGGAGAACCTTGGTGCTGACGTTACTGTCAGCACATACACGGCAAGAAAGAACAATCAAACCCTCTGCCAAGGTCTTCTCATTGAAGACGCCTCCGATGGAGAGCGTTTCTCAGCATCCCCGGTTATCTATCTGGATGATTTCTATAGCAACTTGTGTAATGGATCATCTTTTGAAGAGATAGCAAAAACCATATATAAATTATATCGGAACGCCAAGCAGACTGGAGATTTTAAGCTGAAGGACTTAACTAATTTCGAGGAACTGAAGGAAAAAATCATCTATAAATTAATCAATCTGGATATGAACAAGGATCTTTTGGACGATATTCCTTATATCCCGTATCTTGATTTGGCAATCGTTTTCTATTGCTGCATTGCGAACACGGATGAACAGACTGCTGGTTTTCTCATTCATAATTCCCATTTGGATCTCTGGGGAATCCAGCAAAACGAATTATACAAGTATGCCCATAAGAACACTTGCCGACTGTTTCCCTATTCACTTCAGTCGGTATGTGCCACGCTTAACGAAATGTCAGAAAATCTTACCGCCCCATTATCTGTAATGCCGGAGGAAGACCTTCTGGTCTTAACGAATCAAAGCCGTATAGACGGTGCAGCTTGTATCCTGTATGACAATATGTTGGAAAAAATAGCAGAGGTATTACAGGAGGATTTCTATGTAATTCCCAGTAGTATCCACGAGCTTCTGATTCTGCGTAAACATTTGTCTCCAGAAGAAGGAGGTCTTTCAGAGTTAATTACATCTGTCAATCAGACAACCGTGTTGGATACGGACATTCTGTCATCACATCCATACTACTATGACCGTAATTTACATACCTTAAAATGCGCTTAATAATTTATGCGAATCCCAAGAAAGGAGCATCCAATCATGCACCATGTAAAAGAAGTAAAATTGCTTGTAGACAACCTTAACAAACACCGGCACGCCTACTATAACCTGAACACACCGGAAATCTCCGATGCGGAGTATGACCGGATGTATGACCAACTGAAAAAGCTGGAGGAGGAAACAGGGATCATCTACTCCAATTCCCCAACCCAGACCGTAGGCTACCCACCCGTCAGCGAACTGGAGAAAGTACCACATCCCCATCCGCTTCTGTCTCTGGATAAGACAAAGCAGGTGGAAGATTTATGCCGTTTTTGTGGCAATCACGCAGCTTTGCTTATGCTGAAGCTGGATGGTCTTACGGTAAAACTCACCTATGAAAACGGCTGGCTGGCAGAGGCATCCACACGGGGAGACGGCGAGATCGGGGAAGATATCACCCACAACATTCCCGCCTTTGAGAATGTGCCACTCGCTATCTCTTATAAAGAGCGGCTGGTTGTCACCGGGGAAGCCTTCATACACAGAAAGGATTTTGAACGGCTGAATACCACACTCCGGGACAGGAACGGGGAACCTTATAAAAACGCCCGGAACCTGGCTGCCGGATCTGTGCGGAGCCTGGATCCTGAGAATTGCAAAGACCGCTGTGTCACCTTTCTTCCCTTCAACGTACTGGAAGGGCTGGATGAGGGAGAAAACAGCAACAGCCGGGAGGAACGCCTGTATCAGTTATCAAAGCTGGGCTTTGGTTCCTGCCCGTATATTCCCCTAAATCCGGATCAGATTTCGCCGGAATATCTGGATCTTCGTATCCAGGACCTGAAGGAAAAGGCAGAAACACTGGATCTTCCCATTGATGGAATGGTACTGATCTTCGATGACCTGGCTTATTCTGCAAGTTGCGGAAGAACCGGTCACCACTACAAGGACGGACTTGCCTATAAGTTTGAGGATGAAACCTACGAGACTATCCTTTGGAGTATTGAATGGACGCCTTCCCGTTTTGGGGAACTGGCACCTGTGGCAGTCTTTGACACCGTGGAGATTGACGGCTGCTCCGTATCCAGGGCCACGCTTCATAACCTCACCTTTATCCGGGAACTGGAGCTGGTGCCGGGATGCCGTATCCTGGTATCCAAACGGAACATGATCATTCCCCATGTAGAGGAGAACCTGGACCGTGGACACTACCGGGATGCAGCACCTGCTATCTGCCCGTGCTGCGGCGCTTCGACAGAACTCCATCGAAAAAAAGGAGAAAAAGGACGGATCATTGAAACCGTACACTGTAGCAATCCATCCTGTGAAAGCCAACAGTTGAAAAAATTCGTCCATTTCGTATGCCGGAAAGCCATGAATATTGAAGGGTTAAGTGAGGCTACCCTGGAGAAATTCCTGAATCTGGGATACCTTCAGACCTTCCATGACATCTACCATCTGGATCAGCACCGGGAAGAGATCATCCGGCTGGAAGGGTTCGGGGAAAAATCCTTTGACCGGCTCTGGAACTCCATAGAAGCCAGCCGGCACACCTCTTTTGTCCGTTATCTTGTCAGCATGGATATCCCCATGGTGGGCCGCACAAAAAGCCGGGTGCTGGATACCGTATTTTCCGGCAATCTGGACACCTTCAAAGCGGCTGCTGTGGATGGCTATGATTTCACGCAGTTAGAGGATTTTGGCGCCACCCTGAACCGGAACATCCATGACTGGTTTGCGGATGAAGAAAACCTGGCGCTGTGGGACACGTTACAGAAAGAATTTACATTTGAAGAAAGAAAGGAAGAAACCACTATGACAAAAGACAATGTATTTGCAGGAAAGACAATCGTAGCAACCGGAAAGCTGGAAAACTTTACCCGCTCAGAGATCAACGACCAGATCCTGGCGCTTGGCGCAAAGCCGGGCAGCTCGGTATCCAAAAAGACCGACTACCTGATCTGCGGGGAAAAAGCTGGCAGTAAGCTGGCCAAAGCCCAGGCTCTTGGCGTCACGATCCTGTCAGAAGCAGAGTTTTTAGCAATGATTGCATAAGATTGTATATGATCCACTTGGGGAAGCTGCCTGACAAGCAGCTTCTCCAAAAATTACCTGTCTGGCAGTATGGAAAGGGCAGATACGCTTGTTTTTTGCGTTGAACATCCCGTTTCCTTTGGGTATAATAGAGGCAAATGGAGGCAATGATGAGTATGAGTATTCAATCCGATGTGGAAATCTTATCTGTACAAGCAGTCGAGTATTACGCACAAAAGCATCATCTGTCTGAGGGGGACGTCTTTGATCTTTTCTGTAAGCATCAGGTTTTTGAAAAAATCCTGATACAGCACGAAATACTTCATCAGTTAGATATGGAAGAGACTTTTCAATATGTGGAGGAAATCATCAAAGAAAATGCTCTGGAACTGGTGCTTTACCACGGTTCCAACATCGCATTTGATGAGATTGACCTGGGAAAATCCCATAACCGCCGTGACTTTGGCCGGGGATTTTACTGTACCGTCTTGGAAAGCCAGGCGGAGGAATGGGCCAAACGTCTTTATCTGCGCTCCCAGAAAGGCGGCAGATATGTTTACCGTTACCTGTTCCACCAGACAGAGGACCTGAAGATCAAGCACTTTGCTGCTCTGGATCAGGAGTGGCTGGAGTTTATCAAAGAAAACCGCACGAAAGGCGGCATCCAGCACGCTTATGATGTGGTGGTAGGGCCTGTTGCAGATGACAATACAATGGAGACTGTGCAGTTATACCTGTCAGGTATTTTAAAAGCCGAGGAAGCAGTGGAAAGGCTTCGCTATAATAAAGTCAACAACCAGGTGTCTTTCCATACGCCCCTTGCCCTGGAGCACCTGACGCTGGAATCCCGAAGGGAGGTTTCGTAAACTATGGAAGGAAAATATTTTTTCAATAACAAAGATATCACGATGAACCTGTGTATCCAGATCCGGGATGTGATCGACATCATCAAGGAACGGAGCCATCTTTCTTTCCAGGATGCCGCCGGAGCCTTTTACCATTCTAAGACGTATCAGGCTCTGCAGAATACCGAGAATACGCTTTGGGCGGAGTCAGCGGGCTATATCGCAGACCGGTTCTACGAAGAACAGGAACAAAAAGAATTACAGACAAACTGAAGATTTAAGCACTTTGTTTAAGAAGGGAACTACCTATAGGATAGGCGGTTCCTTTTTTTGTGCGGAAAGGAATGTGCATGAAATCCAATGATCAACCAAAAGAAACTATCCATAAACAAACTCACAGGAATGTCATCTCCTCTTTTACAGGAAAATACGCATTTCTCAGTAATTTTTATCCGGCTCCTGTCACCTACATGGGGCAGACCTACGCCAATAATGAAGCCGCTTTCCAGGCGCAGAAGACCTGCTGTGCAAAAGAGCAGCAGCAATTCTCTATTTTCCGCCTGCATAACCCGGCAGAAGCCAAAAAGCGTGGAAAGAACCTCACGCTGCGCCCGGACTGGGATAAGGTAAAGATTTCCCTGATGTATGAAATCTGTATGTGTAAATTCATGCAGAACCCAAAGCTGCGGGATGCCCTGCTTGCCACAGGAAACAGCCTTCTCATAGAAGGCAATACCTGGGGCGATTACTTCTGGGGCAAAGTCAACGGCCACGGGGAAAACCAGTTAGGGCTTATCCTGATGGACGTGCGTGAAAAGCTGAAATGGAGCATGGGAATGGAAAATGAGATTGCATAACGAGGTGAATGAACTATGGAAGAAAAGAAACAGACGGTCTTGACGCTGAAATTCATCGGCATAGATGATTTTTCTTGTCCAACTTATGAGGATCAGTACGGACGGTTCTGGAAAGACCTTAACCTGGGGAAATCCGAAACCCCGGACTTGTATTCTACTACGAGGAATGACCTAGATGGGGAGCCAGTATCCCACATCCAGCAGGAATATACCTTTGAGTCAGAACCGTTCCGAAGATCCCCGTATGAGTTCCAGTATATGATGTTAAGCCGGATGCAGCGTGACTGCGAATATTTTCTCGGCTACGGGAACCGGAGCGTTACCATCTTATCCGAAAGTGATCCGCAGCATCATATGAACCGCATGAAAGAATTGTGGAAGGAGCTTCCTGCTGACGGGAAACCGGAATGGCTGACCTGGGAGCAGCTCCTGAACTACGAAAAAGAAATATGTAACGAATAACCATAATGATTACGAAGGATCTTCCGGCCAGGGAGGTCCTTCTTTAGCAAAGGAGAACGATGCCTTATGAAAATTACGATCTATCAGATCATCCCGGAATTGGATCAGCACAGGCTGATGTTTATGCCGCTTTCCTATTTTCAAAAAGCCGGATATCCATCACCGCCCGCGGAAATTTATGAATCTGTATTCTACGGAGAGACTGAAGTCACCACGCTGGAAGAAATCTACCGGATTTTTAACCGCAAAGATGAAGCGGATACCCGCTATCTGGAAAAGATTGGTTTTACCGGACATTCCATGTCAGTCTCTGACATTGTGGAAGTACAGGACTCATCGGGAGAAAGCCGCTTCTATTTCTGTGATACGTTTGGCTTTCCTCAAATTTCATTTCAGAAAGAACGCACCATGCTGCCCGTCCAGAATCATGATTATATCTCTTATGAGCAGGTCAGCCGGTCCAAGTCCGGTTATCTGGCCTATATGGATAACAGCGGAATTTCTATTCATCCCTGTATCCAGGTTCAGCTCCAGCGCTGCAAATACAGTCAGTGCCAACTCGGCTACCGGCTCCGTTACCGGGAGAAGGAAGGGATACCTGCTCGGCAGAGAGAATTTCTGGAACGTCCAGTTGTCCTTCTGTTTGAGGACACGCTAGGGCCAGCTCCGGAAAATTTATGGTATCCCAGTCCTAAACCTTCGGTTTGGATCTCCCGGCACCCGGCGCACAGCCCACTAAACCTGAAGCTGGTGGAAGAATGGTGCCAGAGCCAGAATATAACCTATGAATATCTTTAAGAAAGATGGGAGGAAAAGCTTTGATCAGAGAAAGAAAAGGAAATCTGCTCCAGGCAGATGCCCCGATGATCGCCCACCAGGTTAACTGCCAGGGTGTCATGGGAGCCGGTATCGCCAGACAGATCCGGGAAAATCTCTTAACTGCAGGCCAGTATCGGGAATACCAGCAGCTCTGCAAAAAGAACAGGGAAGCCCTTCTTGGCGCCTGTTATCTGACGCAGCAGAAGGATTCGCTGCGCTATGTGGCACATCTGTTTGCCGAGAATATTCCCACAGGCAGAAGATTAGATACCGATTATGCAGCACTGAGACAGAGCCTGACTGCCATGATGTTCCTGGCAGCACAGCGGGAATTGTCGCAGGTTGCCATTCCCGGTTATCTGGGATGCGGGCTTGCAGGTGGCGACTGGGAGACAGTCTACAGCCGTATCCTTATGCCCCTGTTTTCCGAGTCTTGCTTTACCCTTACCATCCTGTACCTGCCGGACAGCATCCGGCGTCTCTGGACGGAATTTGGAGACATCCCTATGAACCCGGAAACAGAATGTATTGAGCAAGCCTGGCACGGATTTTCAGCTGGAACACACCGGGAAGAAATCTGGCACTGGTTTGAAGAGACATTTCAGATCAGCGTGGCGCAAGCTCTTATGTACTCAGGCAATCCGAATAGAATAATGAGGTAATCGAATATGAAAGAAAAGATAAAATGCAGTGAATGTGAATTTTGCAATTCCTTTCGTCCCTACGGTAACAGCCGGGCATCTTTTCGCTGTAAGCATCCGGATCAGCATTATATTTTTGATTATTTTCAGGAACATAGAATGTCGAAAGATCCAGGATTCCTGGATTATGGAAAGGCCTGGTCCGATGAGGTTCCGCTAAAGACCTCTCCGGCATGGTGTCCGAAGAAGAAAAGCAAATAACAAATGACTTGGAGCCGCCCTCACGGACGGCTCCTTTCTATGTTTCCGGATCGAATTTGTAGCCTACACCCCAGACAGTCCGAATGTATTGCCTGTCAGTATACTCCCGAAACTTCTTCCGGATGCTGTAAATCATACACTCAACCTTGGCATCCACACTTACAGGGATGTCATCCCAGACTGCTTCATAGATCTGTTCTTTGGTAAATACCCAGCCTGGATGATTTACAAGAAGCAGTAAGATATCAAACTCATAATGTGATAGAAATACTTCATTCTCCGCTGCTAATATCCTCCGCTGATCTGGATAAATAACAAGCCCACGAAAAACGATCTTTCTTATGTTCTCTTCCTCACATTTATACTTAGCAGAATATCTTTTTAATACAGCCATAATTTCATTTAAAATAGCCTTTTCTGTATCATCAAATTCTGCGAGTAAAATATATCCTATATTCCCATCTCCAATCAAATAACTGTTTCTATCGGGTTCATATAGATCGCAGCCCTTACTCTGTACACAATTTGCCATTCTTTATTTCATAAATTTTATCTGCCTCTTCTGCAAGTAGTTTACTATGAGTCACCACAATTACACTTTTTCCCAATTCGTGTGCAGTTTTCTTTAGCAATTCAATAATTTCCCCTGCCGTATCCTCGTCCAAATTTCCAGTGGGTTCATCCGCTAAGAGCACCTTGGCTTCACTTGCCAAAGCACGGGCAATCGCCACACGCTGCTGCTGGCCACCGGAAAGCTGCAGCACATTCCGCTTCCAGTCTTCCCTTGGAATACTAACTTCCTGTAATAGCTTCTCTGCATCTTTCTTTCCACCCAGCTTCACATTTTCTTCCGTTGTCAAATAATCGATCAGGTTGTAGTTCTGAAAAACAAGAGAGATATCGTGCCTCCGGTGATAATTCAGCCCCTTTTTACGAATATCCTCTCCATTATAAAGAATGGTTCCTGATACCGGGTTATCCAAGCCCGCCAAAAGGGAAAGGAATGTGGTTTTTCCTGAACCACTGGAACCGACAATCGCATAGAACGTAGCTTCCTCAAAAGTGGCAGATACATTTTTCAGAATTATTTTATCCCGCTTCGTTTTATAAGAGTATAAGACATTTTTCGCCTCTAAAATCATTTCCATTCCTCCTAACTCATTTCGCTTAAAATATCTTTCGGGTTCTTGCGGAAAATCAGGACGCTTGCCGCACCTGTAGATAAAACAATCAAGACACCTACGCTAAGACTATCTGCAAGTAGCATAGTAGAGGTAATCTCTGTTTCTACATCCGTGACGGTAAGTTCCGGTGCCTGATAATCGGTGGCAACTTTGCCCGTATCCATTTCATCCTGCAATTCGGCCTGTTGTGCCTGCTGACCCACCAGATAATCAGCAGCGGCATTGGAAACTGCCGGAGCAATCAGGAACGAAAGTGCAAGCGCCAAAACTCCGATCAGAACAGCTTCGGTTAAAATCTGCAAAAATATCTTTCCCTTTGCAATTCCAATGGACAGAAGTATGCCAATCTCATTTGTTCTGTTCCTGATCCAGAAAATAAAAATCAAAAACAGGATCACAAAGCTTGCTCCGGTCACGACCAGAAGCAGCGTGTTACTGATTTTCTCCAAATCATTGAAGTTGGAAGCCATTGTGTCAAGATTTCCGTTGTTGTCGATCAAATCATACCATTGCCAGTTAATATCCGTTTTCTTGATGGCCTCCTTTACCGCATCGTAATCATCCACATTTGCCACTTTAAAATAAGCCTTTTCATACAGCGGATCATCCTGCTCCACCTTCTCAGGAAAATGTAAATCCGTGAAAATAACATTTTCAGAGCGGTAAGTATCACCGGACATATAAGGTTTCATCTGTTCTTTTACCTGATAGATTCCTACAATCGTTGCCTCTTGCACGGGTTCCTCCGCTTTTACTGAATGAAATTGCAGATGGTCGCCGACCTTTAGCTGGTTTTTTTCTGCCAGTTCTTCGGAAATGACACAAACATTTGTATCATCCTTTGTCGTCATCCGTCCCTCCAGGATGGTAACATTGCCGCTGAGGACATTGGCGTCCATTGACATATCCCGATTACCAATCAAGGCTACACCCTGAAAATCATTGGTCTGGTCTGCATCGGCATCCTCAATCCGTTCAAAATTTGCCTGTTTTACCGCAGTAGGAACCGTGGTTATATTATAGTCGGCGATTCCCTCCACAGCAGCAATCTTTTCAATATCATCAGCTTTTAATGACTCAAAGGAATGATCCGTCGTTACCATCAGGTTTTCGGAACCCATGACAGTCACGTTTTTCAAATGGACTCCACCATAACTTCCCTGACCGTCCGGATTGCGTTCTAATATTTTTTGACTGGCTTCTTCCAATCGTTGGCTTCTGCTCTCTGGATTATATTCCAGTAAAAATCCTGCGCCGATGGCCTGCCGTGTACTGTCTTTCGTAGCAATGTTTGCAGAACGGCTTGCCATACCAGACAGGAAAAGCAGACTGATGATACAAACTACAAGCAGAAGCAGCAGACTTTTAACCGGCTTTCTAAAACAGGAACGAATTGCCCGTTGCAATAAGTTCATCGTATTATCCCTCCATTCGTGACAGAATATCTTTCGGATTTGCACGGATTACTGGCAGCAAAGACAGCAATACAGCAATTACAACCACTCCGCTGCCAATCCCCAATAGCAATGCGATATCGGTAAATTGTAAGGAAACCTGCAGAGAAACGCCTGTTTCCACAGAAGACAGCAACAGTTCTGTAAGGCTTCCTGCATCCAGCGAACCTAGACCGCAGGAGCAAAGCAGGGCAATGAGAAACACGGCTGCCGCTTCCAAAAGAGCCTGCAAAAAGATAGTGGCTTTCTGTTCGCCCAAGCTGATAAATACAGCCATTTCCTTTTGTCTGCTCCGCATCCACATACAAAGCAGTAGGGAGACAATCACCGTGCCGGCGAAAAAGGTAAGCAAACGCATCAGTGATACCACCCTTGTTATTTGTGTTAATGGAGCTTTCATCTGCTGATACAGGGCATCCGACGTGGTAATGTCCGCTTTATCCTGCAAAATGCCCTGTATGCTCTCTGCCAATGGATCTAAAAGCTCCGGCTGACCGGTATATGCCGATACTTTATAAAATCCGCTGCCGTCAAATAATTCTAAATATGCCGTATTATCTATATAAATCTGATTTTCCATCCGATAGACGGCAAGTGTATTGTTTTCCTGCTGGCTTTCATTGCCAGTAAGATATTCCCCAATCACTTCCACGGTAACAGCTTTTCCGTTTTCTGTTTCAAAAGAAAGTGTATCGCCAATCTGCAAACCATTGTATTCTGCAAATCCCGCATTAATGACGGCGCCATATTTGGTTTCCGGCTTGACCAGTTCACCGTCTGTCAGCCGATAAGACTGATCCGCAAAGGGACTGTCTGTATCCATATCATCAAAGGATAGCAGGCTGACTTTCAAGTTGTCCGGTTCTGTGGAAGCGCTTGCGGTCACAGGCGCAAGATCTGTTAAATATGCGGATTGCTGCCCCATTCGATTGATGGACGTTACCTCCGCTAAATTTTTAATCATTTCGGCTTCTTTGTCTGTAATCGGATTGGCGGTGTCTGAAATTTCACATACCACTTTTGCTCCTGCTTTTTCCTGCATGGCAGCCTCTGTGCTTTCTGTTGCGTGTAAAATCATGTTTGTACTGAGGATCATGCTGTTGACAAAAAGGAAAATCAACAGCAGCAGCACCGACTTTCCGCGTTTCCGCATCAGATAAAGGAAGCCTCTCTTATAAAAAGGCATCGATCTATCCCTCCTGTTAATTAAACCGGGTAATCAGCACTTTTGTAGCATGGATTTCCCCATCATCCTGTGTTTCTCCATAAACATAAACAGACGTAGATTTTTTTACATCGGAAGCCGTAGCCGCTTCTAATTCCACTGCGCCGGTGGAACTGTTGATGTTGGCAATCTGGAAGGTACAATCTTCTCCATAAGAAACCGTAGTGCTTTCCATGCCGCTTTCCATTCCCTCTGCCGCTGATTTTGCTATCTGCCCATCATCCTGATCGGGAACGACCTGAAAACTTCCATCCTGAAAATCAGCTACGCTGCCTCTTAAACTAGCTGTCTCTACCAAATTGTCCAGATTTGTTGAGTTTTCGCCGCCATCGTCCGATGCTCCTGTGTCACCAGCTTGATTCTCACTCTGACTGTTCACAGATGTCCCACTATCTGCGGCCTGTTCCCCTTTGGAATTTCCACAGCCTGCCAGTGAGAGTGCAAAAATCAAGACTCCAGTTACCATTACTAATTTCATATGTTTCATTTGACATAGCTCCTTTCTGTTTTATGGGCCTATCATACAAAAAAACTTCTGTAAAACTCATCTAAGAAATAAAGAAATCGACCTCAGTTTTTAGAGAACTTTTAGAGGATTTCTTTGCTATACTTGTTATACTGATGATATGAACTAAAAAAGGATGAATGGATTATGAAAATATTGCTTCTGGAGGATGACCTGGATCTATGCGATCTGATACAGAAAGAATTATCCAAAAGCGGGCATACCGTAGACTGCTGTAATGACGGGGAAACAGCCATGCTTTACGCACTCAATAAAGATTATGGCTATGACCTTGCCCTTGTTGACCGGATGCTCCCCATTATAGATGGACTGACAATAATCAAGGCGATGCGAAGAAAGGACATACAGATTCCGGTTATTATTATTACCGGTATGTCTGCCCTCGATGACCGGATCGATGGTCTGGACGGCGGAGCGGACGATTATCTGGTTAAGCCGTTTCATATCCGGGAGTTACTTGCCCGGATAAGGGCATTAACCAGGCGCTCCAAAGAGATCCATGACGATGTAATATTAACTTACGGGGATCTGCAGTTTGACAGAGAAATAAGGGAATTGACCTGCCATGAGCAAAAATTAGACCTGACAGGAAAAGAGGCGGAGCTTCTGTATACATTTATGAAACAGCCGGAAACCCTTTTTACAAAAGAACAGCTTGTTTTAAAGGTCTGGGGAACTGACTCGGATATTACTCCAGGAAATATTGATAATTATATTTCCTTTCTAAGAAAAAGGCTGAAAGAGCTTAAAAGCTCCTGTATCATTAAAACAGTATATGCTACAGGCTACAGATTGGAGAACACTCATGCTTAAACAATTATCCAACCGACTACATCTGTTTTTAGCAGGAATCCTAATGGTCATCATTACTTTGATCCTGTGTTTTTCCCTCTGGAATATGTATCAGTCACAACAGCTTGCTGATATATCCTATATTCAACGTATGACTTCCCTGATCATCTATCAGTTGGAGGATGATACTTCTAACCCGCAAGCGGTTCTCTCAAACTATGAAAGTGGGACAAATGTTTACAGCATTTTAGAAGATTCTGAAGGAAAGGTGCTATATCAAAGTATTCCTGATACCGGTACTGACTTTGCCAATCTCTTCCAAAAAATAAGTAACAGCATTTCCACGGAAAGCGCAGCGGACAGTCAGAAATTTCAGACGGTAACGGAACAGGGCGGATTTATAGAAATGGATGGAGCAGATCATGACCACTATTATGCTATCCCGGCTACAGTCAGCACGAAAGCGGGAACAGTTTATACATTAGCTTTATTCTATGAGCGGACATCTATTGTAGACCTGCTGTTACGGGAAGCGCCAAAGTATTTATCTATTTGGATCGTTTCCCTGATCAGCATCCTCTTTATCAGCAGGTTTCTCCTGCGAAAAGCCTTTGAGCCAACTGAGCAGATCCTGCAGAGCCAGAAAAATTTTGTTGCCGCTGCTTCACACGAATTAAAATCACCGCTGGCTGTTATCATGGCAAATGTTGAAGCAGTCCATAATACAGAAATACAAGACCCCCAGGCACAAACCTGCTTGAAAACGATTGACTCAGAATGTAGCAGAATGTCTAAGCTCGTAAGAGATATGCTTCTCCTTGCGTCTTCTGATGCTGATAAATGGACCATCCAGAAGAATGATGTAAATATTGATACACTATTGATTACACTGTATGAAGCGTTTGAGCCAGTATGTATCCGTAAATCCATCTTCTTAAAACTTGATATTAGTGAAGAAAGCTACCCTGTACTCTATACAGACCGGGAACGACTGTTCCAGATCTTAAGTATCTATCTTGATAATGCAGTCTACTATTCACCAGAAAACAGCACCATTGAGATACGAACAAAACAGACTTCTAAAGAATTGACCTTTTATGTTGTTGATCATGGGTGCGGAGTGGCTGAAGAAGACAAACCTTTTATATTTAACCGTTTTTACTGTGCAGATAAATCACGAACAGATAAATCTCATTTTGGCCTGGGATTAAGTATTGCGAAAGAACTCTCAAGAATACTTGGAGGCAAAATAGGATTTGAAGATACGGCTGGTGGCGGGGCCACATTTTATTTGACTATACCTCTGAAATAATGAAACAAAATAGTCAAAGATTAATTATATGTATAAACAAACGGGATATTAATTGGAGCCGCCCACTTTGGACGGCTCTTTATTATCACTGAGTTATATATCCTTCCCATCTAGCAGAAAGTCGATAATATTATAATGGACAATTCCATTCCTGCTCATATCTACGATGTCGCTGCTGATCACATATTTCGGATAATTGTCATCGATCTTCTCCAGATTGCCAAATTCTCTTGCAATGCAGTCCTCTGACAATACATAGGCCACCTGGATATAGAGTTTCTTCTGCCCTTTGTAACATACGAAGTCAATTTCCTGAGTATCCAGTTTTCCTACTTTCACCTCATATCCCCGGCTCAACATTTCCAGATATACCACATTCTCCAACAGTTTACTTGTGTCGATCTGCTCACTGGCTTTGCTCACATTACGAAGCCCGATGTCACCAGCATAATACTTTTCTGTTGAAGCCAGGATGTTTTTCCCTTTTATATCATATCTTTCCGCTTTTGAAAGGATCATACCTGCCTGCAGCTTATCAATATAATTAAGTACCGTGTCCACCGTTGTTGACTGCCCGCCTGTGGTCAGCGCCCGGCAGATGGATCTTGCCGAGAACGGGTTCCCAATATTGTCCAACAGAAATTCCAGCAGCTTTCGCAAAAGACTCTCATTGCGGATGGCATATCTGGAGAGAATATCTTTCATCACGACAGAATCATAAACATCCTCCAGATATGTGCGGACGGAATGTTCATCCGGCAGCACCAGGCGCATCGGAAGGCCGCCATATTTTAGATAATCCGTAAAAAGCTGTTCTCTGGTATAAGGAAGCCCATTGATCTCATAAAATTCCTGTATCTCAGACAACACAAAAGGATACACATGAAAAGAAACATATCTTCCTGCCATATTTGTTGCCAGTTCACCGGACAGCAATTTGCTGTTAGAACCGGTCACATAGATATCACAGTCAAAATCAATCCGGAAGGAAGGGATAACTGAGTGCCACTCTTTTACATGCTGGATCTCGTCAAAAAAAAGATATACTTTGCCGTCCACCTGCTCTGCCCGTTCCGTGACATACCGATAGAAGTGATCAGCATCCTCTAGCTTTTTAAACCGCCGGGACTCAAAATTGATCTCTATGATATTTTCCCTTGGCACTCCACGCTCCAAAAGAACATCCCGGATCTGCGAAAGCAGGATGGTCTTTCCGCTTCTTCTAAGGCCAATCAATACTTTGATCAGATCCTGGTCAATGAATGGACGTATCTTATCCAGATACAAATTTCGTCTTATCATCTCCATACAATCCACGTCCTTCGTTAGTTTTGTCATTATTATACCTCATACTTTTATTATAATCAACTTATTGTCTGTTTATACAAGGACAATTATATTCTTATAGTTACTTACAACAGGTTCGATTTCTCCTTCATCTGTTCCCGGCTCGTATTGGTATAGATCAGCGTGGTCCGCTCGCTGGCATGTCCGGCCTGATTTGCGACTTCCGCAATTGTATATCCCATCTCCAGGGCATGAGAGCAGAAGTAATGCCGGAGCGAGTGCGGTGTAATCCGGTCCGAACACTGATTAAAAAACCGGCTCACACTGCTGCGGTGGAGCTTTCCGCCATTCCTGCTGACAAACAGGTACTCAGACTGAGAGTTTCTTACCTTCAGATACTCCCGGACTGCATGGATGATCTTGTCATTGATGAACACGATCCGCTGCTTATTGCCTTTTCCAGTCACCAGCAGTTCCCTTGCCTGAAAATCAATATCTGTCAGGCCAATACTGATACACTCGCTGACACGCAGGCCGGCATATGCAAGGATCACCGCAATCGCATAGTTTCTCTTTCCAGTATCCACAAGTACCTTCTGGAGAAACGCCTCCACATCTTTCTTTTCTATTTCCGCCGGGCTTGCAATTTCCTGCTGGAATTTCAGCCGGTCCTCTGCCGTGATGACCAGATCTTTCTGAACTCCAATCTGCACCAGGAACTCATTAAAGCTGGTCAGAGAGGACAGTTTCGTATCAATGCTTTTAAACTTCAGTTTCTTAATGTTCTGCAGGTATGACCGAAAATCCAAAATGTTGGTATGGTAAAGCAGCGTCGGCGCCTCCCCGAAGGTATCTTTATACCACCGGTAATATTCATTTACGTGACCGCTATAAGTCTTAATGGTATTCTCTGACTTTCCCCGCTCACTCAGGAACTTTTTATAATCATCCAGTAATGCCACGGTTCTCCTTCCTCTCTGCGATTATGTTGCGCTCACTTCTCCGTGAGAGTTGCGTAATTATGTTGCGTCCAGATAGGATTTCTTTTGTCTTTCATGCCTCCAACACAACATAATTGCTATTATGTTGCGTTCAGAAAATGGCACGGTTCTGACACGCTTCCTATATATATTCCATACGTTTCACAGCATAAAAACGCAAAAAGGACAGCAGATTTTTTCCGCTGTCCGATCTGGATGATTTCAGGGGGCAGCTTAGGTGCCGCTCACCCTTTTGAAAATCAGCTTCCCGTCCTTTACCTCAACGGTGAAGCGCTGGGCTGGTTTGGACTGTTTCTTCCGTCTCTGACATTCAAGCAGTTCTTCGTTCCTCAAATATTCACACCGGAAGTCATTTAGATGATAATACCCCCAATATATGTGGAATAAATGTATATAATACTCCTTCTTCCGTGTGAAGATGAAATCAGAGTCCCTGTTGATAGAATTTAGAAGACTCCTCAGCTGTCTGGTGATCCGATAAGGATTGCCATGCCGGTTCGTATAGAGTTTTCCGTATTTGCTGGATGCCTTTAAAACAGTCCTTCCGTCAAGGTCACTTTTCCGCAGCGTTACCGCATCCCCTGTCCGGATCGGCATCTGGTACATCAGCCCGATAAACGCCGCTTTTTCCAGTTCCCCTTCCACAATGAATTTCTTCATCAGTCGTTTTCCCATTTTTGCTTTTTCATAGGAAATCATCCTCCGTCTTCTCCTTTCCTGACAGCCTCCAGGATTTTCTGGCCCTGCTGTACAAACACCTGTTTTTCCGGTTCTTTTTCATAAATCTTCCAGAGCCGCTGATGCAGAGTTTCCAGATCCCTGACATCTCCCTGTGTGTTATTTGCCAGCATCCGGAGGAAAGGGAAGATCATTGTATGCCGGATATTCTTCCCAGCCAATACAGACTTCTGCTCCTGTCCATACACTTCATAGAGGCATCCCAGGATAATATCCGGATCCGTAATAAACCTGATTTCAGGTTTCACCCATTCCTTTTTCATGTTCGCCCTCCTGACAAGATCACTCGTACCAATCAGCCCGGACTGTCAGGCCATCCAGCCTGATTTTGGGAACTCCCACAAGATACCAGTCGTCATCCATTTCAATCCGAACCGGTACCCAGTCTCCATCCATCTCCACATCAAAACAGTCTCCGCAATGCAGGCCGCCGTAGTAGCTGCCATTTCCAAAGTAGATGTCATACCTCCCAGACTCCCGGTCATAACATAAAACGCCTTTTTTCTTTACCATAGTGATTTCCTCCTGTATTTTACTTTTCATAAGAACAATAGGGCTGCATTTTCATAGAGTGGATGATCTTCTGTTTATTCAATACGATATCTTCCCTTAACGCTTCATATGGCTCTGTTACTTATTTCATACGTATGAGGTGCGTAAATAGCAACTTTTTTTGAAAAATCAGAAATGCAACCATATTTTGCTGTATTTCCGTTTGACATACACTACATATAGTAATATACTTATTTTGTAATCATTAATTGTGTTTATCCGGAAAAGGATATGCTGTTTAGGTTTGTAAGCGCAGTCAGAGGGATATTCTGCTATTAGAGCAGTACCTTCTGGCTTTTTTTATTTTGCAGAGATTTCTGTACGAAGTTTGAGAATGAGCACCCGGCTTCATTCTTTTTTTTATGCCTAAAAGCAGGAAAGGAGGATTGCAGGAATATTCCGGAGGAACACGCCACAAGAAAGGAGAAAAAATGAGATTAGAATTTAGTATTGTATTATTTGAAAATGAAGGTTACGCAACAGCAAGGAGGAATACGGGTATCAATGAAATACTTGCCTCTAAAGCAGGAGATACTGGTTATGTAATGGATGATGACAGCTATCGCATATTTACGCTGGATCCATACGCCTGGAAATGGTGGCTTAATCCCAGATTACATCGTCCAGATTTTTGCTCTTGTTACAGTTCTTCTACTGAATCTGATTGTGACAATCCAGCTATACAGGAAAGAATCATAAAAGCGCTGGAAGATTGGCAGAAGAAATACTTACGGGCAAATGAGACGATTAAGTTGATCAGCAGTGGTAAGCATATCCTGTATCACTGTGACGTGGAAACCGTATGCGGAGATGCAGAAATCTACTGTTTTGATTCTGTCATCGATACTATGGAGGATCATGCTCAGGCAGAGATCATCACAGGGAACTCTTTCATTAAGAATGTTCAGGGAAACGCCCAGATCCAATGCCTGGATGACCATGCTATGATCACTAATTTGTGCGAAAATGCAGTTGTCCATAAAATGAAAGATATTTCACTTATTCATCATGCATATAGGGATAGCCAGATCCATACCATGCAGGACAACTCCCGTATTCTGAGCTTGAATGGAAATGCACGGCTTGGGACAATGAACGGGCATACAATCGTTGACCTGGCATCGGGCCAGTCGGTCATTGAAAAGGTTTCGTGTGGCTGCGCTGTCCTGGGATTATCTCATGACGCGCAGATCAAAAAAGTAGAATCCGGAGCTACAGTCCTCCCGCTTCATGTGGATGGTTACCATGGCTCGACCATGCCGTTCTCGTAATAGAAACTGTAGTAAATATCTTATGAAAGAACTCAAGGGACGCTGTGTAAAAAGCAGCGCCCCTTGATGGTTTTAACGATTATTATTTTATGCAATCTCAAACCGATACCCGACACCATATACGGTATGAAGATACCGAGGGTGCCGTGGATCTTTCTCCAGCTTCTTCCGCAGGCTACCGATCAAACAGTAAGCACTGCTGTACATTTCTTCCCTTATATCCGTTTCTCCATAGATCATGCGACAGATCTGCGCATAGGTATACACACGCCCTGGATGCCGGGCCATGACTGCGAGGATATCAAATTCCCTGGCAGTCAACAGCACCTCTTTTTCCTCCACCATAACCTTACGCTGGAGCATATCTAGGAAAAATCCCGGATATAGGATCTGTTGCGGCTCCATGTAGATTTTTACCCCCTCCAGAGCCTGGAGCTTTCTTTTGATGCTGCAGATCTCCGGCATCCGCTCCTCTGGAAATTCAATCACCATTTGCTTTCTCAAAGTGTTCTCGCTCCTTCCATCTCCTTATTTTGGGGAAGCTCTGCTCACTGACATCATTTTATCCAGCAGATTTCTTATTCTGCTAGGACTTCCTCATACTGCTTTTTATGCAGCAAAAATCGTACGACATAATATAGTGCATACTCATGGCCGCTTGTCCCCGTAGCCGGGGA
>UMJL01003079.1_pt1 | contig 59419 bp, 47 predicted proteins | sample 1966071 | NCBI WGS metagenome assembly UMJL01 (sample SAMEA4836148, study PRJEB28245) | human gut metagenome | biome: gut microbiome; material: fecal sample | place: Denmark | collected 2008
AGTAAAGCTAATTTTGCAGGAGAAATATGAGAAAGCGAGATAGAACCTGTGCCAAGTCCACGCCTCAGGAACCGAAACGCATGCAACGCATGGTATGTCTGATGAGCGAGGAAGAGCTGCGGATTGTGGATAGTTATCTGCGTAAGTACAAGATAACGAACAAATCACGCTGGCTGCGAGAGACTGTGCTCGCTTTTATCCATAAAAACATGGACGAGGATTATCCCACGCTGTTTGGCGAACACGACATGCGGCGGTAATTTTGTGCATTTTTATATTCTTCATTCTTCATTCCTCATTCTTCATTTCCTTATGGACGATACTTACTACATGAAGCAGGCCCTGGGCGAAGCGCAGAAAGCTGCCGAGCGGGGAGAAGTGCCGGTCGGCGCGGTAGTGGTGTGTAAAGACCGCATCATCGCGCGTGCCCATAACCTGACAGAAACCTTGACCGACGTCACCGCGCATGCCGAGATGCAAGCCATTACAGCAGCTGCTTCTTCGCTGGGCGGAAAGTACCTGAATGAATGTACGCTGTACGTCACGGTAGAACCGTGCGTGATGTGTGCGGGAGCCATCGGATGGGCACAGACCGGGCGTCTGGTCTTTGGTGCTTCCGATGAAAAGAGAGGGTATCAACGCTATGCACCTCAGGCATTGCATCCCAAGACGCAGGTGTCGCAGGGCGTACTGGCCGATGAGTGTGCCCGGCTGATGAAAGAGTTCTTCTTGAACAAACGACGCTGACTGGCGTGCCGGATTATTCTTTTACTTCCTCGAAGTCGACGTATTCGCCGTCGTCCTTCGTGAAAATCTTCTTGCGTTTGAAGTGTATTTCCCCTTCTTCGGGGCTGATTCCTTCGTCGTTGTTGGTGCGCGAAGAAGTCTGTTGGTTGTTCCCGCCAAACGAATAGCCACCGCGGTGGTAGTTCTGGCCAGCTGTCTTCTTGCGTCCGAAGCCGAACAGGCTGCGCACCAGTCCGCCAATGATACTGAGGCCGATGAGCAGTATCGCTATGATGAGTATGAACAGGAATCCTATGAAATGTAACATGTGTATCGAAGTATTTAAGTTGTTTCTTTATACAACTGCTACTACAACAACCGTGCCAGACTAAAGTTCACGCTTTTTTCCGTCCTGTCAGCAGCGAAACGAAGATGTACCACACGATGCAGGTGGCAAATCCTTTCACTTGCAGCGTGGCAAGGAAAACAACGCAAAGTATCAGGAAGCTGAAACTTACTTTATTGTCTTTCCATGACAGATTCTTGAACTTGAGCGAGAACATGGGAATTTCCGAAACCAGCAGCCACGAGAACAGGCACACCAGTACCAGCAGGTAGAGCGGGTGGAAACTTTCGCTGACGAGCAGCGGATGATAGCCGGCTACCAGCGAAGCCCAAAACAGGGCATTGGCAGGAACGGGCAGGCCGATAAAGGAAGTGGTCTGGCGTGTGTCGTTGTTGAACTTTGCCAGTCGCAGGGCCGAAAACACTGCTATCAGAAAAGCAGCATACGGCAACCACGCTGCAACTCCTTCCATATAAGCCGGATAGTGCATTTCCTTGAACAGCGAGAAGACGATGAGCGAAGGAACCAGTCCGAAGCTGACATCGTCGGCCAGCGAATCCAGGTCTTTCCCGATGACGGAGTGAGCATTGAGCGCACGTGCGGCCATACCGTCGAAGAAGTCGAACACGGCACTGATGATGATGAAGAGAAGTGCCATTCCATACTGTGCTTCGAAAGCCATCACACCGGCTATGCAGCCCGAGAACAGGTTCATGCAGGTCAGCGTGTTGGGGATATGGCGGGTAATGCGGTTTGCCATGATGTTACTGGTTTTATTTAAGTTTGGCTATCACGGTTTGGTTACCGGTAGTCAGTTGTCCTAATTTGACGAGGATTTCGGTGCCCAGCGGGAGATATACGTCCACGCGTGAGCCGAATTTGATGAAGCCCATGTGTTCGTCGATGTAGCATTCTTCGCCCGGTTCGGCATAGGTCACAATGCGTCGGGCCATGGCACCGGCTATCTGGCGTGCCATTACTTCTACACCTTCGGGGGTTTCAATCACTACCATCGAACGTTCGTTATCGGTGCTGGCCTTGGGCAGCCAGGCTTTCATGAACTTGCCGTTCTGGTGGCCTACCTTTTTGACAGTACCGTCTACAGGGTACCAATTGGCATGTACGTTGACGAGGCTCATAAAGATAGAGACCATGATACGGCGGTCGTGGAAGTATTCCGTTTCTTCCACTTCTTCAATCACTACTACTTTGCCGTCGGCCGGGGCTACGACTACCTTTTCGGTGTCGCCGCCAAACAGACGGATCGGGCAGCGGAAGAAGTTTACCAGTATACCATATACTATAAGGCTGATAGTTGCAACGATGTAGAAGGGTATTTTGCATTCCAGTCCGAAATACAAGCCGGCATTGAGTACGAGCAGCAACAGAAAACTGCCTACCAATGTGTGTGTTCCTTCACGGTGAATACGTATCTTTTTAAGTTTTTTTAGTCGGACCATTTACCTTCGTTTATATTTTATACTAAAATTATCTGCAAAAATAGGCTTATTTTGAAAATCTAACAAGAAAAAACAGGCAGAAATGCAAGTGTTGATAACTTTTAGGGGAATATTTTTGTTAGATGTTTCATTGATTGTACTTTTATGCGTTCAATATAAAAGAATGTTTGTATGCAGGATTTTGTTCATCTACACGTTCATACCCAGTATTCGCTTCTTGACGGACAAGCCAGTGTCAGCCGTCTGGTAGACAAGGCCATGAAGGATGGCATGAAGGGAATTGCCGTGACCGACCACGGAAATATGTTCGGCATCAAGGAGTTCACCAACTATGTCAACAAAAAGAATGGCGGGCCGAAAGGAGAAATCAAGGACCTGAAGAAGAAAATGGCCGATATTGAGAGCGGCAAGGAGGAATGCGAGGACAAAGAAGCCGCACTGGCCGACTGCCGTGCCAAGATAGCCGAAGCCGAAAGCCGTATCTTCAAGCCCATCATCGGCTGCGAAATGTACGTGGCACGCCGTACGATGGATCTGAAGGAAGGTAAGCAGGACCAGAGCGGTTATCACCTGATTGTGCTGGCCAAGAACGAGAAGGGATATCACAACCTGATCAAACTGGTGTCGCGTGCCTGGACAAAAGGATACTACATGCGTCCGCGTACCGACCGTAGCGAGCTGGAGAAGTATCACGAAGGACTGATTGTCTGTTCGGCCTGCCTGGGAGGCGAGGTGCCCAAGAAGATCACCAACGACCGGCTGGAAGAGGCCGAGGAAGCCATCCGCTGGTATAAGAATTTGTTTGGCGACGATTACTACCTGGAGCTTCAGCGGCACAAGGCGACGGTGCCCCGTGCCAATCACGAAGCCTATCCGTTGCAACAGAAAGTGAATGCCAAACTGCTGGAGTTCGCCAAAAAGTATGACATCAAAGTGATCTGTACCAACGATGTTCACTTTGTGGACGAAGAGAACGCCGAGGCGCACGACCGTCTGATCTGCCTTAGTACGGGCAAAGATCTGGACGACCCCACCCGCATGCTCTACACCAAACAGGAGTGGATGAAGACCAAGGCCGAAATGAACGCCCTGTTCGAGGACGTGCCCGAAGCCTTGTCGAATACGTTGGAGATTCTCGATAAAGTGGAATTCTACTCTATCGACCATCCTCCCATCATGCCGACCTTTGCCATTCCTGAGGACTTCGGCACTGAAGAAGAATATCGCAAGAAATATACCGAAGAAGACCTCTTCAACGAGTTCACCCGCAACGAGAACGGTGAAGTGGTGCTCGACGAAGAAGCTGCCAAAGCCAAAATCAAGCGTTTGGGCGGCTACGAGAAACTGTACCGTATCAAGCTGGAAGCCGACTATCTGGCCAAGCTGGCCTTCGATGGTGCCAAACGCCTGTATGGCGACCCGTTGAGCGAGGAGGTGAGGGAACGGCTTGTATTCGAGCTGTACATCATGAAGACGATGGGTTTCCCCGGCTATTTCCTCATCGTGCAGGACTTTATCAACGCTGCCCGTACCCAACTGGGCGTTTCCGTTGGTCCGGGACGTGGTTCGGCGGCAGGTTCGGCAGTGGCCTACTGTCTGGGTATCACGAAAATCGACCCTATCCAGTATGACTTGCTGTTCGAGCGTTTCCTCAATCCCGACCGTATCTCCTTGCCCGATATCGATGTGGACTTCGATGATGACGGACGTGGCGAAGTGCTGCGCTGGGTGACCGAGAAGTACGGACAGGAAAAAGTGGCTCACATCATCACCTACGGCACGATGGCTACGAAGATGGCCATCAAGGACGTGGCGCGTGTGGAGAAGCTGCCGTTGTCCGAGTCGGACCGCCTGTGTAAGCTGGTGCCCGACAAGATTCCCGACAAGAAACTGAACCTGCCCAATGCCATCGCCTACGTGCCTGAGTTGCAGGCTGCCGAGGCATCGCCCGACCCGCTGGTGCGCGAAACCATCAAATATGCCAAGATGCTCGAAGGCAATGTGCGCGGAACCGGTGTACATGCGTGCGGAACCATCATCTGCCGTGACGACATCACCGACTGGGTACCTGTCAGCACGGCCGACGACAAAGAAACGGGCGAGAAGATGCTCGTCACCCAGTACGAAGGCTCCGTCATTGAAGATACGGGACTTATCAAGATGGACTTCCTCGGTCTGAAGACGCTGTCCATCATCAAGGAGGCGGTAGAGAACATCCGCCTGCACCGCGGACTGAAGCTGGATATAGACAAGATTTCGATTACCGACCCTGCCACTTATCAGCTGTATTGCGACGGTCGTACCATCGGAACCTTCCAGTTCGAGTCGGCGGGTATGCAGAAGTACCTGCGCGAGTTGCAACCCAGTACGTTTGAGGACCTCATCGCCATGAACGCCTTGTATCGTCCGGGACCTATGGATTACATTCCCGACTTCATTGACCGTAAGTGGGGCCGTAAGCCTATCGAATACGATATTCCCATTATGGAGAAATACCTGAAGGACACGTACGGCATCACCGTCTACCAGGAGCAAGTGATGTTGTTGTCGCGTCTGCTGGCCGACTTCACCCGTGGTGAGTCCGATGCACTCCGTAAGGCGATGGGTAAGAAGCTGCGCGACAAGCTGGACCACATGAAGCCGAAGTTCATCTCCGGCGGACAGAAAAACGGTCACGACCCGAAAGTGCTCGAAAAGATATGGGCCGACTGGGAAAAGTTTGCTTCGTATGCGTTCAACAAGTCGCATGCCACGTGCTACTCGTGGGTGGCTTACCAGACTGCCTACCTGAAGGCCAACTATCCTGCTGAATACATGGCGGCTGTGATGAGCCGAAGCTTGTCGGACATCACCACCATCACCAAGCTGATGGACGAATGCAAGGCAATGGGCATACAGGTGCTGGGTCCGGATGTAAACGAAAGTAACCTGAAGTTCACCGTCAACCCCGAAGGCAACATCCGCTTCGGACTGGGTGCCGTGAAAGGTGTGGGCGAAGGCGCCGTGCAGAGCATCATGGACGAACGTGCCAAAGGCGGGCCTTTCAAAGGTATCTTCGACTTTGTGCAGCGCGTCAACCTGAATGCCTGCAACAAGAAAAACATCGAATGTCTGGCACTGGCGGGCGGTTTCGACAACTTCCCCGAACTGAAGCGTGAACAATACTTTGCCGTCAACTCGAAGAACGAAGTATTCATCGACACACTGGTGCGCTACGGCAACCGCTATCAGCTGGACAAGGCGGCAGCCGCCAATTCGCTGTTCGGCGGTGAGAATGTGGTGGAGATTGCCACTCCCGAGATTCTGCCGGCCGAGCGGTGGAGCGACTTGGACCGCCTGAACCGTGAGCGTGAACTGGTGGGCATCTATCTGTCGGCTCATCCGCTGGACGAATATGCAGTAGTGCTGGAACACGTGTGCAACACGCACATGGCTGAACTGGACGACAAAGCCTCGCTCGTAGGGCGCGAAATCACTATGGGCGGCATTGTCACATCCGTACGCCGTGGCATCAGCAAGAACGGAAATCCTTACGGCATCGCCAAGATTGAAGACTACTCGGGTTCGGCCGAACTGCCTTTCTTTGGCAACGACTGGGTGACCTATCAGGGGTATCTGGGCGAGCGTACCTTCCTCTTCATCAGGGCGCGCTGCCAGCCCAAGCAATGGAGGCAGGACGAACTGGAGCTGAAAATCACTTCGATGGAACTGCTGCCCGACGTGAAGGAGAAGCTGATTAACAAGATAACCATCGTCATCCCGCTGGATGCCCTCAACACGGCCCTCATCACCGAACTGGCCGAGCTGACCAAGGAGCATCCGGGCAATACGGAGCTGTACTTCAGGGTGCGCGACACGGATACGAAGCAGACACTCGACCTCGTTTCGAGGCCTGTCAGGTTGTCGGTAGGGCGTGAGTTAATTTCTTATTTAAAAGAACGTCCGGAGCTTGACTTCCGGATAAATTAGCTATCTTTGTTTCACGAAGATAGGATGCGGTTCGGTAATGTCAAGCCCAAAAGTAAACCTTGGGCTTGATATTACGCTCACCTTTCCTTATCTTTGCCACCACTAATATCAATTTCATACAATTAAATTATTTGTAACTATGGCTTTAGAAATTACAGACAACAATTACAAGGAACTGTTGGCCGAAGGCAAACCGGTTGTGATAGACTTCTGGGCTCCGTGGTGCGGACCCTGCAAGATGGTAGCTCCCATCATCGAGGAACTGGCTGCCGAATACGAAGGCAAGGTAATCATCGGCAAGTGCGACGTGGACGAGAACTCGGACATGCCCGCCGAATTTGGCATACGCAACATCCCCACCGTACTTTTCTTCAAGGAAGGCAAGCTGGTGGACAAGCAGGTAGGTTCGGCTCCGAAACCGACTTATGTGTCGAAAATCGAAGCACTGCTGTAATATTCGTATCAGACAACTGACGTTAAACCTCTAAATTCATACATTATGGGACTGGAAGACGATTTCTTGAAACAGGATGCAGACGATGAGAAGACCATCGAGTACATCAAAAACTATCTGCCGCAAGAGCTGAAGGAGAAGTTCTCCGACGATGAGTTCTATTATTTCCTCGACTTGATTGACGAGTATTATTCGGAGAGCGGCATTCTGGATGCGACTCCCGACGACGAGGGATACATCGACATCGACCTGGAGAAGGTTGTGGACTACATCGTCAAGGAGGCCCGTAAGGATGAAATGGGTGAATACGATCCCGAAGAGATTCTCTTCATCGTCCAGGGCGAGCTGGAGTATACCGAATCGCTGGAAGATGAAGTCTGATCCCGCTTCCGCAAGCCGGAAACGGCGATGAAGAAATGCTGAGGGAGAGCGTACCGGAACTGGATGTTACAGTTTCGTTGCGCTCTCCCTCTTTTTTGCCCCCTCGGAGAATGCTGTCTATAAGGCAGTTGTGGGACACTTGCACGGCTCGCGAGCAACACTTGTACGGCTCGCGATCCGTGCAAGTGATACAGACGAGCGACACAAGTGTCCCACAAACGGTCTGCCGGATTCGCTTTACTTGATGTTTTCGCGGATCTTCGTCAGGTATTTCTTCATGCCTTCGGCATCCTTGTTGGTGATGATTTCCAACAGCTGCTTCAGCTCGACGCGGATATTCTCGACTTGTGCCGGCGTGCGCGGGTTGAAGAGGATTTCCTGTAGCAGATAGTCGTCTTCGTTCAGCAGCCCCTGAGCAATGGCCATGTGCTTCTTGAAGGTGGTGCCCGGTGCTTCCTGATGCTTCATCACGGCTGCAAAGACGAAAGTCGAAACGAAGGGGATGGACAGCGAGTAAGCCACCGTCTCGTCGTGTTCGTCGAAGGTGTATTCGAAGATGTTCAGCTTCAGCGTCTGATACAGGTCCTTGAAGAAGATGCGTCCCAGGTGATCGCCTTCGGTGATGATAATGGCGTTCTCCGTATTCAGGTGGTTGAGGCTGGCGAACGTGGGTCCGAACATGGGATGGGTGGACACGTAGCGGAAGCCGCTTTCCTGATAGAATTTTTTCAATCCGGTCTTCACCGAAGCGATGTCGCTCAGGATGCAGTCCTTGGGCAGTACGGGCAATACCTGGCGGAAGGCGTCGAGGGTGTACTTCACCGTGGCGGCGTTGATCACCAGTTCGGGTTCAAACTCTTTTATCTCGTCCAGCGTGGTAAAGCGGTAGGTGTTGTAGACAAAGCGCAACTGGTGCGGGTTGACGTCGAACACGGCCGTCTCGTGCTGGAAACTCAGTACGTCGTTGAAGAAGGAGCCCATCTTGCCGGCTCCGAGGATTAATATTCTCATAATATAAGCCTCACCCCCGTCCCCTCTCCCAAGGAGAGGGGGGAGTGGGATGTTTTAAGGCCTCACTCTTTCACCTTGCTCCCAAAGAGAGGGGAGAGTGAGGCGGACATTATACATAATTTTATGGTTGTACAGTTGTATTATCAGCCGGAGCATTCTTCTTCCTTCTCCCTCTCCTTGGGAGAGGGTTGGGGTGAGGCTCCTTATTTATTAATGATTTCCATCTGCTGCCTTACACTCTCCTCGTGGATAGCTTCGAATACTTTCTTGATGAATTCCGAATCCATACCACAGAGGGCACCTTGCGAGCCGCGCTTTTCGAGGATTTCGTTGTAGCGGCCGGTCTGAAGGATGGTCATGCCGTGCTCCTTCTTGTAAGTACCTATTTCGCGAGCCACCCGCATACGCTTGGCCAGTTCCTGAATCAGGTTGTCGTCGCACTCGTCAATCTGCTTACGCAGTTCGGCCAGGTTTTCGGTGCTCTGGTTGGTTTCGCGGATGACGAGCAGGTTCAGTATGTAGTCCAGGATGTCTGGCGTCACCTGTTGTGCGGCGTCGCTCCAGGCAGCATCCGGATTGCAGTGGCTCTCTACGATGAGGCCGTCGAACCCCAGGTCCATGGCCTGCTGACACAGCGGTGCCACGAGTTCGCGCTTACCGCCGATGTGGCTGGGGTCGCACAGAATAGGCAGGTTGGGGATGCGGCGGCGCAGTTCGATGGGGATGTGCCACTGGGGCAGATTGCGATAAATCCGCTTATCGTATGCCGAGAATCCGCGGTGGATGGCTGCCAGACGTTTCAGTCCGGCCTGATTGATGCGCTCTAGGGCACCGATCCACAGTTCGAGGTCGGGATTGACAGGGTTCTTCACCAGCACGGGAATGTCCACACCGCGCAATGCGTCGGCTATTTCCTGCATGGCAAAGGGGTTAGCTGTGGTGCGTGCGCCTATCCACAGGATGTCGATGCCGGCCTTCAGTGCCTCGAATACATGTTTGGCGGTAGCTACTTCGGTAGCGACGTACATGCCTGTTTCTTTCTTCACTTCCTTGAGCCATGCCAGGCCTTCTACGCCGATGCCTTCGAAGCCTCCGGGTTTGGTGCGCGGCTTCCAGATGCCGGCACGGAATATTTTGATTCCCTTATCTGCCAGTAGTTTGGCAGTGTTCATTACTTGTTCTTCTGTTTCGGCGCTGCACGGACCTGCAATCACCAAGGGACGTTTGTCGTCGACGCCCGGGAGGGCAATCTTTTCTAATTCGAGTTCCATAACGATTGAATTAAGCATGATGAATGAAGAATGAAGAATTTATCTGCGGTGGCATTCTCGTTCTTACGGATTCATCATTGTAGGTTCTTATGTTTATTAATTGTTTCTGTGGTTTACGAATGAAGCAATCTAAAATTCTTCGTTCTTCATTCTTCACTCTTCATTTTCTTTATTCTCTCCAATGCTTCCGCCAGTTTGGCATCCTTGCAGCAGAGCGAGATGCGAATGTAGCGTGCACCGTTCGAGCCGAAGATGAAGCCGGGGGTGATGAAGACACGGGCCTCGTGTAGCACGCGTTCGGTCAGCTCTTCCACATCCTTGTACCGATCGGGGATGCGTCCCCAGAGGAACATGCCTACCTGACGTTCGTCGTAGGTGCAGCCCAGTGTGTACATGATTTCTCCGGCCAGTTGGCGGCGGTTGCGGTAGTTGCAGTTGTTACCTTCGTACCAGTCGGCATCGGCGTCGAGGGCAGTGGCGGCAGCCAGCTGCATGGCGCGAAACATACCGCTGTCGATGTTGCTCTTCACTTTCAGTATCCATTGCACGAACTGTGGGTTCGAGGCTAGCATACCGATACGCCAGCCGGGCATGTTGTGGCTCTTGCTCATCGAGTTGAATTCGATGCAGCAGTCCTTGGCATCCGGCACGCTGAGGATGCTCAGCGGATGGTCGTTCAGGATGAAGCTGTAGGGATTGTCGTTCACGATGATGATGCCACGGCGGCGGGCAAAGTCAACCAGACGTTCGTACAGCTCGGGCGTGGCGGGTGCGCCGGTCGGCATGTTGGGATAGTTGGTCCACATCAGCTTGACGCGGCTCGTGTCCATGGCTTCCAGCTGTTCCCAGTCGGGCATCCAGCCGTTGTCCTCGCGCAGGTTGTAATTCACCACTTCGGCTCCCAGAATTTTGCTTAGTGACGTATAGGTAGGGTAGCCGGGATTGGGCACCAGTACCTGTTCGCCGGGGTTGACGAAAGCCAGTGTGACGTGCAGGATACCTTCTTTCGAACCGATCAGCGGTTGTATCTCGGTCTTTGGGTCCAGTTCCACACCGTACCAGCGCTTGTACCATGCGGCAAAGGCCGAGCGTAGTTCGGGGATGCCTACGTAGGGCATGTAGCCGTGACCGTCGGGGTTTTGGGCAGCTTCGCACAAGGTGCGGATGGTCTGTTCGGAGGGCGGCATGTCGGGGCTTCCGATACCCAGACTGATAACGTCCATTCCCTGGGCATTCATCTGTGCCACTTCCTTCAGCTTGCGCGAGAAGTAGTATTCGCTGACGGAAGACAACCGGTTCGCCGGCCTGTAACTCGTAGCTTGTAGCTCATTACTCGTAGCTCGTAGCCCATTACTCGTAGCTCGTAGCTCGTAACTCGTAGCTGTATCACAGTGTAGATTTTCCTTCTTCATATTCTCCCAGTATTTTAAGTTCTTTGGTCAGCGGTGTGATGGCCGCGATGGATTGTTTGTATTTCAGTACATTGTCGAACACGACATCTACATAGAATTGGTATTCCCATTCCCGTCCGATGATGGGCAGCGACTGTATCTTCGTCAGGTTGATGCGGTAGAACGACAGGATGGACAACACTTGCGACAGGCTTCCTTCGGTGTGAGGCAGGGTGAATACGATGCTTGCCTTGTTCACCTCGTGCGAGCGGTGGCGGTTCAGTTCGTCTACCTGCCAGGGGTCGGCCACAACCAGGAAACGGGTGAAGTTGTGCTTGTTCGTCTCGATGCCTTCCTGCAGCACTTTCATGCCATACAGTTCGGCAGCTGCTTTCGAACAGATAGCTGCATGTCCTTTCAGGTGTTCCTTCTGGATGATTTCGGCACTGCGGGCGGTGTCTTCGCCTTCCACAACTTTGATGTTAGGATGCTGGCTGAGGAAATCGCGGCATTGCATCAGTGCGATGGGGTGCGAGTTGACTTCGGTGATGTCGTTCCAGTCCTCTTCGGGCAGGCAGACAAAGCTGTGCGAGATGCGCAGTTTGTGTTCGCCGATGATTTGCGTGCCGCTTTGCCGCAACAGTTCGTTGTTGTGAAGCAGGCTTCCGGCAATGGTGTTTTCAATGGCCAGCATACCAATCACTTGGCTGTCCTGGCGAATGGACTTGAATACGTCCTCGAATGTAGCGCAGCATATCAGTTCGATGTCTTCACCTTCGAAGTATCGGTGGGCTGCAATGTCGTGGAAGGAACCCAATGTTCCCTGAATGGCTATTCTTTTCATAAGTCTGTAATAAAAAAAATCCCGCTTCCAAACATGGGAGCGGGATTCATATCTTTAACTTTAAGTTCTTAATTCAGTTCTTAAGCGTCACTGTCACTTGACACATACAAACTCCCGCTCTACTTTGTTGCTAAAGTAAAAGTAAAAGAAGAAGTAATATGCGTAAGTAAACAGATTCATGCTTTTGTTCTCTTTTTGTTCTTGATTACGGGGCAAAAGTAATACTTTTCTTTTAAAAGCAAACAATATTCCATGTTTTTTTTGAAAAGAGTATCTATTTAATACCTATTCTCTTGTTTTGCTTCTGGCAGAAAGACCTGTCCGCTGAGGGAATTCCTTTTACCTGACCTGCTTATAAGGCTGTCTCCCGATCGGCCGGATAGACAACTCCCCATTCGGCCCGCAGCTGGTCGAGCAGGCGCATGATGGCCAGTGTTTCGGCATGAGGCATGGCTGTGGGTTCCAGTTTTCCTTTGCGCAGGTCATCGATGCAGGCCTGTACTTCGTACTCGTAACCGCTGATTTGGGGCGGGCAATCGTAGATCTTCACCAGTTGGTGGTCTGCATTGTAGATGGCTGCCTGGTGTGGGTTGTTGATGTTGTCTACTATGATGTATCCTTTATCGCCCGAGATGATGCCCTGGCGGTTGTTGGCGCAGCTCACCGTAGCTTGTAGAGCTGCCATTTTGCCGTCGGCATAGCGGAAAGAAATGCTTTCCTGGATATCTACGCCATATTCGTTCTTCACGCAGTGCGACTGTATGTCTGCGATGTCGGTACCGAAAACCATGCGTGCAAAGTTGATGGGATAGACACCGAGGTCGAGCAGGGCACCTCCACACAGTTCGGGTTTGGCTATGCGCTCCTTGTTGGCTACGGGATAGCCCAGGCTGGCTGTAAGCATGTCCGGTTTGCCGATGATGCCGCTGTGAGCCAGCTCGCGTATAGTGGTCGAGAAAGGCATGTAGCGTGTCCAGATGGCTTCGGCAATGTACACCTGTTGCTCTTTGGCCAGTTGTAGCAGACTTTCTGTTTCGCGGGCATTGGCAGTAAAGGCTTTCTCGCACAGAACCGCTTTGCCATGCAGGATGCAGAGCCGGGCATGTTCATAATGATGCGAATGCGGTGTAGCCACGTATACAAGGTCGATTTCCGGGTCGGCAACCATTTCTTCGTACGAACCATAGGCGTGTTTGAAGCCCCATTCCTTGGCAAATGCCTGAGCGCGTTGGAGGTCGCGTGCGGCAACGGCGTAACAGTTGACATCCTTCATCTGTTGTAAGGTAGCTGCCATTTTGGTAGCTATTCCTCCTGCTCCCAATATTGCAATATTGTTTTTTACTTTACTCATCGTCTTTTCTGTTAGTTTTATGATAATGGGATTATGCCTTTTGTTTCTTTCTTTATATAGTTCTGTTAGCTCAGAAGGGCGCATATTTTTTCCCAGTTAGGGAAAAATATTTCCCCAGTTAGGGAAAGTTTTTTTGCTAACTGGGAAAAAATGGGACTTACAGTCCCAATATATCCGTCTGTCGTCCGCCGGGCTGGTTATTGTACTGGCCGTTGAAAGCTTCGCTTTCCTTGGGGTTCAGTTCGAGTTCCTTTTTCATGTCCTCGGTGGCACCTTCCTTGTCGCCGTTCAGCAGCTTGGCGCGTCCGCGTTCGTGATAGGCCTGCACGAAGTTGGGATTCAGGTCGATGGCTTCGTCGAAGAGGGCAATGGCTTCGGTCAGTTTCTTTTGTCCGATGTACAGTTGGCCCAGGTAGAGGAAACCCTGTTCGTTGAAAGGATTCAGTTCGGTGACGTGGGTGTAGTCGGCTTCGGCTCCGTCAGTGTCGCCATTGGCTTCTTTTATTTTGCCACGCAGCAGGAGAGCACTTTCGTCCTCATCGTTCTGTGTCAGGATGGCTTCAATGTCTTCCATAGCCTCTTTGTATTGGTGCATTTTGGTCAAGGCTTCGGCACGCATCAGGCGGGCTTCGGTGAAGTCGTCTTTCAGTACGATGGCTTTGGTCAGGTGGGCGATGCACATCAAGTCGTCTCCCTGTCCGTTGTTGGCCTTGCCCAGCAGATAGTGAGCCATGGCGTTGCCTTCTTCGATGGAGATGGCTTTCTGTGCGGCTTCGGCCATGGCAGGATAGTCTTCCAGCATGTAGCACACGTTGGCCAGTGTGAGGTAGGTGGCTGTATGATTGGCTTCGTGCTGGATCATGGTTTCCAGCAGACGGCGTGCTTCTTCCAGCTGGTTGGTTTGGATGTAGACCTGTGCCAGGTAGCTCATGGTTTCGAAGTCGTCCTGCAGCTTCAAGGCTTCGGTAAAGCATTTGATGGCATAGTCGGTGCGTCCCATGCGCTGGGCACGCATTCCGTCGTACTTGAATATCTCAAAGTTTTTCTGGTCGTTTTTTTGTTTTTCCGCTTCCGGGTTTTCGGGCTTGCCGGAGAAAAAAGATTTGAAGAATCCCATGGTTATCTTTGCTTTTAAGTGTTACAATGTTTGAAAACGCCCTCTTGATCTGGCACTTTCGTCTGAGGAACCTGCAGCTGTCTGCCTTCGGAACTTTGCTGAAGGAGGAACGGCAGTTTCTTTCGTGAAACAAAAATAGTGCAAATCGGGTGCAAATAAAAATTTATTGTCAGGTTTCTGCATCCGATTCGCAGGCTTGCGTCGGAAGTAGGCTTGCGGAGGGCCGGAAAGTTATTGGCAGATGGTGGCTTTTCCGGTAGTTCCGGGTTGTAGCTGTAGCATACCGTTGACGGCAAAGATACGCTGCTCGTCCAACAACTGTTGCAGGGTTTCGGTAGCATCTTCGCGACTGATGTTGAGTCTTTCGGTAATGGCCGACGGAGGTAACGGACCTTCGGCTAGCAGTTGCAGGATGGACTGGCGCAGCTGATCGGGCGCATCGTCGAAAGAGCCTTTCTTGTGGCGGAGTCTGATGCACGTGTCGCACTGTCCGCAGTTGTGCTCGTTCTTCTCGCCGAAGTAGTAGAGCAGCATGCGGCTGCGGCATATCAGGTCGTTTTCAACATACTCCAGCATGTACTCGATGCGGTCCTCGTAGCGTCGTTTCCGTTCTTCGTAGACGGAGGGAGGAATATGAATCTGGCTGATGTCCATCCGCTCGCGTGTATATATTATATAAGGTATCTTTTTCTGCGGGATGTAGCTGACGATGTGAAGTTGTGCCAGACGTATCAGTGCTTCGTACACTTGCCGGCGGGTGAGGCCGGTGCGCGTGGCCAGCGAATCTTCGCTGATGAAGGCGTAGTCGGTGAACAGACCTGTATACGAGCGAAGGATGATCTGTATCAGACGGTCGGTCTTGTCGCCCAGTCCGCGGAGTTTGTACAGCTCGTCGCGTCGCACGGTGAAAAGCAGGCGCGAGGCGTTGTCCTGTTCGTCGGTGTACTCCAGGTAGCCGGCCTGGGTCAGTATCTTCAAGGCACTGTCCACAGGTACGGGGAAGTACTTGAACTTGCGGCAGAAGTCTTCGATGTCGAACTCGCGCACACAGTCCTGCCCGTCACCCATCGCCATCTGGTAGTAGTATTGCAAGTGTTCGTAAACGTCCTTGATGTAGTCTTTCTCGGGGAAGGTATCGGGCACGCGTTTGCGCAGCGCGGCTTTGTCGGACCGGGCGTAGAGGATGACGGCATAGGCTTTCTGTCCGTCGCGTCCGGCGCGACCGGCTTCCTGAAAGTAGGCTTCGACGGAGTCGGGCAGGTCGAGGTGGATGACCAGACGGACGTCGGGCTTGTCGATGCCCATGCCGAAGGCGTTGGTTGCTACCATGACACGGCTTTCGCCCGTCTGCCAGCGGTGTTGGCGGATGTCTTTGGCGGCGTCGTCCAGTCCGGCGTGATAGAAGTCGGCGGTGATGTGTTCGTTGTTCAGCAGTTCGGCGGTCTCGCGGGTGCGGCGGCGGTTGCGCACGTAGACGATGGCGCTGCCCTCCATGCGGCGCAAGATGTGTAGCAGTTCGGCGGTCTTGTTCTCGGTGTGGCGGACGATGTAGGCCAGATTCTCGCGTTCGAAACTCATGCGGAACACGTTTTCGCGGCGGAAGTGGAGACGTGCCTGTATGTCCTTTACCACTTCGGGGGTGGCGGTAGCGGTGAGTGCCAGCACGGGGACACCGGGCAGCAGGTCGCGCACTTCGGCTATCTTCAGGTAGGCAGGACGGAAGTCGTAGCCCCATTGCGAGATGCAGTGGCTTTCGTCGACGGTGATCATGCTGATGTGTATCTTGCGCAGCTTGGTGCGGAAGATGTCGGTGCCGAGCCGTTCGGGCGAGATGTAGAGGAACTTGTAGTTGCCGAAAATGCAGTTTTCGAGGGCGGTGACAATGGCCTGCCGGTCCATACCCGAGTAGATGGCAAGTGCCTTGATGCCCCGTTTGCGCAGGTTCTGCACCTGGTCTTTCATCAGGGCTATCAAGGGGGTGACGACAAGGCACAGCCCTTCCTGTGCCAGGGCAGGCACCTGGAAGGTGATGGACTTACCGCCACCGGTAGGCATCAGCCCCAGCGTGTCGTTGCCCTCGCTGATGCTGCGGATGATGTCTTCCTGTATGCCGCGGAAGGAGTCGTATCCCCAGTACTGTTTCAATATCTGGTAGTAGACGGGCGATAGCATACGGTTGCCGGACTATGGGTTACGCATGGTTTCACAAGGGCTCAGTTGGGCTTGATGTCTTCGATCTGAAGCTGCACTTCGCCGCGCTTGTGGGTGTTCTCCTCGATGGTGTAGCAGATGTCGAACGAGCGCTTGGTCTTGATGTAGCGCACGTGCGAGCTCTGTCCGAAGGCAATGCCGTTCATCACGTTGTTCGACTTGTTGTCCACCAGTTCCAGCTTGATGTGCTCCTGGTCGCGTCCCACTACCTTGCTGGTGCCATAGTCGTAGACGTTGTGCGTACAGAATATGGGCTTGGTATTCTCGGGACCGAAGGGGTTGAATTTCTTCAGGTCGTTGAAGAAGCGGGGCGTGATGTCCTTGAAGTCGATTTCGGCGTCGATGTCGATGATGGAGCTCATCTGTTCGGGACGGATGTTCTGCGCCACAAACTCTTCGAACCGTCGGGTGAAGAGGGGAACATTCTCTACCTTCATCGAGAGGCCGGCCGCATAGGTGTGCCCGCCAAAGTTTTCGAGCAGGTCGCGGCAGTATTCGATGGCTTTGTAGACGTCGAAACCCGATACGGAGCGTGCCGAACCGGTGGCCAGGTCGTTGGTGCGCGTCAGCACCACGGCGGGGCGGAAGTAGATTTCGGTGAGGCGCGAAGCCACGATGCCGATGACTCCCTTATGCCAGGCTTCGTTGTAGAGGACGATGGAGTGGCGGTCGGCTAGTCCGTCGAGTCCGGAGACGATGGCGTTGGCCTCTTCGGTCATGCTCTTGTCGAGGTCCTTGCGGGTCTCGTTGTATTGGTTGATTTGTCCGGCTTTTTCGAGGGCAGCGGAAAAGTCTTTCTCGGTGAGCAGGTCGACGGCTTCCTTACCGTTCTGTATGCGTCCCGATGCGTTGATGCGGGGGCCTATCTTGAAGACGATGTCGCTGACGGTGATTTCCTTGTCGGCCAGTCCGCACACGTCGATGATGGCCTTTAGCCCGACGCTGGGGTTGCTGTTCAGCTGCTTCAGGCCGTGGAAGGCCAGTATGCGGTTCTCGCCCATGATGGGGACGATGTCCGAAGCGATGCTGACGGCCACAAGGTCGAGCAGGGGGATGAGGTGATGGAACTCGATGCCGTTGCTGATGGCAAACGCCTGCATGAACTTGAATCCTACGCCGCAGCCCGAGAGGTGCTCGTAGGGGTAGGTGTTGTCGAAGCGTTTGGCGTTGAGTATGGCTACAGCGGGTGGCAGCACGTCGTCGGGCACGTGATGGTCGCAGATGATGAAGTCGATGCCTTTCTCGCGGGCATAGGCAATCTCGTCCACAGCCTTGATGCCGCAGTCGAGCACGATGATGAGTTTGACGCCCGTCTCCACGGCGTAGTCCACTCCTTTGTAGGACACCCCGTAGCCTTCGTTGTAGCGGTCGGGGATGTAATAGTCGATGTTCGAGTAGAACTGTTGAATAAACTTGTAGACCAGTGCCACGGCTGTGGTGCCGTCTACGTCGTAGTCTCCGTAAATCAGTATCCTTTCTTTCTTTCCCATTGCCTTGTTCAGGCGCGCTACGGCCACGTCCATGTCTTTCATCAGGAAGGGGTCGTAGAGTTCGGGCAGTTGTGGGCGGAAGAATTTCCGTGCGGCGGCAGCCGTCGTTATTCCCCTTTCCACGAGCAGTCGTCCCAGTATGGGGTTAATGCCCAGTTCCCGGGCCAGTGTCTGGCTTGTCTCTGCCTGTTCGGGTGTGATGGGTAAATAATTCCATTTGTGAGTCATTTTATATATTGTTTTTTCTTTTTCCAGTCTCGGGTGTCGGGGGGGCGAAAAGAGCCCATTTCCCCAACAAGTTGTAAAGGTAGCAAAAAGTCTTGAAACAAGGATGAAAAAGGCCACGAAATCTTTCCGTAAGGAGCAGAAATGGGCAGACGGGGCATTCGGACAGCGAGGAGCCGTAGCCGAAAATGCGTTTTTTGTTTGTTTGTGCGCAGACCTTTCCCTATATTTGCAAAACAATGAATGTATGATATAGCCCATGACACCTCCGGATATAGCACACTCGACCCGAGAAGAGCGCAGAGCCTTCGTTGCCGATGCGTGGAAGTGTCTGCACAATTGCGAATTATGCGGCAAATGCCATGTTCTGAAAGGGAAAGATGCGGAAACGCTTTATGCCGACTATATCGAGGGGAAACGGACTTATATGGACATTACATTGGAAATAAGAAACAATAACTATTAAAATTGGAATTATGGACGTAAAAGAACAAGTGTTGGCAACAATGAAAGAGGCCGGAACTCCTCTGAATGCAGGTAAAATAGCAGAACTGAGCGGACTTGACCGCAAGGAAGTGGACAAGGCGATGAAGCAGCTGAAAGAAGAGGGTGCAATCGTTTCTCCGGTTCGCTGCAAGTGGGCACCTGCTGAAAAATAAGTTGAACGTATGTTGACGTCGGGCGGCAATACCATGTAGGTTTGGGGTTGCCGCCCGATTTGTCTATGCATCGAATCGATACTTTTGTTAACGTTCCGGCTTTACCGAAACTTAAAAACTTTTACCGTATGCTTACATTCATATCCTGTGCCAAAACCATGGCTGCACGCTGTGCGCTGAACGTGCCTGCCGTGTCCGAACCCCGCTTTGCCGGCGAGGCGCTGCGCACGGCGCTCGAACTGTCGCAATATCCGGCTGCCGAGCTGGAGAGCTTGTTGCGTGTCAATGCGAAGATTGCTGCCGAAAACCGCTTGCGCTACCACGACTTCTGCTCCGAAGACAACCGCCCGATGCCTGCCATCGGTGCCTATACGGGCGTGGTGTTCAAGCGTATCGCTCCTGCCGACTTCACGACCGATGACTTCCTCTTTGCGCAGGAACACCTGCGTATCACTTCGTTCCTCTATGGACTGCTGCGCCCGCTCGACGGTATCCGGCCTTACCGCCTGGAGGGCGATGTGCGTCTGGCGGCGAACGGTGGCATCACGATGTTCGACTACTGGAAACCGTTGCTGACTGACGTCTTCATTGACGACATCCGTCGGCAGGGCGGGGTGCTGGTCAACCTGGCGAGCAGCGAGATGAAGGACCTCTTCGACTGGAAGCGTGTCGAATCCCAGGTACGGGTCGTGACGCCCGACTTCCAGGTGTGGAAGGACGGACGGTTGAAGACAGTCGTAGTCTACGCCAAAATGTGCCGCGGCGAGATGACGCGCTACCTGCTGAAGAACCGCATCGACTCGCCCGACGGACTGCGTGCTTTCGAGTGGGAGGGCTTTGCCTTCGACGAAGAACGCAGCACGCCCGACCGCTGGCTCTTCACGATGGGCTGATGCGGAAACCGCCGTGTCACGTCCTTAGTCGTTTGGCTTTCAAAATGTCCGGTATTGGCTTTGTTTGCTGACACGGCCTTCGTGCAAATCTTTCGAAATAGAAGCCGTTGAGGCTGAAAACCTGCATAAACATGCGCGAATACAAGTGTTGTATGCAGGAAATATGCACTTTCGGACTCTTGGACGCTTGCACGGCTCGTACGAATGGCCTGCCCGGCTCGCGAGCGACACTTGCACGGCTCGCCTTCCACACTTGCGCGGCTCGGGAGCGTGCCCCGTTTTCGGAGGAAAAGGCTGCTTCCGATGCTGAAAAACGGTGCTTTTGCGTTGTTTTCCGGCTGTCTGTTCGCTGGCTGAAATGTCCGGATTTTGCTATCGCGTTGTATGCCAGGAGGATGAATACTACGCGCTTCGAAAATTGGCACCAGCCTTGCCGGCGGTCCGAAAAACACGATTCTCGACCGCCGGAAAATGCAAAGTGTCACTTTGACATCAGTGGTACGAACTGCGGTACTCCTGCGGGGTGACGCCTGTCATCTTCTTGAACAGGCGGTTGAAGTACGAATAATTGTCGAACGCCAGCGACGAGGCGATGTTTTTCACCGGCATGTTGCTGGTGACGAGCATCAGCTGCGCCTTTTCAATCTTCTTCTGGTTGATGTACTGCAAGGGACTGACGCCTGTCTCGTGCTTGAAGAGGCGGCTGAAGTGGTCCTTCGACAGGCAGGAATCGTCGGCCAGTGCGTCGAGGTCGATCATCTCGTACAGGTGATTGTGGATGTAGGTGATGGCCGTGCGCACCCGTTCGTCCTTGCTCTTTATCTTCTCCTGCGCGCGCTTGACGAAGTGCGACAACAGCTGGTAGACGATGCCTCGCGACTCTATTTTGTCGCAGAGGGCGCGTTGCTTGTTCTTCATCACGTTTTGCAGCAGTGTGGGGTTGTTGTCGTACGACGTTGGGTCGGACTTCGGCAGACTCATGTGCGGATTGATGGTGCAGAGTCGTTTGAAGAGGTACAGGTCGAGTTCGGTACCCGGAATTTCCACAGGCATGTCCCATTCATCGAAGAAGCAGCTTTCCTGCCGGTGCTCTTCATATATATGTAAGTAGTAGTGGCAGAAGTAGGAGTTGCAGATGTAGCTGTGACTCGTGAAGGCCGGGATGCAATACATGTGGTTGGGCTTCAGCAGGTAGGTACCCGTAGGAAGCTCGATTTGCGCTTGCCCGTCGGTGACGTAGTACAGCCGCATGAAAGGGCTGTTGACATTCTTCCAGTTCCAGTCGGCATTGTGTATGGCCAGGCCGACGTTGAGAACCAGCGGATGTAGTTGGTCGATAGATGTTTTCATGGTATTTGTTGTGTTTGAAAATCTGGGGTAAAGGTAGTTTTTCTGTTGTAACTATCAAAGAAAATATCGGAATAGTGCAAGCTTTTGTCGCTTTTGTTCTATCGATTCGGATAAAAACTGGTAAGATTGTCGGTTTTGTGCTATATATGGTCGAAAATGTTCTATCATAGTTCCGACCTTATTGTGTATTTTTGTGCTGTCAAATTATAACCCGATTCAATTAACCCAAAACAGAACACTACTTATGAAGAACAAGATTCTGCTATTCTCATTACTATTTTCAGCCAGCGTTGCTTCGGCACAGAATTATCAAGTACCCGTGTCCGAGCAGGACGAGCCGATGATGACCGGCAAATTCGAGCCCACGTGGCAGTCGCTGGAAAACTATCAGGTACCCGAATGGTTCCGCAATGTCAAGTTCGGCATCTGGGCGCACTGGGGACCGCAATGCGTCGAAGGATCCGGCGACTGGATGGCGCGCAGCCTCTATATGGAAGGCTCCAACGAGTATAATTACCACGTGAAGAACTACGGACATCCGTCCGAGGTAGGCTTCAAGGATATCATTCCCCTGTTCAAGGCCGAGAAGTGGGACCCCGACAAGCTGGTCGGATTCTATAAGAAGATAGGTGCTCAATACTTTTTCGCCCTGGGTAACCATCACGACAACTTTGACCTGTGGGACAGCCAGTATCAGCCTTGGAACTCGGTGAACATGGGGCCGAAGCAGGACATCCTCGAAGGTTGGGCCAAGGCAGCCCGCAAGCATGGCCTCTATTTCGGCGTCAGCCTGCATGCCGACCACGCCTGGAGCTGGTACGAACCCTCGCAGCGTCACGACACGAAAGGCCCCAAGAAAGGCATCCCCTACGACGGCAAGCTGACCAAGGAAGACGGCAAAGGCAAGTGGTGGGAAGGTTACGACCCGCAGGATCTCTACGCCCAGAACCATCCCTTGAGCAAGAACAGCTGGGACAACGGCATGATTCACAGCCAGTGGGCCTGGGGAAATGGAGTCTGCATCCCCACACAGAAGTACGTCACAAACTTCTACAACCGTACACTCGACGTCATCAACCGCTACAATCCCGACATGCTGTACTTCGATGTGACGGTAGCCCCGTTCTATCCCATCAGCGATGCCGGACTGAAAATAGCCGCCCACTTCTACAACCACAGCATGGCCACTCACAAGGGTAAGCTGGAAGCTGTTATGTTCGGCAAGATACTCGACGAGAACCAACGCAAAGCCCTGGTATGGGACGTGGAACGCGGTGCGCCCAATGAAATCGTCTCCGAGCCGTGGCAGACCTGTACCTGCATCGGTGGCTGGCACTACAATACCTCTATCTACGAGAACAACGGCTACAAGTCTGCTGCCAACGTAGTGAAACTGCTGATGGACGTAGTCAGTAAGAACGGCAATCTGCTGCTGAGTGTCCCCCTGCGCGCTGACGGTACGTTCGATGAGAAAGAAGAAGCCATCCTCAACGAGTTTGGCGACTGGATGAATATCAATAAGGAAGCCATTTACGACACCCGTCCCTGGAAAGTATTCGGCGAAGGCCCCATTGCCAGTGCCGACATCAAAATCAATGCCCAGGGCTTCAACGAAGGATCTTACGGACAGGCCACAGCGCAGGAGATCCGCTTTACACAAACCAAAAAATACCTATATGTCACCGTTCTGGCATGGCCCGAGAATGGTAAAGTCACTGTGAAATCCCTCTCTGCCGGCAACGAACTCTATCCCGACGAGATAAAGAAAGTCGAACTGCTGGGCTACGGCAAAGTGAAATTCACCCGCACCTCCGCCGGCCTGGAAATCGAGCTCCCCGCCAAGCGGCTGAACGAGATTGCGCCGGTGTTCAGAATCAGAAAATAATAGAATCAATCATCAGACAGTTTATTAAGGTTTAAAGATTGGTCGGCCATGAAGGCCGGTTCGGCAGGTATCTCCCGGTCCGGAAGCCATTGTGCTTCCGGCAGGGAACCAACCTGTTGAAGCCGTGTCCGGAATATGCGTCGACAGCCCCCTTTATGTCTTTTTCGCGAGGAGACATAATACGATGTGTAGTTTTATATAATAATGATTGTCAGGTAAATAAAGATTGTTTTAGCGAATGTTATGTACATAATGAATAACGTGTGAAGGGTAAAAGGAATTTAAGGAATAAAGAAGTTTTTAGGATAACATTTTGAAGAGAATATAATAACTAATGCCATGAGAAAGAAAATTCTTTTGATTTTATGTGTGTTGTTAAGTGCTCCGTTAGGAACCTATGCCACAGAGCGGGTAAGTGGTGCCGATGAAGCCAACGTTATAGAACAACAGAAAAAGGAAGTGACCGGAACCATTTTCGATGAAACTGGTGCTCCGGTAGCAGGTGCCACGATTATCGTCAAAAACTCTACGCGAGGTTGCATTACCGATATAGACGGTAAGTTTACAATCTCTGTCAGTGTAGGCGACGAACTTGAAGTTAGCTTTTTGGGCTATCAGACGGAAACTATCAAGGTCGGCTCGGCCAAGAACTACGAAGTCCATCTGAAACAGAAAATCGATGAATTGGAAGAAGTGACGGTTGTTGCCTTTGCCAAGCAGAAGAAAGAAAGTGTCATCAGTTCCGTTACAACAGTGAAACCTACCGAACTGAAAGTACCGGTCAGCAACCTGACCAATGCCCTGGCCGGAAGAATGTCGGGTGTGATAGCCTATCAGACCAGCGGTGAACCGGGCAACGACGATGCCAGTTTCTTCATCCGTGGTGTTACGACATTCGGCTATGCCGCCAGTCCGTTGATCCTGATTGATAACGTCGAACTGACTACGGCCGACTTGGCACGTCTGAATGTGGATGATATTGCCAGCTTTTCCATCATGAAAGATGCTACGGCTACAGCCTTGTATGGTGCTCGTGGTGCAAACGGTGTTATTCTGGTAACGACTAAGGAAGGACGTGAAGGTAAGGCTTCGGTAAATGTACGTGTGGAGAACTCCATATCGGCTCCTGCCCGAACCATCGAATTGGCTGACCCGATAACTTACATGCAGCTGCATAACGAAGCCGTTCGGACTCGTAATCCGTTGGGAGTATTGCCTTATTCACAGTCGAAAATAGACAATACTATCAAAGGCGTCAATCCTTATGCCTTCCCTGCCGTAGACTGGTATAGCGAAATGTTCAAGGACTACACCATGAATCAGCGTGTTACTGCTAATATCAGTGGTGGTGGTACTGTTGCTAAATACTATATTGCAGCTTCTTATTACAAAGACAACGGTGTGCTGAATGTGGATAACCAAAACGATTTTAACAGTAACATCAATTTACGTCAATATACGGTTCGTTCGAATATCAACATCAACCTGACCAAGACGACGGAAGCAATTATTCGTGTAAACGGTTCGTTCGATGATTACCGTGGTCCGATTGACGGTGGTGATGCCTTGTACAATAAAGTAATGAAAACCAGTCCTGTATTGTTTCCGAAAACTTATCCCAATGTAGGAGAATATGCAGGTAATACTCATATCATGTTTGGTAATTATGGAGACGGAAGTTATATTAACCCTTATGCCGATATGGTGAAAGGCTACAAAGAGTACAATCGTTCTTCTATTGTAGCTCAGGGTGAGTTGAAACAAAATCTGGATTTCATAACCAAAGGCCTGAGTGTACGTGGATTGATTAGTACTACCCGTTACGTCTATTCGGATGTGTCGCGTTATTATAATCCTTATTATTATGGTTTGGGAGCTTACGATCAGGCAAATGATACTTATAGTCTTACATTACTTAATCCTGAAGGTGGTACAGAGTACCTGAATTATAATGAGGGAGCCAAAGATGTGACAACTACCAATTATATGGAAATCGCAGCTAACTATAACCGTGAGTTTGGAGCACACGGTGTAAGCGGTTTGTTGGTTTTTACTCGCCGTACACAGCAAAACAGTAACGCCGGTGACTTACAGGCATCTTTACCGTCGAAGAATCAGGGATTATCTGGACGTTTTACTTATTCGTACGATCAGCGTTATTTTGCAGAATTTAATTTCGGTTACAACGGTTCCGAACGTTTCTCTAAGAATGAACGTTATGGCTTTTTCCCTTCATTCGGTCTTGGTTATCTGATGTCGAATGAAAAGTTCTGGAAGCCTTTGGAAAATGTAGTCAATAAATTAAAGTGGAAAGTGACTTACGGATTGGTGGGTAACGATCAGATTGGTGATGTAAACGACCGTTTTTTCTATCTGTCCAACGTCAATATGGATGACGGCGGAAAAGGCCAGGACTTTGGTACTAACTGGGGTAATCATATTAATGGTATCACTGTCACACGCTATGCCAATGAACTGATTACATGGGAAACCGCTCATAAGGCTAATTTCGGTATTGAGTTAGGATTGTTTAACAAACTTGAAATTCAGGCAGACTTGTTTTATGAAAAACGAAATAGTATTCTGATGACCCGTTCTTACATACCTTCTACAATGGGTCTGACTGCCGCAGTTCGTGCCAATGTGGGAGCTGCTTCGGGTAGAGGTATTGATTTGTCGGCCGATTATTCTCATTCCATCAACAAAGATTTATGGATTACAGGTCGTGCCAATTTTACGTATGCAACGAGTCGGTACGAGGAAGTTGAAGAGCCCGATTATGCAGGTGCCGGTACTCCGTGGCGCAGTCAGGTAGGTCAGAATCTGAGCCAGCGTTGGGGCTTTATAGCCGAACGTTTGTTTGTAGATGATGAAGACATAGCCAACTCGCCGACACAGAACTTCGGTGACCGGGTAATGGCTGGAGACATCAAATACAAAGATATTGATGGTGACGGACAAATTACGGAAGCGGACAAGGTCCCTATCGGTTATCCAGCTACTCCGGAGATTACATACGGATTTGGTGTTTCTGCCGGATATAAGAACTTTGACTTTTCTGTATTTTTCCAAGGAAATGCGCGTACTTCATTTTGGATAGATCCTAAGGCTATTTCTCCTTTTATCGATACAGACAGCGATGCTTCTTTGTCTTCTAATGCTTTGTTGTCCGTGATTGCCGACAACCATTGGTCTGAATCCAACAGAAACATTTATGCATTCTGGCCACGCTTGGCAAACGAATTGATATCCAATAATATTCAGGATAGTACCTGGTGGATGCAGGATGGTTCTTTCATGCGTCTGAAGTCCTTGGAAATAGGATATACTTTACCAGAACAATGGACGAAAAAAGTTCGTTTAGGCAATGTACGTATCTATTTGAGTGGAACGAACTTGTTGACTTTCAGTAAATTTAAGCTTTGGGATCCGGAAATGGGAGGTAATGGCCTTGGATATCCTATCCAAAGGGTATATAATATCGGTTTAAACGTAAATTTCTAAAAACTACAGTATGAAACTTAAGAGTATAATATCTTTGCTGATAGCCGGATCTCTTTGCGGATGTTCGGACTATCTGGATGTTGTTCCTGACAATATAGCTACAATTGATATGGCATTCAATAATAAAGTGAATGCCGAAAAATATTTGGCTACCTGTTATTCGTATGTTCCTTTGTATGGAGCTTTGCGCGATAATCCGGGACTGACGGCCGGAAATGATGTGTGGTTCTACACGATGGAAGACCAGTATTTTGACAACAAGTGGGCTTTTGGTATAGCTAACGGGCTACAGAATGTAAACGATCCTTTGAACAATTATTGGGATGGTGGTTATGGTGGTAAGGCTTTGTATCAAGCGATTCGCGATTGTAATATCTTTATCGAAAATGTATCAGATCGTAGCCGCGTTGTTGATTTGGAGGAAACTGAACGCAGAAGATGGCTTGCTGAAATAAAAGTAATGAAGGCTTATTATCATTTTTATCTGTTACAGTTATATGGCCCTATTCCCATTGTTGATGAGAATTTGCCTATATCAGCTCCAGCCGATGAAGTTCGGGTGATGCGTGATAAGGTAGAGAAGGTAGTCGATTATATTGTGAACTTGATTGATGAATCGGTGGGTGATTTGCCGTTGAAGATAAATAGTGAGGCTACCGAATTAGGACGTTTGACACAACCGGCAGCTTTGGCTATTAAAGCTAAGACTTTACTGCTTGCTGCAAGTCCTTTGTTTAATGGCAATACTGACTATGCAAACTTTAAGGATTGGGATGGAGAACCTTATTTCCCACAAACTTACGACATCAATAAGTGGAAGCTTGCAGCTGATGCTTGTAAAGAAGCATTGGACGTAGCTTTGGAAGCTGGGCATGGTTTGTATGATTTTAAAGAAGAAACCTTTTCCAATCTACCGGAACAATTGATCTATTCAATGAATGTTCGTCAGGCTGTGACCGAACGTTTTAATAAAGAATTGGTTTGGGGATGTGGTAAATCTTGGACTTATGACTTGCAATGCAATTGTCAACCCAAATTGTTGTTGTCGCAGGCAGCCAAACAGTTTACTTGCAAGAGCCTGTATGCGCCGACATTGGATATAGCAGAAATGTTTTACTCGAAAAATGGGGTGCCTATTGATGAAGATGTGGATTGGGTGGCGAACAGTAACGATTATGCAACTCGTTACGAGCTACAGACTGCTACGGAAACCGACAAGTATTTCATTAAGCAAGGATATACAACAGCCAAATTACACTTCAATCGGGAACCGCGTTTTTATGGAACATTAGGATTTGATGGCTCAAGTTGGTACGGTCATGGCAAAGAAGATGCAAACGACATGTATTATATTGAAGCTAAAAAAGGACAGGTTAGTGGAATGGCAATGCTCTCTCTGTATTCTATTACGGGATATTATGCAAAGAAACTGGTTTATTATAAGAATATTATTTCAGAAACTTCCGATGTTATCGAGGAATATCCTTTCCCAATTGTTCGTTTGGCCGATTTGTATCTGATGTATGCCGAAGCTCTGAATGAAGCGACCGATAATGGAGAATATGTTCCACAAGAAGTATATGATAATATTGATATTGTGCGCGAACGTTCCGGTTTGGAAGGAGTGGTGGAGTCGTGGAAGAAATATTCTATAAATCCGAATAAACCTTCAACAAAAGAGGGTATGAGAGAGATTATCCGTAAGGAAAGACAGATTGAATTGGCTTTGGAAGGTTCACGTTATCATGATTTACGTCGTTGGAAATTGGCGCGTGATACTTATAATAATGCTGTTGTTAAAGGTTGGAGTGTCGATCAGGAAGCTACCGAAGATTATTATGTACTTCAAAGTATTGCCCAAATGAAATATTCGCAAAAAGATTATTTGTGGCCGTTGAAGTATGATGATATAATTATTAATCCGAATTTGAAACAAAATCCGGGATGGTAAAAGTAACAGGAGGATTAAAAATGAAAAATATCTGTTTATTGGGACTGATTATGATAGTCTCACTGATGAGTTGTAAAGAAGATGATTTGCACGTCCCTTATGGACCAAATGATAATGTACCTCCCGGAAAAGTGGAGATTCTTTCTTATACTCCGTTGGCTGGAGGAGCTGAAATAAATTTCCGTGGTCCGGCTGATGAAGATTTGATGTACGTTGTTGCTAAATATACATTAGCATCCGGACAAGAAATGGAAAGTCGTGCTTCGGCTTATTCCAACAAATTGTTAGTGGAAGGATTTGGTGATACAGAACCGAAAGAGATAACTTTTTATGCGGTTGACCGTATGGAGAATGCCGGTGAAACAACTAAATATACCATACAACCTTTAACACCTTCTTATTTAGAAGCATACAATACATTGGAAACTTCTGAAACCTTTGGTGGTATAGCGGTTACAATGGAAAATCCTTCAGCAAGTGATTTGACAGTAGAAATCATTACGACCGATTCACTGAACCAGTGGACTACAGCTCAAACGAATTATACTTCGGCTAAAAATATCAGTATCACTGTGCGCGGATATGAATCTGTAGAAAGAGTATTCGGAGTGATTGTAAGAGACAGGTGGGATAATTCTACTGATACGGTGTTTACATCTGTAATACCGTGGGAAGAATATGAGTTGGATAAAAATAAATTTCAACAAGTGATTTTGGATAATGATATTCCGATGAATGCATGGGGGCATTGGATGGCAAAAATATGGAACGGCTCGCATAACTATGGTGATGGGGGAGATATGGCTCATTCGCCTCAGGAAAATTCTACGATGCCCATCTGGTTCACATTCGACTTAGGTGTAACAGCACATTTGAGCCGCTATTTGTATTGGCAACGTTTGGATGATGACTATTTGTATCAGCACGGTAATATGAAAGAGTGGGAAGTCTGGGGACGAGCTGACAAACCATCACAGGATGGTAGTTGGGATGGCTGGACTTTGCTTACTACTTGCGAGAGTTATAAGCCTTCGGGACTTCCGGTAGGGCAATTCTCGAACGAAGATAAAGAGTATGCTACAGCTGGTGAGGAGTTTATGTTCCCTGTTGATGCTCCAGCGGTCAGATACATTCGTTTTAAAGCTTTGAGTACATTTACGGGAGTTGCGTTTATTCATCTGATGGAAGTGACTTTCTATGGTATTCCGGTTGAAAATTAAAAAAGGTAATATTATGAAAAAGATATATTTATTGATATGTGTACTTGTAAGCTTGCTTTCCTCTTGTGGTGACATGCTTGAGAACATCCAGCCGTATTTGGACAAAGGTGAAAAGATTTATGTGGGAAAGGTTGATTCTTTGGAAGCTTTCTCGGGTAAGAATCGGATTTTATTGAAGGGGCTGTACATGTATGGTGTAACGCAAAAAAAGTGTGTTGTCAGGTGGTATTCGCAGGATAATGAATTGCAACAAAAGGAACTGGAAGTGAATCGTGTGGAGAGTGTGGAGCCGTTTGAAGCTATGATTGATAATCTGGATGAAGGCCAATACGAATTTACCATTGTGACTTACGACGCACAGGGTAATTCCTCCATTGAATCGATTGTTGAAGGTTACGCTTATGGTGAACTGTATGAAAGCAACCTGACTAATCGTCGTATGGATCAGTTTGTGGTAGACGGTACCGATATTGTAATCACCTGGCGTCCGGCAGACGACGCTTTGAAGAGTGAGGTCTATTATACTGGTTTGGACGGTGAAGAGAAGATGATCGAAGTGCCCATTGCCGAAACACAAACCCGCATTACCGATTGTGCTTACGAAGGAAGCATCCGTTGGCGGACGGTATATTTACCCGAAACTGATGCCATTGATGAGTTTTATTCGGAATACGATGAAGAAACTTATTCTTTCTATGTAGAAAGAGAACTGGATAAGTCTAAATTCAAGGAAGTTATTCTGCCTGGCGACATGCCGATGAATGCCTGGGGCAAAAGCATGAGCAACATGTGGAACGGCGAGTATTCGTACGATGTGGATGACATCAACCACTCGAACGATTTCAGCGAATTGCCCATCTGGTTTACGTTCGACCTGGGAGTAGTATCTAATTTGACTCGTTTTGTCTTCTGGCAAAGAAGTTATGACTTGATTGATGGAACAGTTTACTTGTACAATAAGGCCAATTTCAAGAAGTGGGAAGTATGGGGATGTGCAGATACTCCTGCTGAAGACGGAAGCTGGGACGGATGGACCAAACTGGCGACATGCGAGATTACGAAACCTTCCGGATCACCTCTCGGCACAGTGACTGATGAAGATATTGAGGTTGCCAAGGAGGGACACGAGTTTATTTTCCCAGAAGGTTTGCCGGCTGTCCGTTACATTCGATTTAAACTGCTGGAGAACTTTGGTAATATGTCGTCCTGTTATGTAAAGGAAGTGACATTTTATGGAGTGGTAGATCCGGCATCTGCTCAATAAAAATAGAAACTATACCATGAAAACCTTTTTATACATCATTTTGTCAGGCTGCATGCTCCTTTTGGGGGCATGCAGTGACAAGGTGGAAGTGGTGGAAGATGTCGTAATAGCAGTTGATAAACCTGTAGTGGAGGACATCACTTATAGCTCTGCTCGGATCAGCGTTACGATATCTTCTTCTGCTCCTTCTATTACCGAAAGAGGGGTCTGTTATAGCACGGCTCCCAATCCGAACACATTGAGCAACGTGGTGAAATACACTGGTACCGAGGACAGTTTCTCCGTCACACTGGAGGAACTGGCGGTGAATACGATGTACTACGTCAAGGCATACGTTATCGACAAGGAGGCCGGACTGGTTTATTCTGAAGTGCAGACCTTCTCGACTCTTGACCCCGGTATCCCCGACGAACTCGAAAACTACGAGCCGCCCACTTATTCGGACGACTATACGCCTATTGCCGACTGGATCAACCACGACCAATGGAATCTGGCCAATGTGCACGATCCCACAGTCTTCAAAGCCGAAGACGGTTACTACTATATGTATCAGACCGATGCTTCTTATGGTGGTGCTGCCGAGAAGGGCGGAGGGCACTTCTATTGCCGTCGCTCAAAGGATCTGGTCTATTGGGAATACTTAGGAGGCTCTATGCCAGAGGTTCCCGCCTGGGTGAAAGAGAAACTGAATGAATACCGCTCTACCTTGGGACTTGATCCTATCGAATCGCCCAATTATGGTTATTGGGCACCTGTGGCGAGGAAGGTACGCGACGGGCTCTACCGTTTGTATTACTCCATTGTGATTGACAATCCGATTGAGCCGGACCACAATCCGGAGGCATGGGGTGAACGGGCTTTCATCGGATTGATGGAAACTTCCGACCCGGCTTCGAACGTATGGCAGGACAAGGGCTTTGTGATATGCTCGTCGTCGGACAAGGGTACCGACTGGTATCATAATCCCAACGACTATTGGAGCGGTTACTTCAAGTGGAATGCGATAGATCCTTCTTACATTATCACGCCCGAAGGCCAGCACTGGCTGGTGTATGGCTCATGGCACAGCGGAATAGCTGCCGTGGAACTGGATCCCGAAACGGGAAAGCTGGTCGAAGCCCTTCCGTTGCCTTGGGGAACGGCCGACGACATCGTTCCATACGGCACTACCATTGCCCGCCGCAACGACTCGCGCTGGCAGGGTTCCGAAGGACCGGACATTGTCTATCGCGACAATTATTACTACCTGTTCCTGGCTTACGATGCGGTAGATGTGCCTTATAACACCCGCGTTGTGCGTTCTACCAGCATTCTGGGGCCTTATTATGGCATCGATGGTACGAATGTGAGCGAGGCCAGTGGGGGAGAAGCCTTCCCGTTGGTAACTCACCCATACAAGTTCAGCGATAGCAATGGCTGGGTAGGCATCTCGCATTGCTGTGTATTCAGCGATGAGGCCGACAACTGGTTCTATGCCTCGCAGGCGCGGTTGCCCAAAGACGTACCGGGCATCAATGCATCGAATGCTGTAATGATGGGGCATGTTCGTCGTATTCTTTGGACAGAAGACGGATGGCCGCTTGTGATGCCCGAACGCTACGGTGCCGTTCCCGACATTCCCGTCGAGGAGTACGAATTGGCCGGAAACTGGGAGTATATCGAACTGAAATATGAGTATGGCACCCAACAGACTTCAGTCAGACTGACTTTGACTGCCGACCATAAAGTGACTGCCGGTCCGTGGGAAGGCAAATCGTGGAGTTTTGACGAGTCGAAACAGATGCTATTGATTGACGATGCCATCAAGCTGTACGTCGTGCGCGAAGTCGACTGGGAACGTCAGCCCCGTACACATACCATTGTCTTTGCCGGATACGAAGGCCAGACAACCCACTGGGGCAAGAGGAGCAAGTAAAGGCTCCTCTTGCTGCCCTGCGGGGTGTAGCTGTATGAACGTATTGGGACAGGTATTTGCATGGCTTGTGAACGACACTTGCAATCCATTTGTTCGACACTTGTACGGTTCGCGAGCGACACTTGCGATTCATATGTTCGACACTTGCACGGCTCAGCAGAATAAAATGGCTCAATTAGTGTATATAGTTATATGATTAAAAAAACTACGTAAATAGAATATAAACATCTATGTGTAAGAAATACTTGTTTACTTTTCTGTTTCTTTTCAGTGTTCAGCATTTAATTGCCCAAAACTCCCTGCCCTACATCCTCGATATGGTTCATAACAATCCGGGTGAGAAACCTTATGTGACCAAATACAACGACCCGGATTTTCTGAAAAGCCAGGGTTTTACGGGAGCCGTTACGCACTGGCACATCAATTGCGCCATTACGTACGACAATTATCGGAAAAACCTTTTGCCGCAAGGCGAGGAACGGGAATGGATTGAGTCACGTGCGGCTGACATCGACCGGAAGCTGACCGAATTCCATCGGGCAGGTATAGCCGTTTATCCTTTTACCGACTTTATTGTCTTCCCCCGTTCGGTGTGGAAGGAGTACGGTGGCGAGATTACCGGGCAGGGAGCTGTTGTCGGGACCGGAGGTTCGGACGAACGAGCCCGTAAGCCCGACTTGCAAAGCAAGCGGACGCAGGAACTGCTCGTAGCGCAGATTGACGGAATTTTCCGTCGTTTCCCACAGTTGGACGGACTTACCTTGCGTTTTGGCGAAACCTATCTGCACGATACGCCCTATCATATGGGAGGCAGTCCGATCCGTGTGGGCGAGGCTGGTATTGAAGACCATATCCTGTTGCTGAACATCCTGCGCGAGGAAATTTGCGTGAAGCGTAACAAGAAGCTCTTTTATCGTACCTGGGATTTCGGTTATAATTTTCATACTAATCCACAGTATTATCTGGCCGTTACCGAACGGGTAGAACCGCATCCCAATCTCATCTTCTCCGTCAAGTACCAGCAGGACGACTATCATCGCATGACGCCTTTCAATCCTACATTAGGCATCGGCCGACATCAGCAGATTGTGGAGTCGCAGTCGCGCATGGAGGCTTATGGCAAGGGGGCGCATCCTTACTATACGGCCAAAGGTGTCATCGAAGGTTGGCCGGAAACAAGGTACGAGATTGAGTTTGGACGTCACTGCTTCACAGGCAGGCTGAACGAAGCCGGTGCTCCGCGGGGCATTCGCGACATATTGTCTCGTGGCCAGTTGCGAGGAGTCATGACGTGGTCCAACGGAGGCGGTTGGCAAGGGCCTTACATCACACACGAGATTTGGACTGACCTGAATACATACGTCGTGTCGCATTGGGCACAGAATCCCGCCCGCACGGAGGAGGAACTTTTCCACGCCTTTACCGACAGTCTGGGGCTGGACGACTTCAATGCCGACCTCTTCAGGCAAATCGCCTTGCTCAGCGTGGAAGGTGTTCGGAAAGGACATTGCAACAGCTACACTTGGAACGATGTCTGGTGGACGCGCGACGAGTTCTTCAGTGCTGCTGCTAACGAGCCTGTAGTGAACGATATGCTGAAGAACAATCTGCAAGATAAGGTTCTGGCAGAAAAGCGTGAAGCCGTAGCCATCTGGTTGCAGATAGAGGCACTTTCGCAGCAGTTCTGTTGTACCTATGCCGATTTGCAGGAAGCCGTAAGGGTGTCTTGCACCTACGGACGCATCAAGTACCAGCTGATAGAACAGATGTGGCGGCTGATGCTGGAAGAGAGCCGTCGCCGGCTCGGGCAGCCAGTGGATATGAAAGTCGTGTCCGGAGCTATTGAACGCTACGACGGCTTATGGCAGGAGTGGAGGGCATTGAAGCAGTCTAGTCGCTGGTGTGCCACTCTTTATACCGATATGGCTTTCCGCAATCAGAAGCAAGGCAGCATCGGCGAACTGGTCGATGCATGGAGAGAGCGAATAAGTAAAGATTGAAATCTGATAAAGGAGATAAGAAATTATGAAAAGGGTTGCCTTACATATATGTTTATGTATATTGGGTCTCGGAAGCGTATGTTTGTCAGCCGATGCCCAGCCGCTTCCGTCTTTTGAGGAATATGCAGCGCTGAAGGCTGGGTTTGCCGATCCTCCGCGTGGGTATGGCAATGTACCTTTCTATTGGTGGGATGGCGATTCTCTGAAGTACGAGCGTCTGGTTGAGCAGCTGTCTCTTTTGGATGACGCTACAACGGACGGTCTTTCCGTCAGCTACATCCATACCCATCCGCAGGTAGATGTCGAACTCAATGCACACGGATATGGCAGTTTCGGCCGTGCCGATGCAGGTATTCCGGCCTTTTATTCGGAAGAATGGTGGAAGTTGTGGAACCGTTTTTCGGGTGAATGTGCCCGTCGGGGAATAGGCCTTGGAGTGGACGATTATGTCGTTGGCTGGGCAGGAAACGGGTTCTATGTGGATGAGGTTCTTCAGTCGGAAGGCTTCCGCAACTATCAGGGACGTTTGCATTGTCGCAGTTATTCTGTGGCGGCTGGCGAACGGCTGGAGGCAGATGTGCCCGAACATACTTTGCTGGTTGTTGCCTATCCCGAACAAACCGACCTGACCGACTGTGTGAAGTCGGGAAAGCTGGAATGGACGGCTCCGACCGGCAAGGACTGTAAAGTGTCTGTTATCTCCACTACTGCTTCGCCCGAGTTACATCCAGATTACGGCAAGCGATTGGTTGAGGTTTATTTCAACCGTTTCGAAGAGAAGCTGGATGAGCAGGGACGGAAAGGACTGAACTACTTTTTTCAAGACGAATTGCATTACGACCTAAACCTTTATTCCTGGTGCGAGGACATGCGTGGCGAGTTTCTGAAACGGAAGGGATACGATGTGCTTCCCTATCTACCGGCTTTATGGGAACATGTAGGCGAAGTCACTCCAAAAATTCGTTTGGACTATGCCCAAGTGGTGACTGAACTGGCCGAAGAACGTTATTTCAAGCCTATATTCGACTGGCACAACGAACGCGGACTGATATACGGCTGTGACAATAATGGCCGCGGACTTGAACCATTGCAGTATCTTGATTATTTCAGGGCCATCAGTTGGTATACTGCTCCGGGCAATGACGCTCCTGCCCGTGGTTCCAGCTATCGGCAGACTAAAGTATCCAGTTCGGTGACGCATCTGTACGACCGTCCGCGCACGTGGCTGGAAGCCTTTCATAGCATGGGATGGGATAGTAATGGCGAGTGGCTTACTTCTCAACTGGATCTTCATCTTATAGCAGGCGGCAATCTGCTTTGCTTGCATGGGCTCTATTACTCCACCCACGGTGGTTGGTGGGAGTGGGCTCCACCTTGTTTCCATTTCCGTATGCCTTATTGGTCACACATGAAGCGTTGGTTGAAGTACGCACAGCGCATGTGTTTTCTGCTGAGTCAGGGTAGTCATGTGTGCGACATTGCTGTGATGTATCCTACTGAATCGCTGCAGGCTTATCCGGACGCACAGGTGGATAACTTCTGGAAAGTGGCTGACTTATTGGGCGAACACGGCCTGGATTACGATTTTGTCGATTATCAATCGTTGCAGCGGGCAGAGGTGGATTCCGGTCTTCTACGTATGGCAGACGAGGAATATAAGATATTGGTTTTGGCCGACATGCGTGCCATGCATCACGAAACGTTGCAGAAGATTTATGATTTCTACAAGCGGGGTGGTATCGTCTTGGCTGTCGGAACGTTGCCCGAGGCTACAACTCTGACGGGCGAAAAGAATGGTGAAGTCAGTGCGATGTTGCAGGAAATGTTTGGAAATAACGGGCGTTTGTTGTCCGATGCAGGCCAGATTCCGGAACAGATAACATCGTTGCTTACTGTCCCCGATTTTCGGACTTCGGACGGCAAGGGACGAGTGCTTCATCGGCGGGTGGGCAATCAGGATATCTATATGGTGATGAATGTCCGTAAGGGGGAAGAAGTGTTTTTCAGAAGCAAAGGACGGTTCGAATGTTGGAATGCGAAGAACGGCTTTTGTTCGCAAGTGCCCATTCTCCGACAGACCGAACAGGGTACATGGATCAGGTATGATGCCGAATATAACGAGTCGCGGCTGTTTGTCTTTTCTCCGGGTGAAGCTGTCTATGCAGGTTCGGAAGGACCGGAATATCGGCTGGCCGATGAAACCTTGCTTGATGGTGATTGGGACGTTGAGTTCTTGCCTACTATGAACAACAAGTGGGGAGACTTCCGTTTGCCGGCTGCCGACGAATGGATAGGTCCCGAAGTTCGTCAGTTTACTTACCGGTTCATTCCGTCTGCCGAACGGTTTACGGCAGATACGGAGATGGAAGCTGACAGTTCTGCTATCTATGGTTATGCTCCCTACATGGAGACTGTGACCCTGCCTGATACGGTTTCCTGGCATCTTGGCTGTCTGTCCGGAATACCCGATACGGCTTGGGAGCCTTATTGCTATTCGTGGCAATACGGTGTATTCGATCAACCGGGTAGTCAGGGTTATCACGGCCTTAAAGGGAAGGTGGACAATCGCTTCCTGATTTTGGATAAAGGCGGGTTGCAACTTTTCAGAACCCAGGTTTATGTTCCTGCCGATGGTGTATATCAGATCTTGCAGGAAGGCGAGAAGCCCGGTTATTGTTATTTGGACGGAGAACTGCTGGAGGCAGAAAAACCGGTTTTGACAAAAGGGTGGCACCGCTTGTTGCTGGTTTACGAGCATACACCAAAGGGTAGCTACGTCTTGTCCGAGAAGAAAAGTAACAACATCGACACCCGCAAACGCAGTGCTGTCGTGTTCTATCCGGAGGGCTGTCCTGTTCCAAAAGAGAACAATCCCTATGACACAATCGTAGCCATGAAGTGGTATCGGACAGGGCATCTGCCTTATAGTGTGCAGGGCGGCAGTCGGGGCGAGTGGGCATTCCGTTTCCAGACGGCTCCCGGTACGGAACGGATGACGATGAAGCTGAAAGGAAAAGTGCGGAAGTTGTGGATTGACGGTAAGCAAGTCTCTCCACGTCAGCTGAAGCAGACGGCAACAGGTACTTATGCATTGGATTTTGGCAAAAACTATTCCTCTGGCATCTGTACAGTGAATATGATGGTCGAACCGGAAACGGGTTTCGTTGGCGCAGCTTGTTTTACGGAGCCGCTAAAACTGGAGTGCAGGGGCGGTAAGATGCCCGCGGGCAACTGGACCGACTTTGGCGCTCTGAAGTTCTATTCGGGAGGCGTCATTTATCGGAAGGAAATCCGTATGTCGGAAGAGGCTTCGCGGATGAAGACTGTACTAGATCTGGGAGGTGTAAACGCCACCTGTGAGATCCGGATAAATGGTAAGCCGGTGGATGTGTTGATGCAGTCACCTTATCGACTGGACATAAGCGACTGGCTGGTGACAGGCGATAACCGGTTGGAAGTATTGGTTTACAGTACTCTTTCCAATCATTATCAGACCATTCCCTCGGCATATCGGGGCGAACCGGTGTCGGGGTTATTGGGACCTGTGAAAGTACAAAGCTATAAGGCTGAATAGAGTGTGAATTATCTTTCGATTATGTGTGTTAATTGACTTTATATAAATTCTAATATCATTGTTATGCAACTCAATCAAGGTTATAAAACTAAAGAATATACAGTGCCGGTGAAGCGCTATTGCCAGACACTGAGTTTGAAGAACAACCCACAGCTGATAGCCGAATACCGGAAAATACATAGCCGCGAGAATGCCTGGCCCGAAATACGGAAAGGCATTCGTTCGGTAGGGATTCTGGAGATGGAAATCTACATCTCGGGAAGCCTGCTGTTCATGATTGTCGATACTCCGCTCGATTTCGACTGGGATTCGGCTATGGAGCGGCTGTCTCATCTTCCCCGTCAGGCGGAGTGGGAAGACTGTGTGGCCCGCTTTCAGGAGTGTGCTCCCGGCAGCACTTCTTCGCAGAAGTGGAAGCTGATGGAACGTATGTTCTATCTGTACGATTGATCTCTTTTATATTGGGTTAGTGTCGAGGTCGGTCTGTCTTGTTAGAGGCGGGCTGACCTTTGCCCGTATGGTGCAGGCGAGGCTCTCGAACAGCACTTGCAATTCATTTGTTCGACACTTGCACGGCTCGTGAGCGACACTTGCACGGCTCGTGAGCGACACTTGCACGGCTCGCGAGCCACACTTGTACGGCTCACAAGCCATACTTGCAAATATAGTTTAAATAGGCAGCTTCGGATTTGTATATCTTGTTTGTAAGCCATAACTTTACCCGATGTTTTAAATTAAATAATCAATAAACTGTTTTTTTATGCAACTCAACCAAGGTTATAAAACGAGACAACATGCTGTGCCTGTGAAGCGTTATTGTCAGACGCTAAGTTTGAAGAACAATCCGGAGCTGATAGCCGAATACCGGAAAATCCACAGTCGGGAGAATGCCTGGCCCGAGATTTTGGAAGGCATCCGTTCGGTAGGAATCCTGGAGATGGAGATTTATATTTCGGGAAGCCAACTGTTCATGATAGTCGAGACTCCGCTCGATTTCGACTGGGACTCGGCCATGGAGCGTTTGGCGCATCTTCCCCGTCAGGCGGAGTGGGAAGACTGTGTAGCCCGATTCCAGGAGTGTGCCCCCGGCAGTACTTCTTCACAAAAGTGGAAACTGATGGAACGGATGTTCTATCTGTACGATTGATAATTTCGGAAAACGGCAGCATCGGGGAAAGGAGCGCCGCACAGCGGCAACCCGTTACTTGATGCTGCTTTCCCTTATCTCCAGACGGGTGGGCACTACCACCTGTCTGACGGTTTTGTCCCCCTTGATGCGGTCTATCAGCAGGCGGCAGGCGGTTTCGCCCATGCGGTAGGTCTGATGTGAGACGGCCGACAATTTGGGCTCTACATAGTTGGCGTGCTGTTCGTCGGTATAGCCGATAATGGCTACATCCTGCGGGATGCGTAGCCCGTGACTCTTGATGACTTCCATAGCGGCAAAGGCAAGCGTGTCGTTCATGGCCAGTATGGCGTCGGGAGGCTGGGGCAGTGACAGCAACGATTCAGTAGCAATTTTCCCCTCTTCGTAATCTATTTTGCGGCATACCACCAGCTCTTTCTGTATGGGGATGCGGTTCTCGCGCAAGGCTTCCAGGTAGCCGTGTTTCCTTCGCCGTACGATGTCCAGATGGTTGGCACCGCCGATGAAGGCCACCCGCTTGCTTCCGTTGTCCAGCAGGTGCTGCGTAGCCATCTGGGCAGAGTGTTCGCCGTCGGCCACGACGGTAGAGAACATGTCAGTCAGGCATACGCGGTCGAACAGGATGACAGGCATGTTGATGTCAGCCAGTGCCGCCCAGTGGCCGAAGTCGGTCGTCTCCTGCGACAGGCAGGCGATGATGCCTTCGACACGCATGTTGACCAGATTCTCGATGTTCTTCTTTTCGTGTTCGTACGACTCGTGCGAGGTCGTGATGATGACAAAGTACCCGTTGGCAATGGCCATATCCTCAATGCCGCTCAGAATGGAGGAAAAGAAATGGGTGACAATGTCCGGCACGATGACTCCGATGATGCGCGGAGCATTTTTGCGCAGGCTGATGGCGAACGGATTGGGGCGGTAGTTCAGCTCCTGTGCCAGCTGTTTGGCGCGGGCGCGCAGGTCGGCACTTATCTCGGGGCTGTCCTTCAGCGCCCTTGACACGGTAGGTACCGACACGCCGAGCTCGCGTGCCAGGTCTTTCAGGGAGATATGTTTCGGGTTTGCCATCGGTGCGTTGTTGGGATTCTTTTCAGTTGCAAAGAAAATACTTTTCGGCTGAAAAGCCAGCGAAACAGACAATTCTTTTTACGTAAACCGTTACGTGCCTTTTTACGGACTTATGTGAGGGAAGGGGAACGGATTGCTCCTATCTTTGCCTGTACAAGAAATCAACATTTAAAAACACAAGATTATGCAATACCATGAAATCGGTAAGACGGGAATGAAAGTATCTTCCCTGAGTTTCGGAGCTTCGTCGCTGGGCGGAGTATTCCATGACATTAAAGAAAAAGAAGGCATTGAAGCCGTGTTTACAGCTATCGAACTGGGCATGAACTTCATCGACGTATCGCCCTACTACGGACACTACAAAGCCGAAACTGTGCTGGGTAAGGCACTGAAAGACATTCCCCGCGACAAGTACTACCTGTCCACCAAAGTAGGACGCTACGGCAAAGACGGCGTCAACACGTGGGACTACTCAGGCAAACGCGCCACAGAAAGCGTCTACGAAAGTATGGAGCGTCTGAACATCGACTACATCGACCTGATCAATGTACACGACATCGAGTTTGCCGACCTCAACCAGGTGGTGAACGAAACCTTGCCTGCACTGGTGGAACTGCGGGAGAAAGGCGTTGTAGGGCACGTGGGCATCACCGACCTGCAACTGGAGAATCTGAAGTGGGTCATCGACCACTCTGAACCGGGTACGGTAGAAAGCATTCTGAACTTCTGCCACCACTGCCTGAACGACGACAAACTGCTAGACTTCCTGGATTACTTCGAGTCGAAGGGAATAGGTGTCATCAACGCATCACCCCTGTCGATGGGCTTGCTGACCGAACGCGGTGTGCCCGCCTGGCACCCGGCTCCCCAGCCGCTGGTTGAGGCTTGCCGCAAAGCGATGGAATACTGTAAATCGGTCGACTACCCCATCGAGAAACTGGCCATGCAATACTCTGTCAGCAATCCGCGCATTGCCACGACCCTCTTCAGCACAGCCAACCCGCAGAATGTACGCAAGAACGTGGCCTTCATCGAAGACCCCATCGACTGGGAACTGGTGAAGAAAATACGCGAAATCATCGGCGACCAGCAGTGTGTCAGCTGGGCGAACTCTTAAAACCGTGAGCCATGGAATATCCGATTATCGACGCGCATGCCCACTTGTGGCTGCGTCAGGACACGGTGGTGGACGACCTGCCCATCCGCACGCTGGAGAACGGCCGTTCGCTCTTCATGGGCGAGGTGCGGCAGATGCTTCCGCCCTTTATGATTGACGGTCGCAACTCGGCCGAAGTCTTCCTGTCGAACATGGACTATGCCCAGGTGTCGGCAGCAGTCATCACACAGGAGTTTATCGACGGCATACAGAACGAATACCTGGCCGACGTGGCTGCCCGCTATCCCGACCGTTTCTTCGTGTGCGGTCTGTGCGAGTTCCGCAAGCCGGGATTCTACGAGCAGGCCGAGCAATTGATAGAGCAGGGATTCCGCGGCATCAAGATTCCTGCCCAGCGTCTCTTGCTGAAGGAAGGTCGCGTATGGCTGAACAGCGACGAGATGATGCGCATGTTCCACCTGATGGAGCAGAAGCAGGTGCTTTTGTCCATCGACATGGCCGACGGCGCCACACAGGTGCCCGAGCTGGAAGAGGTGATACAGGAATGCCCGCAACTGAAGGTGGCTATCGGCCACTTTGCCATGGTGACCATGCCGGGCTGGACCGAACAGGTGAAACTGGCCCGCCATCCGAACGTCCGCATCGAGTCGGGCGGCATCACGTGGCTGTTCAACGACGAGTTCTATCCATTCCGCGGCGCCGTGCGTGCCATCCGCGAGGCGGCCGATCTGGTGGGCATGGACAAGCTGATGTGGGGCTCGGACTATCCGCGCACCATTACGGCCATCACCTATCGCATGTCGTACGACTTCGTGAGCAAGTCGGTCGAGCTGACCGACGACGAGAAACGGCTCTTCCTGGGCGAGAATGCCCGCAGCTTCTACGGCTTCGGTGCGTTGCCCGAACAGCCTTACATCAAGAACATGTCAGAATAAGGAGGGACCGGTTATGAAGAAACAGAATTACGCTGTCCCCTTGATGCTCGTCTTTACGCTGTTCTTTCTGTGGGCCATCAGCAGCAACCTGCTGCCCACCATGATACGACAGCTGATGAAGACGTGCGAACTGAATACGTTCGAGGCCTCATTCACCGAGACGGCTTACTGGCTGGCCTATTTCATTTTTCCCATCCCCATCGCCATGTTCATGAAGCGATACAGCTACAAGGCGGGCATCGTCTTCGGTCTGTTGCTGGCGGCGTTTGGCGGACTGCTGTTCTTTCCGGCCGCCATGCTGAAGGAGTACTGGGCTTACCTGTGCATCTTCTTCATCATCGCTACGGGCATGTGTTTCCTGGAAACGGCGGCCAATCCGTACGTCACCGCCTTGGGCGACCCGGCTACGGCTCCCCGGCGGCTGAATCTGGCCCAGTCGTTCAACGGACTGGGAGCGTTCATCTCGGCCATGTTCCTGAGCAAGCTCATCCTGAGCGGCACGCACTACACCCGCGAAACGCTTCCTGCCGACTATGCCGGTGGCTGGGAGGCCTATATTCAGACGGAGACCGATGCCATGAAGATGCCTTACCTGGTACTGGCCATGTTGCTGATTGTCATAGCTGTCGTGTTCGTCTTCTCGAAGTTGCCCAAGATTGGCGACGAGGAGCACAAGGCGGCAGCCGGCTCAAAGCTGATTGACTTCGGCGTGATGCGTCGCTCGCACCTGCGCTGGGGTGTCATCGCCCAGTTCTTCTACAACGGCGGACAGACAGCCATCAACAGCCTTTTCCTGGTGTATTGCTGTACGTATGTGGGGCTGCCCGAGGATGAGGCCACCACGTACTTCGGACTCTATATGCTGGCTTTTCTGCTGGGCCGCTGGATCGGCACGGGACTGATGGTGAAGTTCCGTCCGCAGGATATGTTGCTGGTGTATGCCCTGCTCAACGTGGTGTTGTGCGGAGTGGTGATCGGCTTCGGAGGCATGGTGGGACTGTATGCCATGCTGGGCATCTCGTTCTTCATGTCCATCATGTACCCCACACAGTTCTCGCTGGCCCTTAAGGGACTGGGTGACCAGACTAAGAGTGGCTCGGCTTTCCTTGTGATGGCCATCGTGGGCAATGCCTGCCTGCCGCAGCTGACGGCCTACCTGATGCACGTCAACGAACAGTTGTACTACGCTGCCTATATCATTCCGCTCATCTGCTTTGCCTTCTGCGCCTACTACGGTTGGAAGGGTTACAAGGTAGTGGACTGATACGCGGTTACACTGCCCCTGAAGGCCGCCTGCACGTCTTTTGCAGGACACTTGCACGGCTCGCGAGAGACACTTGTACGGCTCGCGAGCCACACTTGCATTGCTCACGAGCCACACTTGTGTCGCTCAAAAGGCCGGAAAGTGCGGTTCGGAAGGCAGGACTCCAGTGGTGGAGAATAAAGAATGGAACATTGATAATGAAACTAGAATAAACTAACTGATAAGATGAAAGCAGTACAAATTACCGGTCCTTCTGAAATGAGGGTCATCGAGATGGAGAAGCCTGTAGTGGCTCCCGGACAAATTTTGGTAAAGATAGAATATGTAGGCTTTTGCGGTTCGGACCTGAACACGTATCTGGGTCGCAACCCGATGGTGAAGCTACCCGTAGTGCCCGGTCACGAAGTAGGTGCTGTGGTCGAGGAAATAGGCGAGGGCGTACCCGAAGGCCTGTTTGCCAAAGGCATGAGCGTGACACTGAACCCCTATACCAACTGCGGAAAGTGTGCTTCGTGCCGTAACGGCCGTGTCAACGCCTGCGAGCACAACGAAACGCTGGGCGTGCAGCGCAACGGCGTGATGTGTGAATATGCTGCCATGCCTTGGCAGAAGGTGATTCCCGCTCCGTCGATGTCGTCGCGCGACTGTGCGCTCATCGAGCCGATGAGTGTCGGTTTCCATGCCGTTTCGCGCGGTCAGGTGGTCGATAACGAACGGGTGATGGTCATTGGTTGCGGTATGATTGGTATGGGTGCCATTGTCCGTGCTTCGCTGCGCGGCGCTACCGTCATTGCCGTCGACCTGGACGACGAGAAGCTGGAGCTGGCCCGCAAGGTAGGAGCCACGTACGTCATCAACTCGAAGACGGAGAACGTGCACGAACGCATGCTGCAGCTGACCGACGGACTGGGTGCCGACGTGGTGATCGAAGCCGTAGGCAGTCCGGCCACCTACGTGATGGCGGTGGACGAAGTAGGCTTCACAGGCCGCGTGGTGTGCATCGGCTATGCCAAGAGTCCGGTAGAGTTCCAGACGAAACTGTTTGTGCAGAAGGAACTTGACATACGCGGTTCGCGCAATGCCCTTCCGGCCGACTTCCGTGCCGTAATCAACTACTTGCAGACGGGTGTCTGCCCGATTGACAAGTTAATCAGCCGCATCGCCGAGCCTGAAGAGGCCGCTGCCGCCATGGCCGACTGGGCAGCTGCTCCGGGAAAGGTGTTCCGCATTCTGGTGAAACTGTAAGGCTGCCCGATGCGTGGAAACTGAATGTTTATAACAGAAAGCTTTTCTTTTCAGAGTATGAAGTACGTGAATCACAGACGGCTTCAGACCCGAAAGGAAAAGTCTTTAATATACAGATAAGCTGATATGCCTATGATAAGAAGATTTTTTGCAGGTTTTCTGGCCTCTGCTCTGTGCGTTTCGCTGGCAGCGCAAGTCACGGAACGTCCCCGGCCGGAAGAATGGAAACAACTGGTGCCCGGTGCCCGTTTTATGGACCGTTTCTTACCCATGCCCGATGGGGTGAAGAAGAGTCATGTCTGGGGTACGGATAGCGTACAGAACCGCTATGTGGACAATGGCATCGAACAGGACGACATGTCTTTCTGGGGTGGAAATATTTTGCAGACAGCTGACGGGAAGTATCACCTTTATGTTTGCGGTTGGCCCGAACGTTCGCGCAACGGTCACATGTTCTGGCCCAATTCCACCGTCTTCCATGCCGTAAGCGACCGCTTGTCTGGGCCGTTCCGCATTCAGAACTCTATTGGCAAGGGCCACAATCCCGAAGCATTCCGCCTGGCCGATGGCAGGGTGGTGGTCTATGTCATCGACGGTTATTACATAGCCGACAGCGAGAACAGCCCAGTCTGGTGTTATCAGCAGTTTGACTTTGATGCGCGCGATCGTAACATCATAGAAGGTTTGTCCAATCTGACTTTTGCCCGTCGTGCCGATGGGGCTTACCTCATGGTTTGCCGGGGTGGCGGTGTATGGATTAGCCGTGACGGTCTTTCTACGTATCAGCAGATTACCGACAAGCGTGTCTATCCGGCGGTCGAAGGACGTTTTGAGGACCCGGTTGTGTGGCGTGACAGCCTTCAGTATCATCTGATTGTGAACGACTGGCTGGGACGCATAGCCTTTTATCAGCGTTCAAAGGATGGCATACACTGGGTGACGGAGCAAGGCGAAGCTTATGTACCTGGCATTTCCTTCCACAAGGACGGAGAAGTGGAACATTGGTTTAAATACGAGCGTGCCAAAGTGTTTCAGGATCCTGACGGACGTGCGGTGCAGATGAATTTTGCCGTAATCGACACAATCAAAGGCTGCGACCAGCCGGGCGACCGTCATTCGTCGAAGAACATTTGCGTTCCTTTGAACAAGGGGCTTCTGCTTTCTGTGCTTAACGAACAGCCTATCACAGCTTCTACCAAGCGGATAGAGGTAAAAATAAAAGCCGAACCCGGCTTTTCTCCTCAAACCGACGTCGATGTCGAGTCACTTCGTTTCGGTTCGTTCACCGAGGTTAATTTTGGACGGGGAAGTAAGCCTTTGAAGACCCACAAAGAAGGCGATGACCTGATTGTTGTCTTCAGTGGCAAGGGAAGTGGCATTATGCCCGACGAATTTGCTCCCAAGCTGATAGGACGCACTACGAATGGAGAGTTGCTGTACGGATATGCCCGCCTTCCATACGTCGATTATGCACCGGCCTTGCTTTCGGCCCGACGCCCTCAGTACAACAAGGAACAGGGATTGTTGAAGCTGAAAATAAGTAATTTCGGACTTTCCGCTTCACGACTTTCTCAGATAGAAGTCTGTTGCGGTGGGAAAGTGATTGCTTCGGGCGACATCAAACCGCTTTCTCCTTACGAAGAAGTGGAATTGGCTTTAAAACCTGCCGGGACCGCTACAGGTGCCGACAGTGCCTATGAAGTCATTATCCGTACCGATGGTCAGGAACAGGAGAGGGTGCTTTTCCGGCAACCTGCTGCCAAATAATAAGGTAAAGGTGCGATGGTCTAATTAGGGCTTATTTGCATTCTGGTGAAATTCAACCCCCTCCAGTCGTAACAGCGCCGCTTTGCGGTCGAGGCCTCCGGCATAGCCGGTCAGGCTGCCGTCGCGTCCCACGACGCGGTGGCAGGGTACAATGATACTGACAGGGTTGTGACCCACAGCGCCTCCGACGGCCTGTGCAGCCACAGCCCTGTCGCTGTTTTGCAACCGGGCCAGTTGGCGGGCAATGTCCCGGTAGGTCACCGTCTGTCCGTAGGGGATTTCCTGTAGCAGCTTCCATACCTGCTGGCGGAAGGGGCTTCCTGCGAGTTGCAGGGGTGGGGTATTGCAGGGCCGGCAGCCGCGGAAGTAGTCGGCCAGCCACAGGCGGACATCACCGAACAGGGGCAGGTCGCGGCATTCGTATGTGCCGGCCGTCAGGTCGGGGAAGTACTTCTGTCCGTCAAACCACAGGCCGGTCAGGCAACGGCCGTCGCTGGCCATCGTCATCGGTCCCAAGGGCGAGAGGTAGGGTTGCAGGTAAGGCATGGCGCATGTGTGTGAAGGAGGTTACTTCTTCTTTCTCAGGTCTTTGCCCTCGTATCGGCAGATGGCATCTATCCAGTCCTGCTCCAGGGGTTTGGATTCGTGCTTGGTGAGGTCGAACGCCACCATCACCGAGGTGCAGACGCATTTGGTTTCGTTCGTCAGCGTGTCGATGACCCGCTGCGCCAGGCGGAAGCTTTTGGTACCGATTTCGGTGACGGCAGTCTGCACGGCAATGTGGTCGGAACCGTAGATTTGCGAGAGGAAGTCGGCTTCGATGTGGACGACGACAATGCCGTCCTTCTCCCAGTCGACATGCGGACACACCGAAGCGAAGTATTCCGTCTTGCCCAAATCGTAGAACGAGAAATAGACGGTGTTGTTGACGTGTCCGAACTTGTCAACGTCGTTAAAGCGTAGTTGTATAGGCAGTGTGTGGTTAAAGTGAATTTCTTCCATTGTTTTCTTCGAAACGTTGTTAGTTATCGCTGCAAAAATACTATTTTTGCGTGTTTAATCAATGAAATTATACAGCAAGAAATGACAGAAGACATCAAAAAAGCCTGCGAGGTGATGAGCCGGGGCGGGGTGATATTGTATCCCACAGACACCATCTGGGGAATTGGGTGCGACGCTACCAACGAAGAAGCCGTGCGCCGCGTGTACGAAATCAAGCAACGTGCCGACAGCAAGGCCATGCTGGTGCTGGTCGACTCGGCCGTGAAGGTGGACTTCTACGTGCAGGACGTGCCCGAAGTGGCATGGGACCTCATCGAACTGGCCGACAAGCCGCTCACCATCATCTACTCCGGAGCGCGCAACCTGGCGCCCAACCTGCTTGCCGCCGACGGCAGCGTAGGCATCCGTGTCACCAGCGAAGCGTTCTCCAAACGCCTTTGCCAGCAGTTCCGCAAGGCCATTGTTTCGACGTCGGCCAACATCAGCGGACAGCCGTCGCCCGCCAACTTCAGCGAAATCAGCGAGGAAATCAAGTCGGCTGTCGACTATATCGTGGGTTTCCGTCAGGAAGAGACCGGACACCCCAAACCTTCCAGCATCATCAAGCTCGACAAGGGCGGACTGATAAAAATAATCCGGGAATAGAGCAATGGCAAAAGAACATAAAAGCAGATTGCAGCGCTTCATCATCTGGCGCGAGAAGAACCTGAAGGAGAAACAGTTCATCCTCATCCTGAGCTTCCTGGTGGGCATCTTCACGGCTTTCGCGGCACTGATACTGAAGATGCTGATACACTGGATACAGAACTTCCTGACGGAGAACTTCGATACGACCGAGGCCAACTACCTGTATCTGGTCTATCCGGTAGTGGGTATCTTCCTGGCCGGACTGTTTGTGCGCTATGTGGTGAAGGACGACATCAGCCACGGAGTCACCAAGATTCTGTATGCCATCTCGCGGCGGCAGGGGCGCATCAAGCGGCACAATACGTGGTCGTCCATCATCGCCAGCTCCATCACCATCGGGTTCGGTGGTTCGGTCGGAGCCGAGGCGCCTATCGTGCTGACGGGGTCGGCCATCGGGTCCGACCTGGGTTCCGTCTTCAAGATGGAGCACCGCACGCTGATGCTCCTCGTGGGCTGTGGTGCGGCGGGTGCCGTGGCGGGCATCTTCAAGGCGCCCATAGCGGGACTGGTGTTCACGCTGGAGGTGCTGATGATCGACCTCACCATGTCGTCGCTGCTGCCCCTATTGATATCGGCGGTGACGGCGGCAACGGTCTCCTACGTGGTGACCGGGCAGGAAGCCATGTTCAAGTTCCACCTGGACCAGCCTTTCGAGTTGGGGCGCATTCCCTACGTCATCATGCTGGGCATCTTCTGCGGACTGGTTTCGCTCTACTTCACCCGTGCCATGAATTCGGTCGAAGGCGTCTTTGCCAAACTGCAGAAGCCATACAAGAAACTGATGGTGGGCGGTGCCATGCTCAGCATCCTCATCTTCCTCTTCCCTCCGCTCTACGGCGAAGGCTACGACACCATCGAACTGCTGCTCAACGGCACCAGCAATGCCGAGTGGGACACGGTGATGAACAACTCCCTCTTTTACGGGCACAGCCACCTGCTGCTCATCTACCTGATGCTGATTATCCTGTTCAAGGTGTTCGCTTCGAGTGCCACCAACGGGGGCGGCGGTTGTGGCGGTATCTTTGCGCCTTCGCTCTATCTGGGCTGTATTGCCGGTTTCGTGTTCTCGCACTTCAGCAACGAGTTCGACGTGACGGCCTACCTGCCCGAAAAGAACTTTGCCCTGATGGGCATGGCGGGCGTGATGAGTGGCGTGATGCATGCCCCGCTGACGGGTGTCTTCCTCATTGCCGAGCTGACGGGCGGTTACGACCTGTTCCTGCCTCTGATGATTGTTTCCGTCAGTTCCTATCTGACGATTATCGTCTTCGAGCCCCATAGCATCTATTCCATGCGTCTGGCCAAGAAAGGCGAGCTGCTGACCCATCACAAGGACAAGGCCGTGCTGACGCTGATGAAGGTGGAGAACGTCGTGGAGAAGGACTTCATCGCGGTTCGTCCCGACATGGATTTGGGCGAAATGGTGCGGGCCATTTCCCAGTCGAGGCGCAACGTCTTCCCCGTCACCGACCAGGAAGGCAAGTTGCTGGGCATCGTCCAGCTGGACGACATTCGCAACATCATGTTCCGACAGGAGCTTTATCACCGCTTCACGGTGGGCAAGTTCATGACTTCGGCTCCGGCACGCCTGCTCGATACCGACAGCATGGAGCAGGTGATGCAGACTTTTGACGACACACAGGCATGGAACCTTCCGGTGGTCGATGCCGACGGGAAGTATCTGGGTTTTGTGTCGAAGTCGAAGATATTCAATTCGTACCGTCAGGTGCTGGTGCACTTCTCGGACGAGTGATTGATAACTGATAAACAACGATTATGAAGAAAGAAGATTTACGCATTGTATATATGGGTACTCCCGACTTTGCCGTGGAGGCCCTGCGCTGCCTGGTGGAAGGCGGTTACAACGTAGTGGGCGTCATCACCATGCCCGACAAGCCTGCCGGTCGCGGACACAAGTTGCAATACTCGCCCGTCAAGCAGTATGCGCTGGAACACAACCTGCCCCTGCTTCAGCCCGAGAAACTGAAGAACGAGGAGTTTGTGGAAGCCTTGCGTGCCTGGAAGGCCGACCTGCAGATTGTGGTGGCATTCCGCATGCTGCCCGAAGTGGTGTGGAACATGCCCCGCCTGGGCACCTTCAACCTGCACGCCTCCCTGCTGCCCCAATATCGTGGCGCGGCGCCCATCAACTGGGCAGTCATCAACGGCGAGACGGAGACGGGCATCACGACTTTCTTCCTGAAGCACGAGATTGATACGGGCGAAGTCATCCAGCAGGTGCGCGTCCCCATAGCCGATACCGACGACGTGGGCATCGTCCACGACAAGCTGATGGTGCTGGGCGGCAAACTGGTGACCGAAACCGTGGACGCCATTCTGGACGGCAGCATCCACAGCATCCCGCAGGAAGAGATGGGCGTGACGGGCGAGCTGAAACCGGCTCCCAAAATCTTCAAGGAGACATGCCGCATCGACTGGAACCAGCCGGTGAAGCGCATCTACGACTTTGTACGCGGCCTTTCGCCCTATCCTGCCGCATGGGCAGAGCTGAAACTGCCGGAAGGCGAACCGGTCGTGGTGAAAATCTTCCAGACGGAAAAGATCATGACGTCTCATTCGCTGGAGCCCGGTACGCTGCAGACCGACGGCAAGACCTACATCCGCGTGGCGGCAGCCGACGGATTTGTGGGCATCTGCGCCTTGCAGCTTCCCGGCAAGAAACGGCTGAAGACCGACGAACTGCTGCGCGGCTTCCGGCTGACGGACGAGGCGCGCTTCGTGAGATGAAACAGAGAACAGAACCTTTAGAGATACTATGACTGTGTTATGAAACCGATTATTTCTCCCTCTATCCTGTCTGCCGACTTCGGTCATCTGGCGGACGACATTGAGATGCTGAACCGCAGCGAAGCCGACTGGGTGCACATCGACATCATGGACGGTGTGTTTGTGCCCAACATTTCTTTCGGCTTCCCCGTGCTGAAGTACGTTGCCAAGCTGGCACGCAAACCGCTGGACGTGCATCTGATGATAGTGCAGCCCGAGAAGTTTATTCCCGAAGTGAAGGCACTGGGCGCACACGTGATGAACGTGCACTACGAAGCCTGTCCCCACTTGCACCGCGTGGTGCAACAGATTCGTGAGGCGGGTATGCAGCCGGCGGTGACCATCAATCCGGCCACTCCGGTGTGCATGCTGAAGGACATCATCAACGACGTGTACATGGTGCTGCTGATGAGTGTCAATCCTGGCTTCGGCGGACAGAAGTTTATCGAACATTCGATAGAGAAGGTACGCGAGCTGCGCGAACTGATTACGCTTTCGGGTTCGGATGCCCTGATCGAGGTGGATGGCGGCGTGAATCTGGAAACGGGTGCGCGGCTGGTGGCTGCCGGTGCCGATGTGCTGGTAGCGGGCAGTGCCGTGTTTGCGGCTCCCGATCAGGAAGAGGCTATCCGTTCGTTAAAGCGGCTGTAAATGTCGTCTGTCTGGCGGCGACATCCTTTCCTGCGGCTGTTGGTAATGCTGATGGCTGGCATCGCGTGTGCCGACTATTGCCCGTCGTGGCAATGGACGGACGTCAGCCTGGCAGTAGGGGTGGCATGTGTGCTGCTGATGGTGTGCTTGCGACGTTCTGGCAGAGTTCTTTTCGGACTGGTGGTCTATGTGATGATGTTTGCCTTTGGCTTTCTGCTGATGGGACAACAACTGAAGCTTACGCACTACGACGTCGGAAACGGGATTTCCGACTGCCAGATTCTGCTGACTGAGGTTCCCGAACCGAAGCCCAAGACCGTCATGTGCCGGGCCAGGTTGCTGGCCGAGGTGAGGGGCGATACGCTGTCGCTCTGCTACGGGCGACCTGAATTTCTGTTCTATATAGCTAAAGATTCCGTTTCGCTTGCCTTGCAGCGGGGCGACACGCTGTGGGTAAGAGCGCGGCTCAAACCTCCTTCCAACGAGGGTGTGGCGGCCGGGTTCGACTATGCCCGCTACCTGAAACACAACGGTGTGAGCGGTACGGCCTATGTGCCTGCGGGGAAGTGGATAAAGACGGGGCATTCCTCGAAACGTATCCTGCGGCAGAAGGCGCTCGACCTGCGTGAAGAGTTGCTGGGCATCTATCGTCGTCTGGGGTTTGCAGGCGATGAGTTGGCGGTGCTTTCCGCGCTGACTCTGGGCGACAAAACCGATTTGAGTAAGGAACTTATGGAAACGTATTCTGTGTCGGGAGCCAGTCATGTACTGGCACTCTCGGGACTGCACGTCGGTTTCATCTATGCATTGATTCTTGTGTTTTTCGTACCCTTGTGGAAGCGGTGGAGGCGTTTGAAGCCTTTTCTGTCGCTGGTAGCTGTGGGGCTGTTGTGGGCGTTTGCTTTCCTGACGGGGCTTTCGTCGTCGGTGGTGCGTGCGGTGCTGATGTGTTCGCTGTTTGTGGTGGTGGGACTGCGTACCGAGAAGGTGCTGACGATGGATGCACTGATTGTCGCTGCATTCCTGATGCTGTGCTGGCGTCCGTGCTGGTTGTTCGATGTAGGTTTCCAGATGTCGTTCTCGGCAGTGGCGGCTATTCTGTTGCTGATGCCGGGATTGTGGTCGCTGTACCCGTTCGGCAACCGTTTCCTGCGATGGGTGTATGGATTGCTGGCGGTTTCGTTGGCGGCGCAGGTGGGGGCGGCCCCGCTGGTGGCATTCTACTTCGGACGGTTTTCTGTCCATTTTCTGCTGACTAACTTATGGGTGATTCCGCTGGTGTCGCTGGTGCTGTATGTAGCGGTGGGCGTACTGCTGCTTACGCCTTTCCCCGTGTTGCAACAACCGCTGGCCGAGGGACTTCGGGTGCTGGTGCGCTTGCAAAACGAGGGACTGCGCTGGATAGAGTCGTTGCCGGGTTCGTCGATTGACGGCATTAGGCTGCATGTGGTAGAACTGATCATGGTTTATGTATGCATCTACTTGCTTTGCAGGGTACTGTATCGCCCTACGGCACGTGCTGTCTACTGGGCATTGGGTGGAGTGGCACTGCTGTTGGTGACGAGGCTGGTGTACTTGTTTTAGTTGACGAGTTGTCCCCTCGTCCCTCCTTAAAAAGCGTAAAGAAAATTGTTTATCTCGTTCAAATCCTTAACTTTGTGTCCCAATAGAGGAAACCATTAAATCTTTATTGCCATGAAGTACAAGCTATTGGTTCTTGATGTAGACGGTACGCTGCTGAACGACGCAAAGGAGATTACGAAGCGTACCTTGTCGGCCCTGCTGAAGATACAGCAGATGGGCGTGCGTGTGGTGTTGGCATCGGGTCGTCCGTCGTACGGCTTGATGAAAGTGGCCAAAACCCTGGAACTGGGCAATTACGGCGGATTTATCCTGTCGTACAACGGTTGCCAGATTATCAATGCACAGAACGGAGAGATACTTTTCGAACGCCGGATCAATCCCGAAATGTTGCCTTACTTGGAGAAGAAAGCCCGGAAGAACGGCTTTGCCTTGTTTACTTACCACGATAACCTGATTCTGACCAACAACTCGGACGACGAACATGTGCTGGACGAAGCCGAACTGAACGACCTGGTCGTGATAGAGGAGGAAGAGTTCTCGACCGCCATCGACTTTGCCCCGTGCAAGTGCATGCTGGTGAGCGACGACGAAGCGGCACTGGTAGCCCTTGAAGAGCACTGGAAGAAACGTCTGAGTGGCGTGCTCGACGTATTCCGCTCCGAACCCTTCTTCCTGGAGGTAGTGCCCTGCTCGGTTGATAAAGCCAATACGCTGGGTGCCCTGCTCGAACATCTGGGCGTGAAGCGTGAGGAAGTAATGGCCATCGGCGACGGCACGTGCGACGTAGCCATGCTTCAGCTGGCCGGCATGGGCGTAGCCATGGGGCAGGCACCCGACTCGGTGAAGGCTTGTGCTGACTACATTACCGCCTCGAACGAGGAAGACGGTGTAGCAGCAGCCGTCGAGAAAATGATACTGGCCGAAGTGCGCATCGGCGATGTTCCCCTTGACCAGCTGAACGCTCAGGCACGCCATGCCCTGATGGGTAATCTGGGAATACAGTACACCTACGCCGATCAGGATCGTGTGGAAGCCACTATGCCGGTGGACCATCGTACGCGGCAGCCTTTCGGCATTCTGCACGGAGGAGCCACACTGGCACTGGCCGAGACGGTGGCCGGATTGGGCTCGATGATTCTTTGCCAACCCGACGAGATGGTCGTGGGGATGCAGGTGAGCGGCAATCACATTTCGTCGGCACTCGAAGGCGATACGGTGCGGGCCGTGGGTACCATCGTCCACAAGGGACGCTCGTCGCATGTCTGGAACGTGGACGTCTTTACCTCGACCAACAAGCTCGTCTCTACCGTCCGTGTGGTGAACAGCGTGATGAAGAAGCGTTGAAAGCCTAAGCCTCCTCCACGGTCTCCGGGCCGTTCCGGCAGTTCCCACGCTTTCGGGGGAACTATGAAGGAGGGGGTATGCTATGCTTTTGTTTTGTTTTCTTTTCTTTTATTTTATTTGTGTACCGCGGGCAGGTTCAACCTGCCTTTTTGCCCTTAAATGTTGCAGAAAAGGGATTATTGACGACATATTGCGTAATATTTGCGGGCTGTTGCGGTGCACAGACTGTGCAAGCATGACGTGCGAACTACACTTGCATGGCTGGTGAACAACACTTGTACCGCTCACGAGCCACACTTGCACGGCTCGCGAGAGACACTTGTGTGGCTTGCGAACCACACTTGCGTGGCTCACGAACCATACGTGCATAGTTCGTCCTGTCCCTTCCGGCTGCAAATATAGAATGGCTTCGGGAAATATAAAAACGAAACGGAGAGTTGCGTTCAACAAATCGTCGTGTTGAACGCTACTCTCCGTCTTTTCTATCTCAGAATCAGAATGATCCCTTACTCTTCACCGTAGATGTACTCCACGGGCGACTTCTTGAAGCGCAGGATACGGGTATCGTGCACTCCGGCACCGTTTTGCGTCAGGTACAGGCCGGCCATGCTGCCGTTGAAATACCATCCGCTGCCTGTGGGCGAATATACGGTAAACAGTATGTTGTTGTAGTGGCCGTGGTAGATGCCCGATGTATTCCATTGGGCAGACGGGCCATACCACACAACAGGCTCGTATTGCGTGAAGTCGGGACTCTTCATGGCGATGTAGATGAGGTCGTTCAGAGCCAGTTCGTCGATGACGAGATCGTTCCGCCGGCGCTGTTCGCGCTGTATCTTGCTGTGCCCTTCCCAGGGATTCTTCAGGATATGGGTTCCGTTCCACATCACCCATACGTGGTCGGTGGCATCGAATACGCGGTTGAACTCTTCCATGCTGGGTACCTCGTAGCCGTCGGGGGCAAGGGTGGTGGGCTCCAGCTTGTTCATGTGTGTGTTGCCCGATGTGGTGAATCCGTCAAGCACGGCGACGCCGTCTTGTACTATAACTTGCATGCCCTGTGTGCGTCCTCCCTGATAAGCCCAGCCCCAAAGGTCGTAGAACTCGTCGATGGTGCAGTCGCGCAGGTAGTTGAATACCGTGGTTCCGGCTTTTACGGCAGGGTCGTTGGACGAAAGAATCTGGTCGTCGAACGATTTTGAGTTGCCGCGGGCATTGTACTTGCACCACCATACGCCGTGCAGCCAGGTGACAGGCAGTCCGTAATTGCGGCGCGACACGGTATATGCCTCGCGTGCCGAACCATCGGCTTTGTTGCGGATGACGATTCGTGCTTCCTGCACCCGTCCGTTGGCAGTAGGATCGTTGGGCTTCCAGCCGGCCAGTACACGATAGACGTTGTTGCCTTCCTCTTGTGGAGCGATTTTCATCCACGGATCTTCACCTTCGTTGAACTCGGCAAAGATTTCTTTTTCTTCGGGCAGGGTGATTGTTGCCAGTTCGTTGTCGATGTAATGGTCGAAACGGTGGGCATAATTTTGCAAATCAAAATCCAGCAATCCTTCCATTTGCGTCGGATTGGCTTGCAACACCAAGCGAATGTGGTCTTCGGGATAGGAGTTGTCCAGTCCTTTGCGGTGGAACTGCAGGCTGGCTTCATCGCTGGCATGGCCCGGCGGATAGAGCAATTTGCGTATCCGAAACAGGTTCTTACCTTCGATTCCGCGTGTCTGTGTCACGGGCTCTACGGTCAGCGGATAACCTTCGAGGGGGAGCATCTCCAGTTCGTCATCACAGTCTACGGCCAGCAGCACTTCGGTGGCGTTGTGCGGGAAAATGAGTGTACTTCCTCCGTCGGCCACCTGTACGTCGTCGGGCAGTTGCGAGGCAGACCGGTCCACGGTGAGCCGGCTGTCCAGACTGGGGATGAGTTCGGTATCTTCGCCTTTGGCCCATTCCTCAACCACGAGGTGTGCCCCACTCAGGTCCTTGCGTAAGGTTATGGTGTAGATTGTGTTGCGTTTCAGTACTTCGGGTAAAGGCTGTTCCATTTCGTAGGTAGTTCCGTCCATCTCGGCTTTTACGTAAACTTTCAGGTCGGGATTGGCCTGCTCGTACAGATACATGATGGCTGCCGAGTCCTGTTTCAGTCCTTGGTCGAAGGTCAGCAGGATGTCTTCTTTTTCGGCTCCCTGCGGTGTCTGTACGTCGGTTTGCGGAAGGACAAATGTCTGTTTCGCCGCACTCCTTACTCCGAACTGGTGTACGCTGAAACTGCCTGCTACGCGGGCGCGGAAGTCGAGTCGAGCCGTTCCGTGTTTCAGTGTCAGAGGAATGGTACTGACGGCTTGTCCGCTTAGTCCGATCTGTCCGGTCAGGAAGGGCTGTACGTGTCTGTTCGCGACCGTAAGGGTTTGTTGGCAGAAGTCCGCTTCGGTCAGCACACCGGTTTCGGGCACTAGACCAGTTTCCGCATTGGCCAGCACGTACAGCGTACCGTCTCGACGTTGCAGGTCGAGGTTGTAGCTGTTCTCGCTTTCGGCTGTCAGTTGGGGATGGTATTCGGTCAACACCCCACCTTCGAAGAGATAGGCATCCATGCGTTCGATGCGGTTCTCGCCGGATACGGGTTGTGCCTGTCCTTCGGCGTTGAAATGGCTGAGGCTAACCCGAAGCAAGGTATGGCTGTTGTCGGCGAAGTATTCGTTGGTATGCTCGTCCGAACAGGCATTCAGCATCAGCAGGGTTACCAGCAGGGCAGTTGTCCGTGTAATGTATCTTTGGATGTTCATAAGTTTTAAGCTTTTAAGTTCCCGAGTTTTTAAGTTTCTAAGTTTCTGCTTTCTTAAGTTTTAAGGTTCCTGACTCTTTTGAATTTTTGGGTTCCTTCAGTTTTGAGTTTGTAGAGTTCCCTCTCTGTAGAAAAGTAGGAACCCCGCAAACTCAAAAACTCAGGAACTTAAAAACTCAAAAACTTACAACTGGCATTTAGCGTTGCCGTCTGTAAGGAGCCAGGTCGGTGTTGGTACCTTCTTCCCATTCGTCGTATGATACGTTCAGCTTGATATCGAGGCGATCCTGACGTACGGTAATGGTGTAGACGGTATTTCTCTTCAGCGGACCGTCGAAGGCTTTGGTCAACGTCTTCTCTTCACCGCCGATAACGGCTGGCGCGCTGATTTCTATGCTCTGGTTTTCCTGTTCGTATACATAGAGCATCCCCGATTTGCCGTCGGTGATAGGTTGCTGGAATACCACGGTTGTATCCTTGCGGTTGGCGTTGGACGGCGACTGGATACCTTCTTGCGGGAACAGGTAAGCCGAATTGGCCAGATTGCGTACAGTGACGTTCTTTACCGATACTTCCTCGATCGATTCTACGGCCAGGTCGAAACGTGCTATTCCGCGCTTCAGCGATACAGAAGCAGTGCTTGTCTGGCTTCCGGTGCTTTCCAAAGCCAGCATTCCGGTGAAGAAGTGTTCTGTCTTGGCAGGCATGTTGATGATACTTTGTTTCCAGTTCGTTTCATCCAGTTCTGTCCCTTCCAGACCTTCGGTGGGGATGGTTCCGCCCGTATAAGCCAACAGGTAAAGATTACCCGAACGGCTGTCTATTTGCAGGTTATAGTTCTCGGATTCAGGAGCTCCCAGTTCGTAGATCTTTGTCATTTTCCCATCTCTGAACAGGAAAGCTTTAACGTCGGTTATGTCATTTTCGCCATCAGCAGCCTGAATCAGACTTTCGTAGGCGGCCAGTCGGGCATTGATGATTGTAGTACCCGGGTTGCCGGACGGCAGATTTTCTTCTGCATCGTTCGTACAAGACGTCATCACAAATGTGGTGCATACTGCAAAGGTCATAGCCTTCATAAACTTCAATTCCATAATCGTTTGTTTAGTTTTGGTTAATAATAAAAAATGTAAACTACATGTTGTCAGCTATCGGCTGAAACAGTGATTGTATTAGTTGTATATGTATTCTACCGGACTTTTGATACAGCGTACTGCACGGGTCTTGGTAGAGTTTTGTGCTGTAAATTTGAACCAGTTCTGCCCCGGACGGCTGGCTTGTGCATAGCCTTCCATGTACCAGCTGCTCGATGTGTTTCCGGTAATGGCCATTATGATGGACATTTGTGCGATGTTTCCGGCAGTGGTGTTCCATTGATGTCCCAGTCCGTATAGTGTCCAGTGATTGCCTTCGTACTCGAAGTCGTAAAAGGCTATCGTACCGTAGGATTGGTCCAGAAATCGGGCTTCACGTTCTACAATGTTCACGGTAATGGTTTGTCCCTGGCTGTTCTGGTGGGTTCGGGTACCTGTCTCTCCGCAACAAACGCTGAAAATCAGCAGATTGCA